>MDTG01253660.1_pt1 | contig 10836 bp, 16 predicted proteins | sample 811421 | NCBI WGS metagenome assembly MDTG01 (sample SAMN05326645, study PRJNA326480) | marine metagenome | isolation source: seawater | place: Pacific Ocean: South East | collected 2011 | reverse complement strand
AGGTCGCAGAAAATGTCGGTAATATCGCTAGACGAATGGCGAAAGAAGCAGGAGTTGCTCTCGGACTTAAAATCCCCATCGCCGCAGACCATTCCGTGGGAAAAAATTGGTGTGACACACACTGAGGTCGATGACCACTTGAGCAATCTAGTATCCCTTTACATCGTTTTAGATCGGGCATGGCGTAACCCATTCACGGTGAAGTCTGACTTTGCTCGGAAGGGTGCGATGCACGTTGCTATAGCGGCATCTGAGGGGTTCATAACAACTAAAGTCGATACAGACATTTGGGGATCGCGTTGGTGTATTACCGATGTCGGTATGGAAACGAAAGGAGAAATCGATGAAGTCCTTAAAGAAATCCTTCCACCAGACAACCCTGCTGATTGACGGAGACCTTTATCTCTATCGCGTACTCAGTGCTTGTGAGACTGAGACAGACTGGGGAGAAGACATCTGGAGCCTGTCTACGGATCTGAAAGAGGCTAAGAAAGCCTTCGGCGAAATGATGGAGTTCTTCAAACTGAAGTTACGAGCGGAAGATGTCATCATAACTTTTTCTGGACACAACAATTTTCGAAAGTTGGTGGAACCTACCTACAAAGCAGGTCGGAAGAAGACCAGAAAGCCGATTGGTTATCCAGTGATGATCGATTGGATCAAAGATAACTATGAAACTATCCAAATTGATAGTCTTGAGGCTGATGATGTCATGGGCATCATGGGGTCAGTAGAAGGCACAAAAGCCATCATCGTGTCTGACGATAAAGACATGAAGTCTATACCATGTCGTCTGTACAGACCGCAATCCGACGAGCGTCATGATATCTCTCTGCAAGATGCAGATAGGCAATTCTTTACGCAGACGCTGACTGGAGATGTTACGGACGGTTACGCAGGTTGTCCAAAGATCGGACCAAAGACTGCGGAAAAAGTGCTTGGCATGTCGCCTAACTGGCGACTCGTCGTCAACGCCTATCAAAAAGAAAAACTCGACTTTAACTATGCGCTGACTCAGGCGCGACTTGCTCGGATCCTTCGCTCCACTGATTGGGATGATGAAAAGGGTGAGGTAAAACTTTGGGAACCTGCAGCATGACTACTACAATGGAACAAAACATCCTCCAAAACTGGAGTGAATACGAAAGAATGTGCAAGGCAGAGTGTGAACGCTTTGCTCGCTACAACGGTCATAAACGTAACGCTTGGGTCCACGAAAAGAATCCTTATTATGATCCAGAATATCAAGTTACAGCGCCTCGCCATCCTACTCGGAAAGAGGTTCAAGAAAGATGCGCTCGGATTGTAGATCTACACAGCCAAGGAATGCCTTGGGCAGAGATCGCAGAAATAATGGAAACCCCTATTCGAAACATCGGAAAAGTACTCAGAAACCGTGGATACGCGCCTAATGACTGAAGACAACGACGATATAAAATCACCCGATCATTATGCTCAGTTTCCGATTGAGCCGATCATATTTATCCAAAGAAACCGCTTCGAGTTCTGGCGTGGCAACGTCATCAAGTATGTGTGCCGTGCAGGATACAAAGACGATGAGATCAAAGACCTACAAAAAGCAAAAAGATACATCGAAATGCGAATTAACGAACTAAAGGGAAAAGAAATCAATGAATAACTACCTACCTACCGATTATCAGGCGTTCATCCACACAAGTCGATATGCTCGATGGATAGAGGATGAAGGACGTAGGGAAACTTGGACTGAGACAGTAGATCGCTACATGGCGAATGTGGTCGGAGATAAAGTCAAGAGAGAGGTCCATAGAGAGATAGAGGAAGCCATCCTTAACCTCGATATTATGCCATCCATGAGATCTATGATGACTGCAGGTCCTGCACTGGAAAGAGATCATCTCGCAGGATACAACTGCTCTTACACGCCAATCAACCATTATAGATGCTTCGATGAGGTACTATACATTCTGTTGAACGGAACTGGTGTCGGCTACAGCGTCGAAAGTCAGTTCGTCAATAAACTCCAAGGTGTTCCAAGTTCTCTTTATGAGTCAGACCTAAATAACATCATCACCGTCCTAGATTCCAAAGAAGGATGGGCTGATGCTTATAGGCAACTGATCGAGGAACTGTATCTAGGCAGAATACCAAAGTTTAACATCTCTCAAGTTCGCCCTGCAGGAGCCCGACTAAAGACATTCGGTGGACGTGCGTCTGGACCACAGCCACTTGTGGATCTGTTTGATCATACGATCACGACGTTCCAAGGTGCAGTCGGGAGAAACCTAACGCCTCTTGAGGTCCATAGCATCATGACTAAGATTGGTGATGTAGTTGTGGTCGGCGGTGTGCGAAGGTCAGCCATGATCAGCCTCTCGGACCTCAGTGACACTGAAATGCGTGAAGCCAAGAGTGGCGAGTGGTGGAAAGACAGCCCTCACTTCGCTTTAGCCAATAACTCTGTAGCCTACTCTGAGAAGCCAAGCCACGAGGCATTCACAGAGGAATGGAATGCTTTAGTTGCATCAGGATCTGGTGAACGTGGTATCTTTAATCGCAAGGCAGTCCAAGATCGGTGTTTAGCCGATGGTAAGCGAGATCCAGAGGCTCTCTATGGCACCAATCCATGCAGCGAAATCACCCTTTTACCACACCAACTGTGCAATCTAACAGAGGTTTGCATTCGCCAAACTGACACAATGGACTCGATCTGCCGCAAAATTAGGCTCGCCAGTATCTTAGGAACCATCCAAGCAACCTTCACCTACTTCCCCTACCTCCGTCCAATCTGGAAAGAGACGACAGAGAAAGAGGCACTACTAGGCGTATCGATGACTGGGATCATGGACAACACCCTGACCAACGGCAAGCAACCGAACCTAAAGTCTCGACTACAGATGCTACGAAAGATTGCTGTGGATACAAATGCGTTCTATGCCAATCAGTTGGGTATCAAAAAGTCGGCTGCAGTCACGGCGGTCAAGCCAAGTGGGACGGTTTCACAACTGTGTCAGACGGCTTCTGGGATTCACGCTCGATACAATGACTTTTACATTCGTACAGTGCGAGGAGACAATAAAGATCCACTGACGCAGTTCATGATTGACCAAGGTATACCTAGTGAGCCATGTGTTATGAAACCTGATCAAACGACTGTCTTTAGTTTTCCAATAAAGAGTCCGGTCGGATCTGTAACTCGGCATGATATGACAGCCATCGACCAGTTAAATATGTGGCTTATGTACCAGAGGCATTATACTTGCCATAAGCCGTCAGTTACCGTCGATGTCGGAGAAGATGAATGGGAAGAGGTAGGTGCATTTGTCTACAAGTACTTTGACGAGATGTCTGGTGTCTCTTTCTTGCCAAAGTTCGAGCATACATACCAACAGGCTCCTTATCAGGACTGCACAGAGATGGAGTATGAGGCAGCCAAGCGAAAGATGCCTAGTCGCATCGACTGGAGCAAACTTACAGAATACGAACAAGAGGACAACACTAAAGGCAGCCAGACAATGGCTTGCGTTGGTGGCGTCTGTGAACTCGTAGACATTGAGGCAGCGTAAAGAAATCCCAATAAGACCTTTGTAAAAACAGCGGTTTGGGATTTACCAAAAAACAAGAGGCCCTTCGGGGCCTTTTAGTACAACAGGAAAATAAAATTAATGTTTACGGTAGAAACCGAAGGTAATCATAAGAAGATTGTCGCTCTGGATACCAATGGTGAACAAGAAGACATAGAGGTTTACATTGATCGAGGTGGTCGTGTGGTTATTAGGCAGTGGACCGAAGATCTACAGGAGTATCAAGTAATATTCTTATCAGCCAACCAGTTCTGGTCATTAATCTCTATTACCGAGTTAGAAGGCAAAGAGGGATTATTTAGCATAGAGGCTGACGTATAAACGGTGGAGGGAAAGGCTGTTCAGATTAACCGATCACACTCGTTCCCCCCTGATACCGAAGTATCGCATGACGGTTTATTATAACATTGCAGACATTGCAAACATTTGAGACTTAATAAGTGGGCATAAAGCCATAACAATATTATATGGTTACAAAAAACACTGATCAAAGGACTTTTGTACCTGAGACCAGTGTTAAAAGTTGGAAAGATATACGATCACCTTACCTTTCGTTGCTAACAGATCTATCTGACCATGAGTTGGGCAGCGATCTGTGTTTTTTTGACTCTATTCCGGAAGCCGTTCTCGAAGTGCTTCCATGCCTCAATACGCTTGTAGAAATCTAGGCGGTTCTCAGAGAACTTCTTTATGAAATCTGTTTGATCCATAGCGTTGATGGCGGCAACTGTTTTTGGTCCTATTAGGCCATCAACAACCACATTTCCGACTGTCTGTTGGGCTATCTTAACACTACGTCTCGGGCCCGAATGAACGGCAAGATCGAAAAGTAAAAGGTCGCAGCCGTCACTAAGGCTGTCCCCTCGAACTTTATCCCAGTATCTATCTTTGTAGATGGGGGACACGTCCTCTATTGTGAGGCTCTTTATCTCTTCTTTAGTGACTTCTCGTCCTACCCAGTTCTCATAAGTCTTCTTGGTAACACCCATGTTAGTAGCGCCACCGTTATCGCGTGGGTCATCAACATAGCCACCTTCTGATTTAAGTATTTGTGCTAGACACTCAATCCAATTATCTTTCATTTTGCGACACCCTTTATCTTCTCGAAACTCCTGAGACCTGCCATCCCTAAAAGGGCGAACACCATCTCGAACAATGCTTCCTCTGGGAAAGTTGGCAGCGCCATGGTAGATCCCGAGATCGCTACCGCCCACTGCAAAAGTGGTTGCACACAGAAAAAGTAACAGACACCGACACCTGCCGACCAACCGATAAACGGTCGCCATCCGGCAACCCAGATAGACCTGTGTCCGGCTTCAACTTTGTTAGTCTCTGCTTGTAGTCTGTTGATCTCGTTGGCTGCAGTTACCAGTTCCATTTCGATCTTTTGTTTCGTTAGTTCAGCGGCTGCTCTGTCTGGAACCATCTTATCGACAATACCCAAGACATTCGGCAAGACTGACGTCAATGCTGCTATCATATGCTTTCCTTTATTGTGTGGCGAAGAAGTAGAAAGCGACTCCGGCTCCTGTGATTCCGGCTAGGACAATCATTGCAATCGTAATCGCCTCAATCATCTCTTGTCTTTCTCTCTCCGCACGAAGACGCTCTTCTTTTCGCTTGCGTCTTGCTTCTGCTTGGTAGTTCATCCAATCCTCTTTTAGACCTGCGCGACCTTGGTAGATCATCACTTGGATTAGATCTTCTTCAGTCTCTTTGATTTTCTCTAGCGCAAGAAACTCTTCCAGATCTTGCGCCTGAGTTTGTTTTAACTGAGCCATGAACCCAGTTCTTTTTTTGTGTACCTTCTCCTCAAGTGCCTGTTTGCTTGCAACAATGGTCCCGATCTGTGAAGCACAGTCGGCTAAAGTTCTTCCGTTTTGGAGGAAACTTTTGACGGTCATAAAGGCAGCGTTACAAGCGGCCAATTCCGCTAACATTTTACTAGTTATTTTCCTTTGTAGCCATCCTGTGAACATCTTCCCTAATGGCTTTTATGTTTTCATCTATCCGCGCCATCGCAATCGCTTGGGAAAAAACTATGTCTTCTAGTTTGTCCAGGCGGTTGCCTAAGTCACTTAATCTGTCGTTGTTTTTTTCGATGTCCCCATACATCATTGACACCACCCAGACGATCGCTGCGCCTTGGGTGATTAAACCGATGATGAGGGTGATTGGGACACTTTTTGATAAGTGCCAACTATCGTCAGGTGATGTCATTAAGTGGTCCTTTTATCTAAAGTTTGGCCCCTCGAACCAAGCAACTAAAGATCGCCTAGTCCCAGTTGTTATTGGATTGACCCGATGCTGAAGGTAACTTGGAAAAACTAAAACAGTTCCTTTGGCCTTAGAAGACACAACGTCAGGGCTTTCAGTTTCTGTAAATTCGAAACTGCCACCTTCATATTCTGATGGGTCTGATAGTTGGACCGTTACTGATAGTTTGCGGTCAAAGCCATCGGACCTACTCCAATCAATGTCGTGGTGGAGACCATAGTGACCCTTCTCATCAGCATGGTACTCAGTGTATTGGACATCGGCTTTGTTATAGATGCTAAAATGGAAAGCGTTTTGATTAGCAAGATTTACATATTCAAATAAAGTATTTCTAACCCAATCATGTTGGCTCATCCAACTGACACGACTACTTCTGACACTTTCGTCATCGCCACCAAATGTTTCTGCTTTCTGTGTATCACCTGCAAGCGTTACAATAGTATCTATAACATTGTCTGGTAGGTTAGCGGTCCATAGTTGCCAATTTTGTCTAGTTGCTGTCATTGTGCTCTTCCTTTTGACCTACTTATTCTATCGTTAGTCCTGCAGGTTGAACCGCTGATAACTCAGTAGGTGTTGTGGCTGCGTCAATTCTAGGATCTGCAGGAGCATCACGAAGAGCCTGTTTGTCTGCTGTGATCTGTACTGTACTAGCACCTGTCTCTAGCGCCTTCATAAATGCAGTATCTAATGAAGCAAAAGGCTCAATACGAGCAAGACGTATCTTGTCACGCCAGATGTCTCTCGCCGCTTCCATATCCACAGAAATAACTTCTGTTTCTGAGTTAGCCTCCCAAGCACTGCGAAAGGTTCGTTCAGTTGGGACTATGTAATCAGCGGCATCATATAATGTAGCGCCGATTTTAATTAGTGTTTGACTCATGCTGCTATCCTCCAAGCGTTGCGAAACTGCCTATCAGAGGGAACATCCTCTGTTTTGACAATCCTGAACATTGGCCTGTTGTATTCCTGCGACCAGATGTGACGAGGAATGTCTTTCATAATTAAATACTCCAGTGCTTCCTTCTCTGACAAAGGGCCAATACGAGGTGCAGTCCATTGTGCTTCATATTTTTTTTGGTCATGCTCAAAGGTGTCGTGACGACCCTCTTTGATGGCCTGTTGCTCATCGTCCTGCAATGCCCAATATACAGATATAGGTGGGAGTTGTCCTGACTGAGCCTCTGCAAGCCAAACTTCGTCAGGAACTAATACCATTACTGGTTGCTCTGGTTGCTTTGGGTCTTCAAATATAACACGGTAATTACTCATAATCATTCCACAGCACGAACTGAAACATGAGCAACATCGTAGAATGTTGCTTGAGTAGTGAGCACTCGCGTTTGATAAGTGTAAACTCCAGCCGATGGTACATCTAAGTTAACATCACCTCGTGCACCTACAGTAGTCGAATACCCTGCTACACCGCCTACTGAGTAATTTGCAGATGAAAGGCTGCTTGAAATGTTTACGCCATAGTTTCCTGTGCCATAATCTGTAAGGCTAGAAACATTGTACGACCTTCTAATAGAAATGCTTCCATTCCCATTAAAGTTTACCCACATCTTTGCAAGGCCAGACCCTGCAGGACCAGTTGGACCTGTCGGGCCAGTTGGTCCAGTTGGTCCAGTTCCACCAGAACTTCCGGTGCTTCCAGTAGGCCCTGTGCTTCCTTGCGGACCTTGAGGTCCTGTTGGGCCAGTGCCTCCTGCCGGACCTTGGGGTCCTGTTGGGCCAGTGTTCCCAGTAGGCCCTGCCGGACCAGTGCTTCCTTGCGGACCTGCCGGACCTTGAGCGCCATCTGCGCCGTCTGCGCCGTCTGCACCTGCAGGACCTGTCGGGCCAGTAGGCCCTGTAGGACCTGTCACTGAGTTTCCTTGAGGTCCTGTTGGTCCTGTTGGACCAGTAGGACCTGCTGCACCTGCGGCACCATCACTGCCGTCTGCACCTGCGGCACCATCACTGCCGTCTGCACCTGCAGGACCAGTAGGCCCTGCCGGACCAGTAGGGCCAGTTGGGCCTGCGGCTCCATCATTGCCATCTGCACCTGCGGCTCCTGCGGCTCCTGCCGGACCAGTCGGCCCTGCCGGACCAGTAGGCCCAAGTTGTGAAATTGCAGCCCAAGAGGATCCAGTATAGTACTTCATGTTTCCTGAAGTAGAGTTGTGGTAGAGATCCCCTGCAGTTAGAGCGTCTCCATTACCGTCCACTGATGGGTCACTCGATGCTGATCCCAAGTAAAGTGCGTTAAAGTTGTTGAGGGCAGTTTCAGCCCCAGTTTTCGCAGTCTCAGATGCTGTCTTTGCTGTCTCAGATGCTGTCTTTGCTGTCTCAGCGGCTGTTTGGGCAGTAGATGCAGACGTAGCACTTGCTGCAGCATTGGTTGCACTAGTTGCTGCATTAGTCTCACTAGTTGCCGCATTCGTTGTTGAAGTTGCTGCGTTAGTCGCTGAAGTAGCCGCTGCAGTTGCTGAAGTAGACGCTGCAGACGCACTTGTAGCCGCCGCTGTAGCCGAAGACGCACTATTTGTCTCGCTAGTAGCCGCGTTGACCTTAGAAGTATTCGCAGCCGTGGCACTTGCGGCACTATTTGTCTCGCTAGTAGCCGCATTGGTTTCAGCAAGTTCACTAGCAGTCTTTGCAGTTTCAGAAGCAGTCTTAGATGTCTGGGCTGCAGTGGCACTTGCGGCACTATTTGTCTCGCTAGTAGCCGCGTTAGTTGCTGAAGTTGCTGCATTCGTTGCTGATGTGGCAGCATTAGTTGCCTGAGTTGTAGCCAGTGTAACCTGTGCGGCGCCGTTTGTAGTAGCCAGTCCGGCCTGAGTTGTAGCCAGTGCAACTTGGGCTTCACCGTTGGTTGTAGCCAGTCCGGCCTGAGTTGTAGCCAGTGCAACTTGCGCTGCACCATTTGTTGTGGCTAATGCCGCTTGGGTCGCTGCAGTAGTGGCACTGTTAGAAGATGCTGTGGCACTGGTAGCAGATTCAGTAGCTGATGTTGCGGCAGCGGCAGCACTTGTAGTCGCTGAAGTTGCAGAAGCGGCTGCGTTTGTCTCTGAGGATGCTGCATTTGCTTCTGAAGCAGCGGCTTTATTGGTACTCGATTGAATCGCATCTGTGTTTGTACTAGAGATTCCGGTCTGAGAATAGAAAGATGATGCCATGGCTGTTAATCTCCATAGACTACTGTTGGTCGCATTACCTGACTTATGCCTGACTGCTCTGCAGAATTACTTTGTTCTTGTAGTTCAGCAAGGAACTGTCCTGACTTCTGTTCAAAGATAGCCGCTCTCTCATCCATAAAATAATCTGCAGCATAAGAAAGTGCAGTGTATGTAAGTATGTCTGATGCTATGGCAGTAAGAGCATTTGTGTCAGAATCGTTTACAAGGTTTGGGAACTCAGCATAGTAGTCTAAGTATACTGTTCCTGTGGTAGGTTGAGGATGTAAGAGGATCTTACTTAGTTGACGACACATCTGTCTCGGCACGCCCTGTTCACCAGTCTTCTGTGCTTGGAGCATCTCGTGATGTGGAATCCGTGTAAGAGCAACGCCATCCATGTAGACACTTATTATTTCAAGTAAGTTTGTAGGATAAGTGATCTCACCAGTTTGACCTGAGATATTGTAACTCTGTTGAGCCTCTTGTGCAGGGGTCCTCAGTACTCGGGATATTCTAGTAGTGGCTTGGTCGATGAAGGTATCGGCAAGAGTATCAGAGCAATCACTGCGATTTAGAAGGGCCTTAAAGTGCGCCCTGATTTGTCCTTTGTTCATTTAGTACCTCTTAGATTTAGTCACTTTCTTCTTTTTCTTCGTGACCTTCTTTTTCTTCACAGGCTTTTTGGCAGTCAGTGCCGCTTTGCGGAATGCAGCGTCAGTCGGAGCGCCCTTGTCGCCCTTCTTTCGCATAGGCTTTCCAGACTTGCGGCGTTTGGCGATGTTCTCGTATAGGCTCATGTCAGGTCCTCCTAGTTTTCATTGCTTTCTTTTTCGCAGTGGGGCTTAATTGATTTAAGTGGAACAAAGGTTTGCTAGTTGCGGTATGTCTTGCACCAGTGTGCATCATACCGTTTGTCATTTTGTGCATAGAACCTTTATGCTCAGTTCCACTTCTTAAATAGTGTTTTACACCTTTTGCCATGTTATGCCCTTTTCGACTTGGCACCACTGCACTTCCATCTCTTTCTCGATAGGTTCAGCGGTGAATTTGGATTCTTTGCGGCTTTCGGATGCTTCTTCTTTTGCGCCAGTGATCTGGCACAATAAGCGTCACCCTTCTTTGTCCCTGCGCGGACCCGAGGTCCTCCGTCTTTCGCTTTGCCCGATTGACCGTAGGAAACACGTTTGCCGCTTTTTGTGACTTTGACTTTTGCCTTACCTGTTCTCGGGGTTGCCATTGTTAAACCTTCCGATCCGTTGCCATGAACGCATCAAGGTTTTCTCTTTTTAATCTTGCGACAATATCCTTACCTGTGGCTTGCCAGAGGTCGAAGCCTTCTCTCAGCCACTTCTCAACTACCACAGTCGGTATTGAGGCAACTCTATGGAAATCACCCATAGGCTTAGAAGTACTTTCATTACGAGCATCTTTCAGATCATCTAGGAATGTTTGGGAGATGTTCTGAGTATGTTTTCTTGTGATGTCACCGACTTCAAATATGAAATCTGTGTTGGACTGTGTGAGGTCAGTGATCTTATCTTTTGTAGAATTTAGTAGCATAGGCCATCCTTGAAAATAAAAAGGACCGCACCAGACACACAGTAAGGAGAGCAAAACCCATGTGATCTAGTGCGGCCCAACAAGAACCGAGGTTCTATTCGGTATTAGGTGAGAGCGTTAATCTGTACGCTATCGCCGTGGTTCATGTGCTTGACGGACATTTCTCCGACGACAAAATGCTTGTCGCTGTCGCCGTCTTTCGCCAAGAGTGTTCGTGTGAACGGACGAAGTGTACATGTCTTAAACATCGACGGATCGATCAATAGGGCATGTGT
>MDTG01353703.1_pt1 | contig 10837 bp, 10 predicted proteins | sample 811421 | NCBI WGS metagenome assembly MDTG01 (sample SAMN05326645, study PRJNA326480) | marine metagenome | isolation source: seawater | place: Pacific Ocean: South East | collected 2011 | reverse complement strand
TGATATTTTTTCAGTCAGCTCTGAGATGAGCTATCTAGGCATATCAATAATTGTGGTAAGAAATGGAAAAATTAGAGGCACCAAAACACACTTAATCAAACAAGCTCACTTCGACTCTTATGATGATATATATCAAAGTGCTATATTCAACTTTTATGATACCCATATAGATATTCCTAAAAAAATTCTTTGTGCATATTCCTTAGATGACAAAAAAATTCTTGAAAAAATGTTCCAAGAAAAACATAAAAAAGTAGTCAAAATTATTCATACGCCTAGCAAATCGATCAGACCAATATTTAATTTATGCAAATTAAATGCAATGCAAGTAATAAAAAACCATATAAGCAAAGAAGACAAATATACATTTGCACTGAATGAGTTAAGCAATTATTTAGGTATGAAAGATATCAATAAATTAGAAGGTTATGATGTAAGTCATATTTCCGGTGATAATGCTGTGGCCTCATGTGTTGTTTTTTCAAAAACAGGACCATTAAAAAATAATTATAGATTATTCAATATCCCAAAAAACCTCTCAGGAAATGACATCGGTTCATTAAAACATGTTATTGAGAGAAGATTGAAGTATTACGATGATCCAAAAACTAAACCTGATTTGGTTCTAATAGATGGCGGAAAATCTCAGTTAAAGTTTGTTAACAAAGTGATTGATGAATCAAAACATAAAGATCTTGATGTAATTTCTATCGTAAAGGGTGTTAATAGAGTTAGAGCTACTGAAACTATTATTGGAAAGACTGGAGTACTCGAATTAGATAAATATTCAAAAGCATTTTTACTTCTTCAGGAAATTCGAGACGAGTCACACCGATTCGCAATTCAGGCTCAAAGAAAAAAGAAAAGAAAATTTATAAATAAATCTCAGCTTGATGAAATCAAAGGTATTGGTATAACACTCAAGAAAAGGCTCCTAAAAAAATTTAAAAGCATTACAAATATTAAATTTGCTTCTAAAAGTGATTTAATGACTGTAGAGGGAATTAATGAGAAAATAGCTAGAGAGATTAAACTATACTTTAATGATATCTAAATTAATAAATGCATTAACCATGCTTAGGATTTTTCTAGCGGTTTTAATTTTTATACTTCTTATTAATAAAGATGGGTACTTTTTAGCATTAATACTATTTTTTCTTGCCGGTGTTTCTGATTACTTTGACGGATATTTTGCTAGAAAATATAATGCTACCTCAGTATTAGGAGAGATACTCGATCCCATTGCTGACAAAATACTTATAGTTTTTACCTTATTTGCTTTGGCAGTAAACTTAAGCAGTTATTTAGTAGCATTCATGGGAGCAATTATAATTTCAAGAGAGATTTTGGTAAGTGCCTTAAGAGATTATAATTCTAGAAATAACAATACTGGTGCCACTAAGGTTACAAATTTAGCCAAGATAAAAACCACTATTCAGTTGTTTACAATATCAATTTATATTTTAGGACTAGCTTTTAACATGATGTTATTGATCTTAGTTGCAGACTTATTTTTAATTTCTTCAGCACTCATTACTGCATATACTGGATATATTTATACTTTTGAATCGTTTAGAAATAAATAATTACTATAAAATACATAAATATGAACATGAAAAAAAATGAATCAGAAATATTTAATTATCATGGCAACTTGCAATATAAAATTAAAGAAAATAAAAATTTTTTTAAAATTAACGAATTAGAAGATGGAGTAAACTTCACAAAAGAATTTATCCTTTTCAAGGACGAGGAGATAATCAAGGTATATTCGAGAAAGTGTGATCATAATGGTGGAAAACTATGCAAGCTAGATGGCAAAATTGCATGTCCTTTGCATGGATGGGAGTTTAATCCCGAAACAGGAGCATACAATAATATTCAGGTCTCAAAGAAAGAGGAAGACTTCTTTATCGATGGCGATAATATCGTAATACCATTCAAGCAAGAAGTTTTGACGTTGCCCCAAAAAGATATCAATCATGATATTGAAGTAACGCTACTTTCACATGCATGCATTTTGTTCAAGACAAAGGATTTCTCTTTTGCAACTGACCCCTGGATTGAGGGATTTGCTTTTAGTTCAGGTTGGTGGACAGCACAATTTCCACCCAAAAATTGGGTGGAAGAATTAAATAAAGTAGATTTCATCTATATTTCACACAATCATCCTGATCATTTAAATCAATTTACACTTGAAAAGGTTAGAAAAGACATGCATTTTATTGTGCCTAAATTTCAGAATGATTCTGTTAAAAAACTTTTAAACAGGTTTGGCTTTGAAAATATTTCTAGTTTTGACTTTACAAGTTATTATCAATTTAAAGATACAGACCTTTTTTTTACAATTCTAAAATCTGGGGATTTTAGAGAGGATAGCGGATTTTATTTTACATATGGTAATTTTAGTTGCTTATCTACTGTAGACTCTAATGATTTAAATTTTTTAAAATTTCCAGACCAAGTCTCACTATTCTGTTCATCTTTTGCAGGCGGAGCAAGTGGTTATCCAATATGTTTCAATGTTATCGAAGAAGAAGATAAACCTAATATAATCAAACGAAATACCAGAGCCCTTAAATCAACTGTGAGAGGACAAGTTAAAATTTGTAACCCAAATTATTATTTACCATACGCAGGATTTTTTAGCGAAAGAGCCCCCAGAGACGAATATGTTAAGAAACTAAACAAAAAAAATACAATTAGTAATTATATTGAGCATCTTTCGAGAGAAAAGGTTGAAGTGCTAGATGTGACTGTCAATGACTCCTATTTATTTCATGGTCAAAAGATAAAAAATGCTATCAATATAGAGAGAAGTTCTAATTTTTCTGAAGAACCCATTAAATTCTATAAAAAAGTTTTTTCAGAGACGAAGTTTGATGAAGAGTTTATAAAGAAATTTTTTAAAAATAGTTGTTTTCAGGATAATTTAAAAGTTTATTTTGAACTTACAAATGATGACTTTTCTGAAACTATTCAATATATAGTTGTAGATTTTTCAAAAGAAATCAAAGTAAGTTTTGAAAACTTTGATTGGCAGTCAATCAAAGATCTATATGTGCAAAATAGCACACTGCGACACCTTAATATTAAAGTTAGACAAGATTCATTTTTGTGGGTTGTTCAAAACAATATGCCCTTTGAGGATCTTTCAATCGGATTCCAATGTAGGATAGACAGAACACCAGATATTTACAATGTTAAATTTTGGGATCATTTCACGAATGTTTACATATAATTCAGCATCATAAACCGCATGATCAATTGTTCTTTAGGACTTAATGTAAAGCGTGAGATAGTAAATCTAAGTAAACATAATAAAATAGAACTCCCTAGATTTGATACGAACAATTTTCCAAAAAATCATTTTAAAATCTCAGATATATCAGTATTTTTTTTATCCTTTTTTAAAATACCTATGCATCTTATTCATATCACTGATATATAATAAATAAAAAATTCAGGCTGGGTGGCAGAGTGGTCATGCAGCGGCCTGCAAAGCCGTTTACGCCGGTTCGATTCCGGCCTCAGCCTCCAAAGTATATGAAAAAAGTTAGTAAAATTCTAATTGTGAAGTTTGGAGCTTTAGGTGATGTAATTAGAACTTCATATTTTCTTCCTGGACTTAAAAAAAAATATCCTACTTCAAATATTTATTGGTATACATCAATATCTTCATTGCCATTATTAGATGAAAATGAATACATACATACAATTTTTACGAGAGAAACTTCAAGAAAAATTTTTTCTGAAAATAAATTTGATAAAGTAATTAGCTTAGATGATGAGATTGATATTTTAGAAGATCTTGCTAAAAATAGTATTGATGTAGATATTGGATCATATTTAGATAAAAATAAAAAACCTACATATACTGAGAATTCATCCTTGTGGTTTGATATGGGTCTTATATCTAAATTTGGAAAGGAAAAAGCCGATTGCCTTAAAAAGGAAAACACACTCGAGCACAACCAGATTTTCTCAAAAATTCTTAACATAGAAATAAATGAACCATATCTTTTTAACTCAGCAAGCTTGCGCCATAAAGAATTTAATTTTGATAAATCGAGATTTAAAATTGGTATAAATCCAGGTGGAGGAGAGCGATGGATATCTCGAAGACTTCCCTACAATGAAGTTCTATCAATTATTTCAAGTTTAAATAAATTGAAAATTTCTGGAAAACAGGTCGATTTATATCTTTTAGGAGGAATGCATGAAAAAAATTTAATCGATGAAATAACAAAAAATAACAAATACCCTCTAATTAATACTGGTACCAATAATTCATTAAAAGAATTTGCAAAAATAATATCTTCATTGGACCTAATAATTTCTAGTGATAGTCTGGCCCTTCATCTTGCCATATCTCAAAAAATAAAAAATATAAGTTTTTTTGCTCCAACTTCTGCAGCTGAAATTGGCAATTTTGGAACCGGTGAGAAAATAATATCCTTAAGCAACGATTATTGCAGTTATGATTCAGTAGTTGATAACTCATCAATAACAGCTAAAAGGATAATTGCGAAATTAAAAGAAATGTTTGAAACAAAACCTTTTTAGAAAATTATAATGTTATTCCTAATTATGTAATATAATCCACAATTATGCCCGGGTGGTGGAATTGGTAGACACAAGGGACTTAAAATCCCTCGCCAGCAATGGCGTGCCGGTTCAAGTCCGGCTCCGGGTACCATTTTATATAATTTGTATAAAATAATAATAGGGTTTTAAAATGGAAGAATATACACAAGGAGAAATAAACCTAAAAGATTTAATAGGTTTTTTATTAAAATATAAATTTTTAGTTTCTACGATAACCTCTGTTGGAGCAATTTTGTCAGTCTTATTTGCATTGAGCTTACCTAATTATTATCAATCTTCTGCATTATTGAAACCAACTGAATCTAATTCATCTTCATCTGCATTATCTCAATTTGGTGGACTTGCTTCTTTGGCTGGAATTAAGATGCCATCTGGCACAAGTAGTGAGACACAATTGGTAATTGAAACATTAAGATCAAGAGACTTCCTTGAAAGAATAATTTTAAACCATGACATTCTAGCTGGTCTATTGGCAACAGATTATTTTGATCACGCTAAAGGTGAAATTGTTCATGATACTGAGCAGTATGATAATGCAAAAAAAATATGGATAAGAGATGTAAATTATCCCTTTAAGCCTAAGCCTTCAGTATTAGAAGCCTACGAAACATATATGGAGACAGTCATAGTTGAACATAATGAAATTACTGACTATATAACTATTTATGTTGAACATAAATCTCCAATATTTGCTAAAGATTTTCTAGAAATAATAATTTTAGAATTAAATAAAAGTTTAAGAGAGAAAGCATATGTGGAAGCTGATATGGCTGTTAATTATCTAAGAGAAGAAATAGTAAACGAAAAAATTAATTCGCTTAAAGAGGCTCTTGTTCAATTAACAGAATCACAATTAAATACACAGATGATTACTAATATAAAAGATGATTATGCGGTAACAATTGTTGATAAGCCATATGTACCAGAGAAAAAATCTAAACCTCAAAGGTCAGTAATTTGCATTATTGGAACAATTTTAAGTTTCTTCATTTCTCTTCTAATAGCGTATTTTATTGATCGAAGAAAACGATACGAAGGTTAATAAAAACGAAATTAGAGATGGAAAAAAACAATTCTGATGTTTTGGTTACAGGTGGAGCAGGATTCATAGGTAGCCATTCTTTGATATCACTAATCAATAATAACTATAATCCAATCATTATCGACAACCTTTCCAATAGCTCTATAAAAACAATTCATGCTGTCGAAAAAATTACTTCTAGAGAGATAAAATTTTATAAATTGGACTTATTGGATGTTGATGAATTAGAAGAAGTTTTTAAAGATAATGATTTCTCTTCTGTTGTTCATTTTGCAGGCCTAAAGTCTGTAGGTGAATCGGTTAGTGTTCCACTACATTATTTTAGAAATAACATACTCGGAACAATTAATGTTCTGGATTTATGCAACAAATATGGAATCAACAAGTTTATTTTTTCATCATCAGCAAGTGTGTATGGTAATAATGAAAATGTTCCATTAAAAGAAGACTCAGAACTATCACCTTTAAGCCCTTATGCATACTCAAAGTTGATTATAGAAAATATGTTAACAAGTTTATGTTCCAGTAATGACGAAAGTTCAAGCAATAATTGGAAAATTATAATGCTAAGGTATTTTAATCCAATAGGCGCACATGAATCTGGTCTTATCTCTGAAAAAGTTCCAAATATACCTCCCAACATCATGCCACTTATTCTGAGAGTCGCATTTGGAGAAATGAATGAGCTATCAGTATATGGTAATGATTATGAAACTACAGATGGTACTGGAGTTCGAGATTATATTCATGTAATGGACTTAGCCGATGGCCATGTTGCGGCATTAAATAATCTTTACAAAACAGCTGATAAAGAAAACTTCTGTAAAGCAATTAATTTAGGTACTGGACAGGGCTACACGGTTCTTGAATTAATAAAATACTTTATTAAATATACCGGAACAGAAATACCATATAGAATTGTAGATAGGAGATCTGGAGATATAGGGTCATCTTTTGCCAATGCAGAATATGCAAAACATATTCTTCAGTGGGAAGCTAAAAGAGATATTAAGTCAATGATATTGGATTCATGGAATGCTTATAAATATCAAAGACAGTAAAGGCATAATTTTTGTATGAAAAAAATATCTGTTATTGGAAGTGGTTACGTAGGGCTATCAAACGCCATTCTTTTGTCACAAAATAATAATGTTCACTTATTTGATATCGATAAAGAAAAAATTGATATGGTTAATAAAAGAATTTCACCTATTGCCGATGATGAAATTAATGAATATTTAAAAAATAAAAAATTAAATCTTGTTGCATCATCCTCAAAAAAAGAGGCATACGTCAATGCAGAATTCGTCATAATTGCCACACCAACTAATTACGATCCCGATACTAATTATTTTGATACTAGTTCAGTTGAGATGGTTATAGATGACGTTATTAAATTTAACCCCGATGCTAATATCATAATAAAGTCTACAATTCCTGTGGGCTTCACAAAAAATGCAAGAGAAAAATTTAATTATGAGAATATTTATTTTTCTCCTGAATTTCTGAGAGAAGGCAAAGCCCTATACGATAATTTATATCCTTCAAGAATTATCGTAGGAGATTTGCAAAAGGTTGGTAAAGAATTTTCAGAGTTAATGTCGAACGCAGCTCTAAAGACAAATATTGAAATTTTATTAACTGAATCTACTGAAGCAGAAGCTATAAAATTATTTGCAAATACTTTCTTGGCTATGAGAATTGCTTACTTTAATGAATTGGATACTTATGCAGAGATAAATGATTTAAATTCAAAAGATATTATTAAAGGTATTAGCTTAGATCCAAGAATTGGGGATTATTATAATAATCCCTCTTTTGGATATGGAGGTTATTGTTTACCAAAAGATACTAAGCAGTTATTGTCAAATTTTGAAAATATTCCTCAACAATTAATTTCTGCTATAGTGGAGTCAAATTCTGTCAGAAAAAATTTTATTCAAAACCAAATCCTAAAAAAATCTCCAAAAAGGCTTGGTATCTTTGGATTGACCATGAAATCTGAATCAGATAATTTTAGATCTTCTGCAATCATAGACATTTTATATAGCCTCAAAGATTCTCAAATAGAGTTATTGCTTTACGAACCCAACTATAATAATGAACTAGATTTACCATTTAAAATTATAAATAATTTAAATGATCTTTTTATTGAATCAGATCTAATAATTGCAAATAGATTCTCAGATGAGTTAATTAATTTTGACAAATCTATAATATACACAAGAGATATATTTAAAAGAGACTAATATGATATATGGAATTATTCCTGCAAGGGGCGGATCAAAATCTATACCACTTAAAAATATCAAGATGCTTAATGGCAAGCCATTGATTGAATACACAATAGAATCTGCACTTAAATCAAAAAAAATTGATAAATTAATAGTGAGTACGGATCATGACGCCATAATTAATATATGTAAAAAATATAAAGAGTTAATAGTTATAAAAAGACCTAGTTCAATATCTGATGATAAATCTCCAACAGAACTTTCATTAATACATGCATGTCAAGCATTAGTAAAAAAGGAAAATAATATTCCTAATATTATTGTAACGCTTGAACCAACATCACCGCTAAGAAAGACATCAACAATAGATGACTGTATTGAAATATTACTTAATAAAAATGAATACGATTCAGTTATGTGCATTTGTGAAACAGATTCTTGTTTTGGAAATATTGTGGATAATAAATTTCAACATATAATAAAGAATCAACCTAGAAGAAGACAGGATCGTGAAAAAATGTACTTCGAAACAGGAAACGTTTATGCCACTAAATATGAAACCCTAATAAACAATCAAAGTGTATTAGGTAAAAAAATTTATCCTTACGTTGTTGATAAAATTAGTGCATTAGATATAAATGATGAAGATGACTTTATAATTGTAGAATCAATTTTATCTTCTCGTTAAGGTATAATGACCTAAATATTAAGAATATGTCATTTTTTAACACATTAACAAAGAATAAAATTTACGTCATTGCTGAAGCTTGTGATAATCATATGGGCAGTTTTGATATTGCTATTGCTCTTGCAGATGCGGCAATCGACGCAGGAGCAGATGCAGTCAAGTTCCAACATCATTTAGCTTATGAAGAAATGCTTGAAGAATCGCCTATGTCAGATAATTTTGAGGAACCATTATTTGATTTCCTTCAGAGAAACTCTTTAAGTCTTGAACAGCACTATAAATTAAAAGAATATTGTGATTCAAAAAAAATAACATATTTGTGTACACCTTTTTCTTTTAAAGCTGCAGAAGAAATCCAGTCATTGGTTCCTTTTTTTAAAATTGGATCTGGAGAATTCCAAGACCATTGGTTTATTGATAATTTAAAAAGTATCGGTAAGCCTGTTTTATTTTCGACTGGAATGTGTTCATGGGATGAACTTAAATCAAATGTTGAATATATTAAAAAAACTAATTTGGATTTTGCATTGATGAATTGTCTAAGTGAATATCCTCCAAAATACTCTGATATGAATTTGAATCTAATTGAGACAATGATTAATGAATTTCCAAATATAGTAATCGGTCACTCAGATCACTCACCAGAGATTTATACCACAATTGTATCTGCTTTTCTGGGCGCTAGAATCCTTGAAAAACATATTACAATTTCTACCTTTGTACCTGGGCCAGATCAGTCTGTGTCAATTGAATCCAATGAATTTAAAAAATTAGTCAGCGCAGTTCAGTATATTGATAAAACATCCGGGTCTGAAAAAAAAATACAAGATAAGGAAGTAGATATTAGAACTTGGGCATATAGAAGCATTGTTTCTAGAAGAGACATAAATGCAGGTGAAATAATTTCCGATGATGATATACAAACCAAAAGACCTGGTCTAGGTATCCCTAGTAGTCAATATAAAAATGTTCTTGGAAAAAAAGTTTTAAATTCCATTAAAGAAAATACCTTAATATCCTGGAAAGACCTTGATGAAGAATAGAATTGGAATATTTACGGGTTCTAGGGGTGAGTGGGGATACTTAAGACCTGTGATGGAACAAATGAAAATCAATAAAGTAGATTTCAAAACAATTATTGCTAATATGCATCTCCTACCAGAAAAAGGATTCACTTACAAAGAAATTGAGAAAGATGGTTTTAAAATAGATGAAAAGGTCTACATGAATATAAGCGGACCCGATGAGATATCTTGGTCAAAATCTCTTGGTCTTCTTTTGATGCAACTCCCTGATATTATAAATAAACTGGATTTAGATATTTTGCTTCTTGCAGGAGATAGGGCTGAAACATTTATTGCTGCTAATGCAGCTTATTATTCTGATATCCCTATAGCTCATATTCAAGCAGGTGAATTGTCTGGACACAAAGATGGTATGGTTAGACATGCTATAGGCAAACTGGCACATATTCATTTTGCTAGTAATGAAGATGCCAGTAACAGATTAAAAAGATTTGGTGAACAAGAATTTAGGATACATAATGTTGGAGCTCCTCAATTAGATGATATTGTAAATCAAAAACTTTTTTCACTAAATCAACTAAAGAAGAATCTTAATTCTAAAATTGAAAAAGAATTCGCCTTGTGTATTGTTCACCCAACTTCAGAAAATCCAGATGAATGCAAAGATTATGTAGATTTAATTAATAAAGTATGTTCAGTAAAAAAAATTCAGCAAATATGGATATATCCAAATAACGATTCTGGAAGCGTCAAAATAATTAACAACATAGAATCTTCTATTTCAGATAGAGATTTGGGTTTTAGAAGCTTAAATAGAAAAAAGTATCTTTCATTATTAAAGCATTGTAAATTTATAATTGGAAATAGTAGCTCCGGAATTCTGGAGGCACCAAGTTTTAAAATACCAACTATTAATCTAGGTTTAAGACAAAGAGCAAGAATTGCAGCTGAATCAGTACTAGACATTGAAAAACCTAGATTTGAAAATTTAAAAAATGCTCTGAAAGAGATTCAGTCAGATTCATTTCAAAATAAATTAAAAATTGTGAAAAATCCATATGGGGATGGCAAGAGCTCAAAAAGAATTATAGATATTTTGAAAAAAACTAAATTAGATATGAATCTTAGGAATAAGTTTGTTTCGGAGGAAGATAATGATAATTGACGAAAATATTAGTATAAAAGAAATGCTCGAAGTTATAGACACAAGCAATACTAGAATAACATTTTTAACAAATGA
>MDTG01277887.1_pt1 | contig 10837 bp, 7 predicted proteins | sample 811421 | NCBI WGS metagenome assembly MDTG01 (sample SAMN05326645, study PRJNA326480) | marine metagenome | isolation source: seawater | place: Pacific Ocean: South East | collected 2011 | reverse complement strand
GTTGCCGCAGCAGAACGAGGAGAAGTGCCTGTTGGCGCAGTCATCACAGATGCAAAGGGGTATGTAATTGCAGCAAATGGCAATAGAATTATAGAATATGCCGACCCCACAGCTCATGCCGAGATTTTGGTCATCCGTGAGGCAACGACAGCGTTAAAAAATGAACGGCTCGTTAATTGCAATCTCTATGTAACGCTGGAACCTTGCCCAATGTGCGCTGGGGCAATCTCGCTCGCTCGAGTCAAACGGCTTTATTATGGGGCTGCAGATGAAAAAGCCGGCGGCGCAGAGCATGGCATAAGATTATTTTCTCACCCATCATGTCATCACCGCCCAGAGGTTTACGGCGGGATAGAAGAAATTGCATGTGCGACAATTTTACAGAGTTTTTTTGCCGCTAGGCGTCAATCATAACTTGCATCAAATCTCCATTCATCTGAGTATAATGTTCAATAAGGAGAAGCCCAATGAATTTCGATTATTCTGATAAAACCAAGTCACTGATTGATGATGTCTCAAGCTTTATGGATAAACATATTTATCCTGCTGAGCCGATTTACAATCAGCAGATGAAAGATTTTGGAGATGATCGCTGGCAGGTCGTTCCGGTTCTGGAGGATTTGAAAGTCAAAGCGCAGGAAGCAGGCCTTTGGAATTTGTTTCTGCCTGAAAGTAGTTTAGGTGCTGGCTTAACTAATTTGGAATATGCTCCCCTCGCCGAATTAATGGGTCGGGTAGTCTTCGCCTCCGAAGTGTTTAATTGCAGTGCGCCTGATACAGGCAATATGGAAGTGCTTGTCCGTTACGGCACACCAGCACAACAGGAAAAATGGCTGACACCTCTTCTTGCTGGAGAAATCCGCTCTGCGTTTTTGATGACTGAGCCTGATGTCGCTTCCTCAGACGCTACAAATATCAAAACCTCTATCACTCGCGATGGTGACGAATATGTCATTAATGGTCGTAAATGGTGGTCCTCTGGCCTCGGTGACCCGAGATGTAAAGTGACAATCCTGATGGGAAAATCCGATTTTGATGCCCCCCGTCACCAACAGCAATCCATGATACTTGTCCCAGTCGATACGCCCGGCGTGGAAATTATAAGGCCCCTGACTGTTTTCGGTTATGATGATGCCCCGCATGGTCACATGGAAGTAAAGTTGGATAATGTGCGCGTACCGGCCGAAAATATGCTGCTGGGCGAAGGTAGAGGATTTGAAATCGCCCAAGGACGTCTCGGCCCAGGTCGTATCCATCATTGCATGAGAACAATTGGTCTTGCCGAACGCGCTCTTGAAAAAATGTGCGCGCGCCTCGCTTCACGCCAAGTTTTCGGTAAGAAAATCTATGAACATTCACTCTGGGAAGAGCGCATTGCTGAAGCCAGAACTGATTTGGAAATGACCCGTCTCCTATGCCTTAAAGCTGCCCATATGATGGATACAGTCGGAAATAAAGTGGCACAAGCAGAGATTGCCATGATTAAAGTTGCCGGTCCGAAGACAGCGCTTAAAATCATTGATAATGCAATACAGTCCCATGGCGGCGGTGGTATCAGTCAAGATTTTGATTTGGCTAAAATGTATACAAATGCGCGCACCATGCGTTTGGTTGATGGTCCTGATGAAGTTCATAACCGCGCTATTGCCCGTATTGAAATGAAAAAATATATTGATCAGTCGCAAGCCTAAAAACTAGCGACGTCCAAATAGTTTTTCGATATCAGCCAATTTTAGCTCCACATAGGTTGGGCGACCATGATTGCATTGCCCGGCATGTGGTGTGGTTTCCATCTCGCGTAACAATGCATTCATTTCCGTGCCATTGAGCCTACGCCCTGCCCGCACCGAGCCGTGACAAGCAAGCGTGCTGCATATTTCATCAAGTTTTTCCTTAATGGCAAGTGCTGCCCCAAGCTCAGCAATTTCATCCGCCAGATCCTGCACGAGTTGCTTGACATCCGCGCTCCTAAAAAGGGTCGGAATTTCTCGAACCAGAACCGCACCATCGCCAAAGCTTTCAAGTACAAATCCAATCTCCGCAAGCTCTTTACTTCGCGCCATAAGTCGGTCAGTCTCGGTGCTATCAAGCTCGACAACTTCGGGCAGGAGCAAAATTTGACGCTCGACCCCTTTGGCAGCCATATCCTCTTTCATGCGCTCATAAACCAGTCTCTCATGAGCGGCATGCTGGTCAACAATCACCAACCCGTCACCAGTCTGGGCGAGAACATAAGTCTCGTGAAGCTGTGCGCGTGCCAACCCTAGAGGGTAAGAAACTAAACTCTCAGTTAGGTTTTCACTCCCACCCATCTCGGCTTGACCGGTTTGGTCTTCACTAATCTGGGCTTCGCCGGCATGAGGTGGCGCTTCATAACCACTAATTTGGGCAAAACCGCCCTGTTGCCCATCGACTTCACGGGGTTGCGTCATATCCAACATGGGAGGCGCTGAAGGTCTTTCACCTCGACTACCAAGCCCATAGGACGGCACGGAAAAAAATCTTAATGCTGTATCCGCCACCGTAGTTGAAGCTCGGTGGCCCGCTTCTGCGAGTGCTGTTCTGAGCGCTCCGACAATCATACTACGTATCAAACCTGGATCCCGAAAACGCACCTCGGTTTTAGCCGGATGAACATTCACATCAACCTCCGAGGAGTCAAGATCAACAAAAAGCGCTACTGCAGGGTGTCGATTGCGCGCCAGAAAATCCTGAAATGCCCCTCGCACCGCACCGTTAAGAAGACGATCTTTAACAGGACGGCCATTCACAAAAAGATACTGCATTTGCGCGGTTGCACGATTAAATGTCGGCAAACCGGCAAAACCCTTAAGACACATATACCCTTTTTCTGTCTCCCTTTCGGCAGAAACAGGCACGGCATTAAGTCCAAAATCCTGCCCCATAACACCAGCAAGGCGGTTTAGTCGCGATGTATCTGAAACATCAGGCTCAGCTGTAACTGCAAAACTCCTTCGCCCCTCCGAAGTCAGACTAAAACCAACCTCTGGATACGCCATGGCCAGTCGGCGAACCACATCGCCAACAGCTGTGGTTTCAGCTCGGTCGCTTTTTAAGAACTTTAAACGCGCTGGGGTTGCGAAAAATAGATCCCTAACCTCTATGCGCGTGCCATGTGAGCCCGATGTCGGCTTTAAATCACCAACTTTTCCAGCCGTTAACGTTAATTGCATAGCTGAATTTATATCGTTCTTGCCACCAGAAGCATGGTCTTGCAGAGGTCGGGATCTAATAGTCATTTTCGACACAGCCCCAATTGAAGGTAATGCCTCGCCACGAAAACCGAGCGTGGATACACGAAACAGACGATCACCACCATCGCCCTCCGGCAATTTAGATGTCGCATGACGTTCAATCGAAAGCATCATGTCATCCGAGCTCATGCCGTGACCATTATCACTGACAATAATCAAAGACTTCCCACCGGCACCCAAGGTTATGTCAATGCGGTTAGCATCTGCGTCAATTGCATTTTCGACCAGTTCTTTGACGACGCTGAATGGTCGCTCAACTACCTCACCCGCAGCAATACGATTAATTGTTCCCTCAGGTAATTTGCGTATCTTTTTTTCAAACATTTTTGTGTTACCAGACTGATTCTTTTTTCATTTTAACAAAATCATCTCCCTTGCGTCGCCCCACAGAGGCGATTAGCATGTTGATAAATCTATGAGGGTTGAAAACATGTCAGACACAAACAACAACAATTCATCTAATACTGCCAAAATTATCTCCGGGGTTATTCTCGGACTTATTTTATTTTGCGGCCTTTATGTGGTTGGCATCTACCTAGACCTCTATGGCAAAACCCGTGACGCAGGGGTTATTCAAGCTGGAGGTATCGAACCGGAAATCATTTCCCAGCGAGTAGATACGCAACAAGCCGCCATTGGTCAAATGGATGAAAATAACGAAGCTCAAATCTTATTCGGTGATTTACATGTTCATAGCACCTTCTCAACCGATGCATTTTTATGGTCCATGCCACTTTATGGCGGCGAAGGTGTTTATCCAATCGCAGATGCTTGCGATTATGCGCGCTACTGCTCTGGCATAGATTTTTGGGCAATCACCGATCATGCAGAGGCCACAACAAAAAAGAGATGGTCACAAACCAAGCAATCGCTGCGTGATTGTAATGCCCGCGCGGGTGACCCATCTAACCCGGATATGATTAGTTATCTTGGCTTTGAGTGGTCTCAAGTCGGCGCTACACCAGAAACGCATTATGGTCATAAAAATGTAATTTTTGAAGGTCTTGAGGATAAAGAGCTGGCTATGCGCCCTATTGCCTCCGGCGGTCTGGCAACTGAGGTGCTTCGTAATCAGTCCTCAAATATGATGCCCCGCTCAACCGTATTTCTAGATTTTGAGAATCGTCAGGTCTATTACGACATCAGAAAATATCTCGCAGAGATTGGAGAGGCACCATCATGCGACCCGACATTACCTTCAGACGAATTGCCGGAAGATTGCTTTGAAATTGCCGAAACACCCGCTGATTTAGTGGAGCGCCTTGGGCAACAAAATTTAGACCCTTTGATTATTCCGCATGGCTCAAGCTGGGGCTTTTATACCCCGTTCCTAACCACCTGGGAAAAGCAACTTAAAACCGCTATGTATCCTGAGAAATTTAAGCTGATTGAAATTATGTCCGGTCATGGTAATTCCGAGGAATATAGGGATTATAAAAACGCTATTCCCGGTGAAAACGGCATGCTCGCTTGCCCTGAACCCACAGAAAATTTCACACCATTATGTCAACGAGCTGGCGAAATTTTAATGGAAAGATGCCTAGCTTCAGGTGAAACACAGGATGTTTGCGAAGACCGCGCCGAATATGCCCGTTTTGCTTCAGTCAATATGATTACAGCTGGACATTTATCTATTGGGGCCAGTGAACCTAGCGATTGGCTTGATACGGGTCAATGCATTGATTGTTTCAGACCTTCCTTCAATCACCGCCCCGGCACCAGCATCCAATATGGGCTAGCGATTTCCAATTTTGACAACCCTGAAAATCCTACCCGGTTTAACTGGGGCTTTATATCAGCCAGTGACAATCACCGCGCCCGCCCCGGCACCGGCTATAAGCCTGCCCAAAGATTGCGGACAACCGAAATGGCACGTATCGAGTCCGATTATCTGATTGATATGATGCGTCAGACTAATGAAGAATATTCCGAAGCAGAATTAGAGACACTTGAAGATAGGCGTGACGATCTTAGCTTCAATATGCTGGAAGTTGAACGACAAGGCAGTTACTGGACAACAGGGGGTCTGGCGGCGGTTCATACACCAAGCCGTGACCGCAAGTCGGTTTTTAACGCTATGGAAAACCGTCAGGTTTATGCCACATCCGGCCCGCGAATTTTGCTCTGGTTTGATATGAAAACTAACAAAGAAACAATACGCATGGGCGGCACAACTAGCACTGATGTCAACCCGACATTCACCATCAAGGCAGTTGGTGATTTTGATCAACTCCCCGGATGCCCGAGTCATGTTGTAGATAATCTGGGCACGGAGCGTGTGCAGAAATTATGTGGCGGCGAATGTTACAATCCGTCCGATGAAAGATTACCAATCACCCGCATTGAGGTTATTCGAATTAAGCCCCAAATATCACCTGATGAAAATGTTGGCGATTTGATTGAAGACCCTTGGCTTGTGCATCAATGTGATACATCTACAGAGGGTTGCCAATTCAGCTTCACTGATAAGGATTTTGTAAAAGACGGGCGCGATACGACCTATTACGCCCGCGCCATTCAAAGCCCAACACAGGTCATTAACGCCGATCCGTTACGTTGTGAATATGACGAAACCGGACAATGTGTAAAAGTTAACCTTTGTTACGGTGATTATCGCCAAGATCCTGAAGATCAGTGCGATGACCCATCCGAAGAACGTGCATGGTCTTCTCCAATTTATGTAAATATTAAGTAATGACTGATATGGAAAAAACGTCCTCAGAAAACCTGCCATATATGCCTGTTCTACTTGGTCTAATGGCACTTGCCGGTCTCATCGTCGCGGTTAGTACAGTGTTTGACACACCTCAGCCTGACTATGAAGGCACCGCCGTCGCTTTTGTTAACGAAGCGCCCATACCAGAAACAAGTTACCTCAGAGCCTTATCTATGCTTGAGCAAGATAAGCGCGGCCCAATTACAGATGCTGACAGAACCCGCATCCTAGATTTATTGATTGAAGAAGAATTACTAATTCAACGCGCCGATGAGATTAATCTTATTGGGATTGATAGTTCAGTCCGTAAATCCCTAACAAACGCCATGATACAATTTATCATATCTGAAAATGGCGATACCGAGATAACGGAAGACATTCTCAACTCGTATTTCTTAAATAACCTCGATTATTTTACCCCGAGCAAACAAATATGGGTGAAACGGATTTATGTAAGAGGCGCACGGGATGATGCTGAACAGCGACTGCAAGAAATTCGCACGGCCCTCCAGCAGGGGGAAAATTTCGATACTGTCGCGTCACGGCTTGGTGATGAAATTTTTCCTGAAGTTCCGGACAGCCTATTGCCGCCAGCAAAATTACAAGCCTATCTAGGGCCAGCTCTGACCCAAACCGTCATTTCTTTGAGTGAAGGGGCAATTACAAATGCTATTCGGGTCGGTAGTGGGTGGCATTTTTTATATCTTGTGCAACAGCGCAAAGGCGTTGTTCCGGAATTTGAAGACATCCGAGATCAAGTCGAAAATGACTATCTCAGAAAAGTTGAAGAAAAAGCGCTCCGCGATTATCTTGGTTGGCTGCGGGAGCGCGCCGATATTGATCAAACCGCCTCTCAACTTCAACCGGCCGATTTTTAGACTGGAAAGCTCATGCTCAAAAGTCTTGTGAAGGCTTGCGCTCAAAAACTGTTTGGCTTTGCATTCATGGTTGCTCTTGCACCAGCTCTATTGGCAAGCCATGAACTTATTCTAAGTGGTATTGGCTTAGACAGTGTTCACGCGCATGAAAAAAGTCAGTCATTCTCAAAATGGCGCAGCACCGAAAAAGGTATTACCGTTATTTTCACAGTAGCCGCGCGTCAGGTAACACTTTTACCGCCTACCAATCCTAATGCCCCATCGCTGGAACGTACTTTAGGTCAACATTTAGATAACACGATAACATTATCAAAACCTGAAGCCCCTTGCATTTCTTCTGGCTTTACGCCCCGCAAAGCCCGCCCTGGCTTTATCAGTATGGAAAATTACTTCATGTGCCCTGCCGAAGAAGCTGAGGATAGCGATACAGTAACTATTGGCATTGAGAGCTTTATAGATTTCGCAGAAACCCATATTCATTTCGCACAATTCAGGAATGAAACCGGTCAATATCGTGGCTATCTATTTAATTATGACCGGAGGCAGGATATTTTGAGCCTTGAAGCTGATGGCAATATAGTCGCTGAGGATATCGGCCGCGTTAAAACCTTTTTCCGTTATAGTCAAATAGGTATCACTCATATTTTAAGCGGCATTGACCATCTGGTTTTTCTGCTCGGTCTTTTACTTTTGACCAACCGCTTACGTGACGTCGTGCTGGTGGTGACCGGCTTCACTATTGGCCACAGTCTGACACTGGGGCTGAGTGCAATGAAGATTGTCTCAACACAGTCTGCCATTGTTGAGGGGCTTATCGGCTTTACAATTTTAGTTGTTGCTGCCGAGGCTGTTATGGCGCGGCGCAATCTGATGTGGTTGGCAGGTGGTGTATTTGCGCTAATGCTGTTTTTCATAGGGCTTTATTCCATCATGCTGGAAGCCCCCATGCCAACTAATGGATGGGCCGGTTTGATGCTGTTTGCTGTGGCCTATGGATTTTATTCTCAAAACCTAAATATCGTGAGGCAAACTTTGCCTATTATGGTGGTGATTTTTGGTCTCGTTCACGGATTTGGATTTGCCGGTGTTCTCGTTGAGGCAGGCCTACCGAATGACCGACTGCTATCAGCGCTTATCGGATTTAATCTTGGGGTTGAAATCGGTCAACTTTTGATTGTCGCCATTATCTGGTTCGGTTTCTTCCGGTATATGCATTCACACTTTTCAGAGAAGCTGCGGGGTGCAATAACAGACTTTGCTGGCATCGCCATGTGCGGCGTCGGCATGTTCTGGTTTGCGTCAAGACTGCTGATTTAAGTGTTGATTTTACTTTAACTTTTGAGGGGCGATAAGTACACCATCAGCATCGGCATATAGCCATGCGCCAGGATAGATATTAACCCCATCAATACGAAGCGGGACATTAATACTGCCCACACCACGTTTAACGCTCTTTTTAGGATGTGTACCCAAAGCTTTAATCCCGACATTGGCTTCAGCTAGTTCAAGCGTATCTCTCACAAAACCGTTAATCACAATGCCAGCCCAACCATTTGCTCCAGCAAGCTCGCCCAGATTGCCACCAAGTAAGGCGCACCGGGCGGAGCCGTGACCATCAACGACAATCACCTGCCCCTCCCCCTTACTTTCCAGTAATTCTCTTAGCGCTCCATTATCCTCAAATGTATCGAGTGTCAAAATCGGCCCGCTGAAAGCTAAGCGCTTCCCAAAATCTCTGAACGCCAGCCCGAGATAAGCCAGTTCGTCAGAGTAAGCATCTGACAAGTCTGCTGTGCAAATTAATTCTCCGGGTGTTGTTTCAGAAGTTCCAGCCATTAGAACTGGTTCATAGTGTTATCTTCACCAGATGCCAATAGGGCATTATCACCAGAGAAATATTCTTTATGGTCATCCCCGATATTTGAACCAGCAAGGTCTTGGTGCTTCACAGATGCTTGACCACGACGGATTTCTTGACGCTGAATATCACGAACATAAGCCAGCATGCCCAAGTCTCCGAAGTAACCTTCAGAAAGCATGTCCGTTCCAAGAGCTGTTTCGTGATAAGTCGGCAGAGTAATCAGATGGTGGAAAATACCAGCTTCACGAGCGGCATCCGCTTGGAAAGATTGAATGAGCTGATCGGCTTCACCTGCCAGTTCGGAAGCATCAAATTCGACGCTCATCAAACCACGCGGAACCTCTATCGGATCTGGATAGGCTGATACGTCTTTACCCGCAGCTGACCACTCAGCATAAACTTGCTCGCGGAAGGACAACGTCCAGTTAAAGCTTGGAGAGTTATTATAAACCAGCTTGGCATTCGGAATAACCTCACGAACACGATTCACCATGCCGGCAATCTGGTCGAGATTAGGCTTTTCGGTTTCAATCCAAAGCAAATCTGCCCCATTTTGGAGACTGGTGACACAATCAAGCACAACCCTGTCTTCACCGGAACCGTCACGGAAGGCATAGAGGCCATTCGGCAAACGATGTGGTTTCACAAGGCCATCATTATGTTTAAAAACAATATCGCCTTCACCTAACGCAGCCGCGTCTGTTACCGGTTCAGTTTTCAAGAATGCATTATACTGGCTAGCCAAATCAGCCGGTTGTTGAGAGACAGGGATTTTTTGTGTTAGTCCGGCTCCGAGTGAATCAGTCCGCGCAACGATGATACCATCATCAACACCTAATTCTATAAAGGCATAGCGAACGGCATTAATCTTGGCGAGAAAATCCTCATGTGGCACCGTCACTTTACCATCTTGGTGACCACATTGTTTGGCATCAGAAACTTGATTTTCAATCTGAATACAGCACGCACCTGCTTCAATCATTTTTTTGGCAAGCAAATAAGTTGCTTCTTCATTACCAAAGCCAGCATCTATATCTGCAATAATCGGGACGATGTGGGTCTGGAAGTTATCAATCTTATTGAGAACAGCATCAACGTCACCACCGGCAGCTTTGACATCATCCAGCTCAACAAACAAATGTCTCAGCTCTCTGGCATCCGCTTGCTTCAAAAAGGTATAAATCTCTTCAATCAAATTGGATACGGCTGTTTTTTCATGCATGGACTGATCCGGAAGCGGACCAAAATCTGAACGTAGAGCCGCAACCATCCAGCCGGAGAGATAAACATAACTTCGATTAGTCGTTTGTTTGTGGCGCTTAATCGCCATCATCATTTGCTGGGCGGTAAAACCATGCCAGCAACCGAGAGACTGCGTGTATTTAGAGGTGTCGCCATCATAGTTTTCCATGTCAGCACGCATGATAGAAGCTGTATAACGCGCTATGTCCAGACCGGTTAGAAACCTGTTCTGAAGACGCATGCGGACAGCATATTCAGGGTTAATTCCGCCCCATGCCAAACCGTTAGATGTTTTGGCGGCTGTTACAGATTTAACCTGCTCAAGATAGTTTGACATGATTTGCCTCTCATATTGTTTGCGTCTGCCGATCGGGGGTTAGTTTTCCGGCTGACCTGAAATAAATGACAACTGGTAACGAAATATTTAATTACGTTGGAATTGCCGATATGTGGAGGAAGAAAATCCCCGATTAATTTCTCCATATATAAGTCCTAATTTCTATTTACATCATTTACATTAACACTCAAGTGATATGTTAAGCTATTGATAATAATAAGGTAAATTTATTTACAAGCTTTTTGTTGATTTTTGTAAATAATGTAAATATTGTAAACTTATGAGTGAAGTTAGAGGCACAAATCAGTATAGAAAACTGTTTGCCGGCATGCGCATTCGCAGGCTGCGTCGCGACCTAGGACTCACGCAAGCCGTTATGGCAGATTCACTAGGAATCTCAACAAGTTATCTAAATTTGATCGAACGCGACCAGCGCCCCGTTTCAGCACAAATTCTTATCAAAATGGTTGATGTTTTCGACATAGACCCTCGCGGCCTAGCAGGTGACGAAGAGGCCCGTGCTTACAC
>MDTG01181724.1_pt1 | contig 10837 bp, 7 predicted proteins | sample 811421 | NCBI WGS metagenome assembly MDTG01 (sample SAMN05326645, study PRJNA326480) | marine metagenome | isolation source: seawater | place: Pacific Ocean: South East | collected 2011 | reverse complement strand
TGGCCGGTAAATGGCACCTTGGCAAAACCCCTGAGTTGAGCCCGGCAGCCCGGGGCTTTGAGCGTTCCTTTGCTCTGCTGGATGGTTCGGCTCACCATTTTACCCAGGGTGGTGTTACCCCGATGCGGCCTAAGGCCACTTACCGTCAGGACGGTAAAGAAATCGATCTGCCTAAAAACTTTAAGTACTCGACTGATTTTTATACCGACCAATTGATCAGCGATATTGCCACACGTAAAGACAACAAACCGTTCTTCGGCTACCTGGCCTACACCGCACCGCATTGGCCACTACAGGTGCCCGAAGCCTATTTGCAGCGTTATAAAGGTGTTTATGACAAAGGCTATAAAGCCATTGCAGACGCTCGCCTGCAGCGCCTGAAAGACAAGGGAATCATCGCTAAAGATGTTGTTTCAAATCCTGGCCCCGGTCTGTGGCCAGTCTGGGAAGATCTGTCGGCCACAGAGCGTGCCTTAGAAATTCGTCGTATGGAGATCTATGCCGCCATGGTCACCAATATGGATGACAACGTTGGCAAGCTGGTGACTTATCTCAAGGACACGGGTGAATATGACAATACGATCTTCGTGTTCCTTTCTGATAACGGCGCAGAGGGCAGTGGGCCAGAAGACATTACCCCCGTGAACCCGAAGTGGATCCGAGAGAATTTCGATAACAGCTTAGGCAATATTGGCAAGCAAGGCTCGTTTGCCAGCTACGGGCCTCAGTGGGCGTTGGTCAGCTCAACACCGTTTCGTATGTACAAAACTTCAACCTATGAAGGAGGGATCCGAACCCCTGCATTCATAAGCGGTCCTGGCATGCGTAACGGTGAAATATCCGACACCTATGTGAGTGTTAAGGATATTGCTCCGACCTTTCTCGAAGTCGCTAGTGCTAAGCAGCCAGCAGACATCAATCCAAACGCTGCAAAGATTGAAGGTACCTCGGCGCTGGGCTTTTTACGCAACTCCCAGAAGAGCGTGCACAACCCCGACGATGTGCAATGCACTGAGCTGTTTGGACGCGTCGCATTGTTCAAAGGCCAATGGAAGCTCGCTTTCAGTAACAAACCTTGGGGTACGGGTGAGTTCGAGCTCTTCGACATGCAACGAGATCCGTCAGAAATTAATGATCTAAGCGATGAGCAGCCACAGGTTAAAACCGAGTTGTTGGAGCAGTGGAGTACCTGTCAGAAGCGTAACGGCATTCTTTGGAATCCTCAGCTCGCTGACAAATTGCACTACGGCAATGAGGTCAAAAAATATCAAACCGCCAAGGATGCCAGCCAGTAAATATCGAGGTTTGAAATTGGCGAATGCTTAAAGCAATCCAGAATATTTCAAATAATCGATTTAGGAGTTGAGTGTATGTTCAAGCAAAACAGACGGTCATTTCTTACGGCTGCCGGAACTACTGTGGCAGGTACTGCATTGGCTGTTGCGTCGATTGGTGCTGTAGCTGCTGAGCCAGGACCTGACGCTCTAAGCTCGCCGGGCAAGCCCTGTAGCTGCGGCCTGGTCGACGTGCATGCGCATTATTTACCACCGTTTTATGCCCAAGCACTGGCAGATGCGGGCCTGGTAACTTTAGATGGCGGGTTCCCCGTTCCTCAATGGTCGGAGCAGACAGCGTTGGATTTAATGGCGGAGCACGACATTGAGGCCATGATGATGTCGGTGTCTTCCCCTTCAGTTGGCTTTATCAAAGAGCCGCAAGCACGGCAAAAACTAGCGCGTCAGTTGAATGATTTTGCCGCGGATGTTGTCAGTCGTAACCCGAAAAAATTCGGCGCCTTCGCTACCTTGCCACTGCCAGATCTCGACGCATCACTGGCAGAGCTTGAATATGCGCTCGATCATCTGAAACTCGATGGCGTAATAATTGAAAGCAACCTGGACGGTATGTATCTGGGGGATCCGAAATTAGAGCCGATTTTTGCAGCGCTGGATAAACGCAACGCTACGTTGTTTCTGCATCCAACCTCACCAGCTTGCTTCGAAGCAGTGGGCTTGGGACGACCAGCACCGATCATCGAGTTTCCGATGGATACTGCCCGTACTGTTACTGATTTGTTGTTTGCCGGGACGCTCAAGCGCCACCCGAATGTGCGCATGATCGTGCCGCACGCGGGGGGAGCATTACCTGCACTCGCGTACCGACTTAAATCGTTCGCCGCGCTGCCGTTTCTAGAGCCTAAGCCTGAGGGTGGAGGGGAAGAGGTACGCCAAGTGCTGGCATCACTGTATTACGATTTAGCCGGCTCAGCCCATGATGGCGCAATTGAGAGCCTGCGCCAGATAACGAGCACTAGCCATATCATGTTTGGCAGTGATTTCCCCTTCACGCCACCGAAGATGGTTGCAGCCAATGTAAAAGGTGCCCGCGAACTGAGTGGCTTGACCCAGGCTGAGCATGAAGGGATCGCGCGCAACAATGCGCACCGGTTATTTCCACGGCTGCGTCCTGACCGTGCAACTGAAGGCTGAATGGGGTCTCAGATATAGCGTATTCACCCCCAAATATGGGGGAGGACAGGATGTCTGAATAAGGCACTGATGAATTGCCTTCAAGCCATGAACACGATGCTCATGCCAGTGCCCGGAGCCACGAACGCCGGGCACTGCTTTAACTTGCATTTATCAAGCTACACAGTGTGTGCCTGTCACAAGCGGGCACACGCTGTGTTTTGCGTTTCGCAAAAGCGCCAAGGTTGTTAAATGATTGAGTGTTGCTCACAGTACTGCAGCGCATTTGCGTGCAGCTCAGCATTACAAAGGACTTTTTCATGATTAAAGCCGCTATCGTTCATGCATTCGGCGAGCCGCCCATCTTCGGCGAAATTGCTACACCGATTGCCCAGCCGGGTGAAGTATTGGTGCAGGTCAAGGCTGCGGCGCTGAGCCAGTTGGTAAGGGCGCAGGCAAGTGGCAAGCATTACAGCAGCGGCAAGACCATGCCCATGGTGCCAGGCGCAGATGGTGTGGGTGTGTTAGCTGACGGCTCGCGCGTCTACTTCGCGTTTCCGCGAGGGCCTGTGGGTGCAATGGCGCAAACCGTAGCGGTGAGTGCTGATCAATGCGTAGGGCTGCCTGACAGTGTTGATGATATAACTGCTGCGGCTATTGCCAACCCTGGCATGTCGTCTTGGGCGGCGCTGCAAGAGCGTGCACATTTCAAAGCCGGTGAGTCGGTGTTAATTAATGGCGCTGCTGGTGTTTCCGGGCGTTTGGCCATTCAAGTTGCACGTTACCTGGGGGCTTCACGGATTATCGCAACGGCCCGTAATCCACTTGTAGAAGGGGATTTACGTAAGCTGGGGGCCGACCATTTTATTTGCTTGGATCAGCCTGTAGAGCAACTTACCGCGGCGTTCCGTGAAGAGATACAAGGTGGTGGTATTGACGTTGTGTTGGATTACTTATGGGGTGCGCCCGCTGACTGCTTTATAAATGCAGCGGTTAGTTATGGCTGCGGTAAGGCTGCGCCGCGGATTCGCTTCGTTAATATCGGTGGTCTGGCTGGCCCCAGCTTGGCGTTGGCTGCTGGGCCGCTGCGTGGCTCCGGACTGGAGATCATGGGCAGCGGTTTAGGGAGTATCTCCAATGCCGACCTGGTTAAAATTGTGGGTCAGTTGCTCAACGCAATTGCCCCCGCGGGGCTAAAGGTTGAAGCTCAGGCTGTGGCGTTGGATCAAGTTGAAGAAGCATGGTCACGCAGCACGAGTGAGCGAATCGTATTTACCGTCTAATCAATCATGGCACCAACGATACTCGCAGCCTTTCAGCAGCGTCCCAGGCGCTCTGGTATGAAGTGAGGGATGCAACAGGCAATTCCCGTCTAGAATTTCCCAGTAGTTACCAAACATTCGCCGCAAACTCTGGCAATCTGGCGCTTTAACCAAGGCTGGTTAGGCGGTTCTGGCTTGTGCAGGTTAGGAAAGGTTTAGCAATGAAGTGCATAGACAAGCTCATTGCGCCCATCATCGTGGTGCTCGTCAGTGCGTGCGCTCAGCTTCCGCAGTTGCCTGCTAATCGTCCCTTTGAGTCGGTTTCAGCCCCTGGCTCAACGACGAATCTTGACCAAGCACTTGAATCAGTAGAAAAGCAACATCTGCAAGCAAGTGGATTTCGGTTGGTGGCTGATGGTTATGAAGCATTCGCCTTGCGCTCAGCTTCAGCGGCCATCGCTGACCGCAGTATTGATGTGCAAACCTACATCTGGCATCCGGACAACACAGGGGCTTTCATCGTTAATGCCCTGCTGGCCGCTGCCGATCGCGGGGTAAAGGTGCGGATTTTGGTCGATGACATGGATGCGCGAGAAGAACACCTCAGCTTCTCGGCCATGGCTGCACATCCGAATATTTCCGTGCGCTTTTTCAATCCGTTCAGTGCTCGCTCTGGCACCTTCAGCAAATTTACCGAGATGGTTGCCAATTTCGAGCGGGTTAACCGGAGAATGCATAACAAGAGTTGGATCGTCGACAACCGCATTGCCTTTGTCGGGGGCAGAAATATTGGCGACGAGTACTTTGGCGCGAGTGATGAGGTGAATTTCGTTGATCTTGGATTGGTTATGGTCGGGCCGGTGGTGCGCGAAGCCTCCGATTCATTTGATCGCTATTGGAATTCATCCTTGAGTTATCCAGCCGGGTTGCTGGCTCCCGACCACGTCAATCACGATTCCTTGTTAGCCTTGCGGCATACCTTAAGCGGCCTCAAACAGTCAGAAGAAGCCACGCAATTGGCTGATACGCTGCGACGTGACCCGCTGGTTGAGAAGATAAATTTGGGTAACTGGCGTCTGCACTGGACGGATCAGTTCAGGTTCCTCAGTGACGAGCCGCTCAAAGCATTTGCTGCTGATGGGGTTTCAGATATATACGGCCAGATACTGGCTCAGGCCAAGGGCGCTAAAAAGGCGCTATGGATTTTGTCTCCCTATTTTGTGCCAGGGCCCAATGGCGCAAGAGTGATTACTGAACTGGCCAAACGAGGGGTGGATGTCAGGGTGATAACCAACTCGCTCGCTTCTAATGATGTTGTGGCCGCGCACAGCGGTTATGAGAAATACCGCAAGCGTCTGTTGGAGGCCGGGGTGAAAATTTGGGAGCTCAAACCGATATCGGCCAAGCGACCCCGGGCGAGCCTGTTTGGCTCGTCCGGCGCCAGCCTGCATGCCAAGGCGCTCGTGGTCGATGGCCACAATGTATTCGTGGGCAGTTACAACCTCGATCCCCGATCCAATGAGCTCAATACCGAACAGGGAGTTCTTATGCGTCAGGGCACGGTGGCAGAGCAACTTGAAGCGTTGTTCCGCGTGCAATCAGATGCGCAGCACGCATGGCGCCTGGAGCTGCGTGACGATCAGCTTCACTGGACTGATGGCAACATCGAGCATGACAGCGAACCTGAGGCGGGAATAGGACGCAGAGTGATGTCGACAATATTGGGTTGGCTACCCATGGAGCGTCAGTTGTAGAAGGTCATACATTCTCGCGAATTGCCCTCTGAGTGGCTGGTGTTATCAGTGCTGTTTGGCCTGCTAATGAACTGCTCACTCTGCCAGGGTTCATAAGACTTGAACCGCTCACGTTGAAACCTTTTAGATCGAGCAGCGCCTATGTTGAAAAACCTCTGGTACGTCGTGCTTCCCGCGTCACAGCTAACCGCTGAATTAGCGCCTGTGCAGTTGCTCGGGCAGCGTTTTGTCGCGTTTCGCGACAGTGCGGGCAGGGCGCAATTGCTCTCAGATATTTGTGTGCACCGTGGTGGCTCGTTGTCTGCTGGGCGCAAGGTAGGCGACAGTGTGCAGTGCCCGTATCACGGCTGGCGCTTTGGTGCAGATGGTATTTGTACGCATATTCCTGCGCAGCCGCAGCTGCGCATTCCGGCCAAGGCGCGGGTCGATGCATATCCAACCGTGGAGCGCTATGGTTGGATCTGGGCTTTTCTGGGCGATCTGCCGGAGTCGCAGCGTCCGCCGTTGCCCACACTCGATTGGCTGGAAGACCCCGAGGTACGCGTGGTGTCCGGGCATTACGATTGGCAGGCGAGCTGGGACCGTATTATCGAAAACGGCCTGGATTTCTCGCACGCGCCGTTTGTCCATGGTTCTACATTTGGTGATGCCGAGCATCCGGAAATGGACGCATTCGATGTTGAGCTTGCCGACTGGAGCGCTCAGGCGCACATGACCATGCACAGGCCAAAACGCCAAGGTATGTTGCGGCGCAAATCTTCAACAGAGCGGGTCAGTGTCGGGACGGTGCCAGGCTTTCATTTATCCGGCCCGTGTACCACCTTGGCGTTAGAACTGCCCAAGGGCTGGCGGATTTATATTGTCTCTGCGCACACCCCAATCGACGCCACCCGCACGCGCACCTGGTGGATGATGGGGCGCACATTCTTGCGCTCGCGTCTGCTGGATCGAAAATTTATCGCCAGCAATATTCGTATTTTCGACCAAGACCATGCGGTGCTTAAAAATGTGCGGCCGGAGCGAGTCCCGGACACCTGGCAGACGGAGGTCTCGGTTAAATCGGATGCGCTGCAAATTGCCTTTCGCAAGCGTGTGCAGCAACTTGAGCAACAGGGTTGGCGCATTGATGAGGCGCGTCTCGCCCGTGAGTTTACCGGGCGTAAGGCCTGCGCAATCCCCAGCCCCGAGCGGCATAACGCCAAAGCGTGGGCAATTGAGCCCATTCCTGTAGTAGACGTCAGCGCTGACAGTGAATCGTAGAAACAGAGTTGGTCGCAGTTGGGCAAAGGTCACTTTCGGCGTTTACTGCTTATTTCAATGCATCTGATGGCGAGCCGCGCGCCTTCAATGGCTCGGCTGAACAGTGAGCTTGCGATTTGCAAAAGCAGCACCACTGACAAGCGTACTTTCCTTGTTGAACGGGTGGGGTTTGGCGATGCCGTAGCCCTGTACGTAGTCGACACCGATATCTTCAAGCTCTTGGCGGATCTGCTCGTTCTCGACGAATTCGGCAATGGTTGCCTTGCCCATCACCTGGGCGATTCGGTTGATCATCTCGACCATCGCCCGGTCAATCGGATCGCTGAGCATGTCTTTGACGAAGCCGCCGTCGATCTTCAGATAGTCGACCGGCAGGTTCTTAAGGTAGGCGAATGAAGACATGCCGACGCCAAAGTCATCCAGCGAGAATTTGCAGCCCAGCACCTGCAGTTCTTTGATGAAATGCATGGCGTCTGTGAGGTTGGCAATGGCGCTGGTTTCGGTGATTTCAAAGCAGATTTGCCGCGGATCAATGCCGGGCCGTTTGAGTTGCTGGCGCAGGAACGCGAGGAATTCGGGGTCGCCGATGGTGCTGCCCGAGAGGTTGATTGCACAGGTTTGTATCGGTTCCAGCCCGGCATCTTTGCGCTCGATGATAATGCCCAGAGCATTTTCCACCACCCAATGGTCGAGCATTGGCATCAGCCCGTAGCGCTCGGCGGCGGGCATGAAGTGGCCGGGTGCGACCAGTTGATTGTCTTCGTCACGCAGGCGCAGCAGCAACTCGATGTGTATACCGTTGTCGAGGTCCTTCTGCGCGGGCATGATTTCCTGGGCGTAGAGCTCAAAGCGATGCTCTTTAAGGGCTTGATGAATGCGCTGTGCCCAGGCCATTTCACCGAAGCGCAATGACAGCTCGGTGTTTTCCGGATGATACAACTGCACGCGGTTGCGGCCTTTATCCTTGGCCATGTAACAGGCGACATCGGCCGCACGCAGAGAGTCTTCGAGCGTGATCTGGCTCTGTTCCAACGTGACCAGGCCAATGCTGGCACTCACATTAAAGCTGCGGCCATTCCAGCTAAAGCGCAATGCCTCTACTGCCAGGCGTAATTGTTCGGCCAACTTTGTCGAGATCGCCGCCGGGCAGTTTTCCAGCAGCACACCAAATTCATCGCCGCCGAGGCGGGCCAACGTATCGTTTTCACGCAGGCAGCTTTGCAACGCAGTACAAACCTGGCGCAGTAACTGGTCGCCAGCCGCATGACCGCAGGTGTCGTTGATGATTTTGAACTGATCAAGGTCGAGGTACATCAACGCGTGCTCGCTCTGCTGTTGTTGCAGATTTTCGAGGCTGCGCGACAGCCGGCGATCAAACTCGCGGCGGTTCAACAGGCCGGTGAGGGCATCATGGCTAGCCTGCCATGAGAGATTGGCGATGTACTGATGCTCGCGGGTCATGTCGTGCAAAACCAGCACCATGCCGCTGATTTTGTCCTGATTACGGATCGGCGCTGCCATAAGCGTGACCACCACGGCACTGCCATCGGCACGCATGAGTTTATGTGCAGTGGACTCGTTGTTGTCTGATGACATCTGCTCAAGGATCGAGGTGGCCGGTGCGACTGTCTGAGTTCCAGCATGAGGTAGTAGTTTGTCCAACGCCAGTCCCGAGGCGTTTTTACCGTGCCAGCCGGTAAGCTGCTCAGCTGCCGGGTTCATGTAGTCAATGTTGCCGGCATCGTCGATGGTCAAAACCGCATCACCAATAGAAGCCAAGGTGATTTGCACTCGCTCTTTCTCCGTGGCCAGTGCGTCTTCAAATTCGCTGCGTTGGCGCATGAGCTTTGCGGTGCGGGATAAGGCCAGCAGAATCAATGCAGCAGCAATGCCCACGTTGAGCCAGACTAGAACGCCATTGAGTGCACGCGAGCTTCGACCCAGCTCAATACTGAACTGTTCTGTGAGCGGGGTCGCGTTGCGGTTGAGCTTGTATATCTGGACTTTCCAGTTGGCTATCTGCTGATCATTTACCTGACCGCTTGCAACTGTTTGTTCGATCGTGCTCGCCAGCTGCTCAATCTGGATCAGGAACGCATCAGCATCGTTCCAAATTGCAATAGACCTCCTCATGAAGCCAAATTGGCTGAAGTTGCGGTACAGGGTCACCATGCCAGGTGCATCTTGCGGGTCGATTCCACCAGCAACAAAATTTCTTTGGGCAACATGAGGATCAAAAACCGGGCTTTCGAGCGCGTTTTTGGCGTGTTGGAAACTCAGCGGGACAGCAATGGCCTGCTGATACTGTTTGAGGTAGATCTCATCCGGCTGATCGACGTACAAGTCCAGAAAGAAGATTGCATCCTTGTAGCCCTTGGACCACAGGCTTTCACCATTGACGTAGGCGCGGACCGAAGACAACACATTCAGACTGATGAGCAGCAGCAGGGCCTGGAACAGGGCAATGCCGATAAAGGGCCAGATCAGTGACAGTAAGTGTTGTTTTTCTTTTGGGCTTTCTGGACTCATACCGCTTCCTGTCAATTCAGAAACTTCAGCGTGCGCGTCAACCAATACTGATCCTTAGTATGTATATCGGCCCCATCAGGGCTAAGTTAAGCAGGCACAATCAATTCTGCAGGAACGCTGAGTAAAGAGGTGCTTGGTTACTGGGCAAGCACCGGCCTGAAGCCGGTGCGCCTGCCACAGTTATTTCTTGATCCACTTCCCGTTTAGCTGGATGTACTGGCCTGCCGGGGTCTTCTCGATGGCCTTTTTACCGGCAATCGCCTCGACATCGGTCTTCTGAATGCCATTCTGCTGAGCCAGCTTCTGGTATTCGTTGGCCCGCGCCTGGTTGATCAACTTGGTGATCGCGTCTGCCTCGCCAGCAGACTTGACCACGCCGAGGTAGCCATTGGGCATTTCACCGACCAAGCCATTGGCTTTGGCGCTGCCCAGTTCGGACATCGCTTCGTTGAGGTTCATGGCAAGGGCCGGCAAGCTCAAACTGAGTAACAGCATCAGGCTGGCAATTCGTTTAGGCAGGGTCATGGTGTGGCTCCTCAAAACAGTCCGCTTGATTCACTGAACATGCTGTCCAGCGCTTTATCAACTTTGATGTAGATCTCGTGTTCGATCTTGACGTTGAGATTGATATTGATCGGCTCGTTCGGCACCGCCAGTTGCACCGTTGGGGTACAGGCTGTGCTCAGTAAAGCTAGCAACACCGCAGCGAGTGCGTAGTTGATGCGCATTGTGCGTACTCCCTTATGGGGTTTTGGGCGAGGTGGATTTATTGTTGCGCTCCAGGATGAATTTTTGCACCCGCCGCTGAATAATCTCACTCACTTTATCGCTCAGCTGCAAGCTGGCCAACAAAGTGGGGATGTTTTCTTCCAGATTTATGTTGAAGTGGATGGGGCGACCGTTCTCTATTGCCGGATTTTGCCCTTCCAGGCGCAAGCCTAATTGCAGTTTGCCTTGCTCGCTGTAGCCAACGTCGCTATTGAGCGTGGTGTAGTGAAAATCTTCCAGTGATTGCGCCACCAACTGCATCGCCGGATTGCTCTGGCCCAGCGCTTTGATCTTGTCATTATTGAAGCGCAGGCGACCGCCTGGCGCACGTGCGTGTATTTCGCCTTTGTCGATATGCACGCCTTGGCGAGTCGCGATCATCGGCAGGTAGCCGTCAATCAGCCCGCTACCAGAGAGCCCTTCTGCGGGGTACAGGGCGAACAGTGTTTGTAACTGCAGCCCCGTCACATTAACCGGGAACCGCCACTGGTTTTGGCTCATGTCCCATTGGCCGGCGGCCATGTTGACGTTGCCACCAAGCAAGCCAGCCTGGGCAAGATTCAATTTGAGCAGGCCAGCGTCCAGTGTGTTGAGTTTCGTGTTGTAGCTGCCGCCTAGCTGGATCGGTCCGACCGGAATCCCCGGATTGGCTTCCTCGATTTTTAGTGTTTTGATATCGGCGCGCAGGTTCTGGCCGTCGAGTTGCAGGCGCACATTGCCATCGATCCCGCTGATCTCAGTTCGATCATAAATCCCGCCAACGCCCTTGCCAGTGAGGTTGGCGTCCAGTTTCAGC
>MDTG01251630.1_pt1 | contig 10838 bp, 13 predicted proteins | sample 811421 | NCBI WGS metagenome assembly MDTG01 (sample SAMN05326645, study PRJNA326480) | marine metagenome | isolation source: seawater | place: Pacific Ocean: South East | collected 2011 | reverse complement strand
GAAGTCGTCAAGCAGCAATTACTAAAGAACTAATTGAAATCATATCAGGAGCAGAAAGTTTATAATTATGAGAAAAGGAAAAATTACACAAATTATTGGAGCAGTAGTAGACGTAAAATTTGAAGGCGAACTACCAGAAATATTAACAGCGTTAGAATGTAAAAACGGAGAAAACAGACTAGTTCTTGAAGTTGCACAGCATTTAGGAGAGTCAAATGTTAGAACAATTGCTATGGACGCAACAGAAGGATTAAAAAGAGGTGATGAAGTAGTTGATACGGGATCCCCAATTCAAGTTCCTGTTGGACCTGAAACATTGGGAAGAATTATAAATGTAGTAGGTGAACCTATTGATGAAAAAGGTCAAGTAAAAACTAAAGAAAATTGGCCTATTCATAGATCTGCACCAGAATTTAATGATCAATCTACCGAAACAGAAATATTAGTAACTGGAATTAAAGTAATTGATTTACTAGCGCCTTATGCAAAAGGTGGAAAAATCGGTTTATTTGGTGGTGCTGGAGTTGGAAAAACAGTACTTATTATGGAATTAATTAATAACGTCGCAAAAGCTCATGGTGGATTTTCAGTTTTTGCAGGTGTTGGAGAAAGAACAAGAGAAGGTAATGATCTTTATCATGAAATGATAGATTCAGGTGTAATTAAAACAGAAGGACCAGGTTCTAAAGCTGCGCTAGTTTATGGACAAATGAACGAGCCTCCAGGAGCTAGAGCAAGAGTAGCACTAACAGGGCTTACTGTTGCAGAGTATTTTAGAGATCAAGAGGGGCAAGATGTTCTTTTTTTTGTAGATAACATTTTTAGATTTACTCAAGCAGGCTCAGAAGTATCAGCTTTGTTAGGAAGAATTCCATCAGCAGTTGGTTATCAACCTACTTTAGCAACTGATATGGGAAATCTTCAGGAAAGAATTACAACTACAAATAAAGGTTCAATTACTTCAGTTCAAGCAATTTATGTTCCAGCAGATGATTTGACAGATCCTGCTCCCGCAACATCTTTTGCACACTTAGATGCAACAACAGTTTTATCTAGACAAATTGCTGAAATAGGAATTTATCCTGCAGTTGATCCTTTAGACTCAACTTCTAGAATTTTAGATCCTAGAATAGTAGGTGACGAACATTATAGGGTTGCAAGAGAAGTGCAAAAGGTTTTACAAACTTATAAATCTTTACAAGATATTATTGCAATTTTAGGTATGGATGAATTATCTGAAGAAGATAAACTTGTTGTAGCTAGAGCAAGAAAAATTCAAAGATTTTTATCACAACCCTTTTTTGTTGCAGAAGTATTTACTGGTTCACCAGGAAAACTTGTTGAATTAGAATCTACGATAAAAGGTTTTGATGCAATTTGCAAAGGTGAATATGACCATCTCCCAGAAGCTGCGTTTTATATGGTAGGTACAATAGAGGAAGCAATAGAAAAAGCAGAAAAAATGTCAAAAGATGCAGCATAATGAGTAATAGTTTTAAAGTAGAAATAGTTAATCCAGATAAATCTTTTTTATCAAATGAAGATGTAGTTGAAGCTGTAATTCCTGCTTTTGAAGGAGATATGGGAATTTTAAAAGACCATATATCAATTATTTCATTTTTAAAACCTGGCCTACTTAAAATCATCGAGTCTTCCTCAGCAGAAAAGTCTTATTATATAGAAGATGGTATAGTCGAGTTTAAAAATAATTGTCTATCAATTCTTACAAGTAATATTTTTGATATTAATAAATTAGATAAAAATAAAGTTAAAGATATTTTAAATAAAGCTGAAACTGAAGTAAAAGATCAAGATATAACAGATCAATCTAAATATTTATTGGATCATAAAATTGAAATTTTAAAATCTTTAAATATAAATTAATCTATAATTTTTTTAATTTCTAATTGTATTTTTTTATAAACGTCGAGTTTAAAAGGAACGGCTATATTTGTTAGTTTATCTAAATCTATCCATTTCCAGTCCAAAAACTCAGGATTTTTTGTGTTAATATTAATTTCAGCTTCATCGCCAGTAAATTTAAAAATGAACCATTTTTGTTTTTGACCTTTAAATTTACCTTTCCATATTATTCCTATTAAGTGATCTGGCAAAATATATGTAACAGTATCTTCAATTTCTTTAATAAATTTTACACTTGAAATATTAGTTTCTTCCTTTAGCTCCCTTAAAGCTGCAGATTTTAAATTTTCATTTAATTCAATACCACCTTGCGGCATTTGCCAAAAATTTTTTGGATTATCTATTCTTTTTGCCACAAAAATTTTATTTTCATTATTTAACACAACAATTCCAACACCATTCCTTAATGGTAAATTTTTAAATTTTTTTTGCATTTTTATCCGTTAAGAAGCTTGATAGCAAAATTAAGCTGGTTATCTGTTTCAGTATTAATTACAAATTTATCTGATTTTTCTTCTACTTCTATATCTGGTGTAACTCCCACTTCAGAAATAGATTTTCCCGATGGTAAGTAATATTTTGAAATTGTTAGTCTAATTGCTCCTTTATTTTGTAATGGAATAATTGATTGTACTGATCCCTTTCCATAGCTGTTTGCTCCTATAATAATCGCTCTTTTGTGATCTTTTAGAGCTCCAGCTACAATTTCAGATGCAGAAGCAGATCCTTGGTTAATTAGGATAACTAATGTTTTTCCTTCGATTAAATCACCTTCTTTTGCAAACCATTTTTTATTTTCTGATTTTTTGCGTCCTTTTGTTGATACTATTTCACCATCTTCTAAGAAAAAATCTGTAACTTTTATAGCTTGAGATAATAGTCCACCAGGATTATTTCTTAGATCTAAAATATAGGCTTTTACATTTTTTTCTTTATTTAATTCTCTAATTTTTTTTTTAATTTGTTTTCCGCTATTTTCATTAAAAGACGTAAGTCTTAAATACCCAATATTATCTTCAACATATTTTGATTTTACTGATTCAATTTTTATTATTTCTCTTTTTATTTTAAAAATAATTGCTTTTTTTACACCCCTTCTTCTAATTGTTACTTGAATACTTGTTCCTATTGGGCCCCTCATTAATTGAACAGCCTCTGACAAAGATTTTCCTTGAACTTGTGTTTCGTTTATTTTTACAATGTAATCTCCAGCCTTTATACCAGCCCTAGATGCTGGAGAATTATCAATTGGTGAGATAACTTTTACAACACCATGTTCCATACTAATCTCAATACCAAGCCCTCCAAACTTCCCGCTAGTTTCCGTCTCCATTTCTTTAAACATTTTAGGAGACATATAAGCTGAATAAGGATCTAAAGATTGCAAAACACCATTAATAGCAGCATCCATGACATCGCTTTTATTTATCTCTTCCACAAATTCCTTATCGATTTTGTTTAAAACTTCACTAAATAAATCTATTTTTTCATAGATATTTTGATCAGTCTCACTGAGACTTTTGGTTATAATAAAAAAGGGAAATAAAAATAAAATAAAAATTTTCATATCAGAACTTTTTCCTTTGGAATTAGTTCAGACCATATTTTTTCAAGTTCATAAAATTTTCTTTTCTCAGGATTAAATATATGAACTATTACATCTATACCATCTATAAGTTTCCAATCACTACTTTCGATTCCTTCAATTTTACAATTAATTATTCCATTATTTTTAAATTTTTCTAAAACACTCTCGGATAAAGCTTGCATATGTCTTGATGATGTTCCGCTTGCAATGATTAAATAATCAGCCATTGAACTTTTATTTTCTAGATTTATTGTAACTATATCTAAAGCCTTGTTTGAGTCTAATGTGCTTACTATAGTTTTTTTCAAATCGGAAATTTTATCCATTAATTATTTTTTTAGAGTATCAAATTTTTCTTAATTGAGAAGATGAAATATTGACTTTTTTAAATTTAATAAATTTTAAGCCTTTTTTGTTATATTTTTTAAACCCTAAAGATTTCAAAGATTTTGCTTTATATTTATCTCTATCAAAAACTAAAATATTACAAATTGATGAAATTAAGTCAGATTTTTTCCATTTATGAAAATTAATTAAGTTATCTGCTCCCATAATAAAATAAAGATCTGTATTTTTATTTTTTTTTTTTAAATATTTAACTAAATCAATAGTTCGGTTTGATCTAATTATATTTTCATAAAAATTTACTTTTATAAATTTATTTTTTAAATTAATTTTTTTTGCATATTTAATTCTTTTACTTAAACTTAGAGAAGTTTTAGATTTATGAGGATTCTTTTTTGTTACAGCCCATATAATTTTATTTATTCCATATCTTTTTTTTGCTTCTTTTGAAATTTTAATATGTCCATGATGAGCTGGATCAAAAGTTCCACCGAGTATACCAATTTTATTTTTATTTTCTGATTTGGCCTGAACCATATACCTCATATTTATAACTTACAAGTTGATCAAGTCCTACCGGCCCTCGTGGAGGAAGTTTGTTAGTTGATATTCCAACCTCTCCTCCAAAACCAAATTCTGCTCCATCTGCAAATTGAGTCGATGTATTTTGCATTGCAATAGAACTTTTTACATTTTTTATAAAATAATTTGCAGATAATTTATTTTTAGTAATTATTGCATCCGTATGCATTGTTCCATACTTATTAATATGTTCTATAGCTTCTTTTATATTATTAACTAACTTTACCGAAATGTTTGCTGATAAAAATTCTTTATACCATATTTTATTATTTGCTATTTTTGTTTTACCTTTATAGAGTTTTTTGATTTTTCTATCTGCATAGATAGTACATCCTTTTTCAGAAAGTAAATTCAATATGCTATTAACAAATTTTGAATTTTTTTTATGAATTAATAATGTTTCTGTAGCACCACAAATACTAGTGTTTCTCAATTTTGCATTTATTATTATTTTTTTTGCCATTTTTAAATTTGCATCTTTATCAATATAAGTATGACACATTCCTTCAAGATGGCCAATTACTGGAACAGATGATAATTTTTGTACTTTTTTTACCAAACTTTTTCCACCTCTAGGTATTATAACATCAATGAATCTGCTCATTTTTGAGAGCATGAAATCAACTAATTTTCTATTTTTTTTATCTACAAACTGAACAAAGTTTTTATTTATTTTATTTTTTTCCAATGATTGTCTAAAAAGTTTAGTTAATATTTTATTGCTAAAATAAGCTTCAGACCCACCTCGCAAAATAACGCAATTTCCTGATTTAAAACATAATGTTGAAACATCTGCCGTAACATTAGGTCTACTTTCATATATTATACCTATAACCCCAATTGGTATAGTAACTTTCTTTATTTTTAATCCATTTGGCCTTGTCCATTGATCTAATTTCTTATCAATTGGATTTTTAAAATTTGTAATTATTTTAATTGATTTAATCATAGAATTGATTTTGTTATAATCTAGAGATAGTCTTTTTATTAAGTTATCTTTTAACTTCTTTTTTTCAGCAAATTTAATGTCTTTTTTATTTTCACTAATTATTTTATCTTTATTTTTAATAATTAAATTACAATAATCCTTTAAAACTTTATTTTTAATTTTATAGTTTATTTTTTTTTTAAAAGCATCTTTTGCTTTTTTTCCTACGTCAATTAAATATTTGCTCATTGTACTTTTACCATATCATCTTTATGAATAACTTCAGACTTAGAAACATAACCTAAAATATTACTAATTTTATTTGAATGTTGACCTTTGATTTTAGTTATTTCATCCGAAGTAAAACTGCTTAATCCTCTTGCAAATTCAACCATATTTTCATCTAAAATTCTAATATGATCGCCTTTATTAAATTGACCTTTCACTTCTTTTATTCCTGCTGCTAATAAACTTTTTCCGCCTTTTAAAGCATTTAATGCTCCTAAATCAATAATAAGTTCACCTTTAGGAGAGACAGAACTTATTATCCATTTTTTTCGAGCATCTAATTTAGAAATTTTTGGTAAAAACCATGTGCATAAATTATTTTTTAAAATATTTTGTATTGGTCTACTAATTAGTCCATTTGCAATGACCATATGACATCCTGAAAGTTGACAAATTTTGGCTGCATCAATTTTTGTTTTCATTCCTCCAGTTCCATGCTCTCCAGTGCTTCTAGTTGCAATTTTTTCGATTTTATTATCAATATTTTTTATTTCACGAATTAATTCAGCACCTTTGTATAATTTTGGATCTTTTGAATATACACCGTTTACATCTGATAGTAAAACAAGGCAGTCTGCATTTGATATTTGAGCAACTCTTGATGCCAATCTATCATTATCTCCATATTTAATTTCTGATGTAGCAATACTATCATTTTCATTAACTACAGGAATAAATTTTAAATTAAAAAGATTTTCAAAAGTTCTTTTTGCATTAATAGCCCTTCTTCTTTGTTCAGTATCTTCTAGTGTAAGCAAAATTTGTGATAGATTTATTTTTTTTGAGTTAAAGATTTTTTTAAAAAGATTCATTAGTTCTATTTGACCTATCGATGCTACGGCTTGGCTTTTATCAAGTTTTAAATTTTTTTTATTTAATTTTAATTTTTTGCATCCCAAAGCTATTGCACCAGAAGTAACTATGATTAAATTTTTTTTTGATTTTTGAAGATTTTTTATATCTTTTGCAAATTCTGATAACCATTTTTTTCTTATTGTCTTATTATTATTTATAAGTAATGACGATCCTATTTTAATTACAACTGTTTTTGATTCTTTAAGATACATAACTAATTAATTTAGACTTAATATCAGATATAGTTTTTTTATCGAGTGTAGAAATTAAAAATATATTTTTTTTAATTTTTTTTTTAAATTTTTCTAATTTATTTTGAATTTCGTCTTTTTCTACCAGATCTATTTTATTAAATACTATTATTTCCTTCTTTTTTATTAATTCTTTACTGTATTTTTTTAATTCGTTTTTTACTTGATCATATGATTTGGCTAAGTCTTCCTCTGTAATATCAATTAAATGAAGAAGTGTTTTACATCTTTCTATATGTTTCAAAAATTTAATTCCAAGTCCAATACCTTCGTGAGCTCCTTCAATCAGTCCTGGTATATCTGCTATTGTTATTTCTTTATCATCGTACATAGCAACACCTAGATTTGGATTAATAGTAGTAAATTTATAGTTTGCTATTTTTGGATTTGCACTTGTAAGTGATGCGAGCAAACTTGATTTTCCCGCATTAGGCAATCCGATAATCCCAATGTCTGCAATAGTTTTTAATTGCAACCATATCCAAAAATTTTCTCCTTTTGATCCTTTTGTAATTTTTTTTGGTGCACGATTTGTAGAGGATTTAAATCTAGTATTTCCAAAACCGCCTTTGCCCCCAATTGCGGCAACAAATTCATCATTTTCATTTTTAAAATCATAAATTAAAGTTTTATTATCTTCTTCAAAAACTTGTGTGCCAATAGGAACCTTTAAATATAAAGTCTCACCTCCTTTTCCAGTTTTATTTTTTCCACTTCCATCCTTTCCTTTTTCGGCTTTAAAATGTTGTTTGTATCTATAGTCAATTAAAGTATTTAAGTTTCTTTCTGAAGTTAAAACAACTGAGCCTCCTTTTCCACCATCTCCTCCATCGGGTCCACCAAACTCAATGAACTTTTCGCGCCTAAAACTTGGTGAGCCAGATCCACCGTCTCCTGCTTTAACAAATATCTTAACTTGATCGAGAAATTTCATAATACAACTGATTAAAATTAGTTGCGTTCTTAATTGGGCTTAACTGAAACGTAAGTTTTATCTGATTTACTTTTCTTAAACTCTACTTTGCCTTTTACAACTGAGAAAATAGAATGGTCTTTTCCCATACCTACATTTTCACCTGGAAAAATTTTTGTTCCTCTTTGTCTAACAATTATATTTCCTGGTAAAACTGATTGACCACCATATTTTTTGACACCAAGTCTTCTTCCCGCGCTATCACGTCCATTTCTTGATGATCCGCCTGCTTTTTTTGTTGCCATAATTTACCTAGTTTATTTTTTTGCTTCTTTTGATTCTACTTTTTTTTCTTCAATTTTTTTTTCTTGTTTTGCCGCTTTATCAATTTCAGAGAATATTTTACCATCTTTTGAAAAAATTTTGCTAACTTTAATTAAAGAATATTGCTGTCTATGACCATTTTTTCTTCTTGAATTTTTTCTTCTTCTTTTTTTAAAAATTAAAACAGTTTTATTTTTGGAATTTTTTATTAAATTTGCTTCAACTTTAGCACCAGAAATTAATGGATTTCCAATTTCAATATTAGTATCATTGCCATAAGCTAAGATATCCTTAAATTCTATTTTACTTTCAGGATTTAGTTTTAATCTTTCAATTTTAAGTATTTCACCAGCTTTAACCTTATACTGTTTTCCACCTGTTTGTATTACTGCATATGACATTGTTTATCCTAAAATTTATAGTGAGCAATATAGTCTGAGGCATTTTTTAGTCAAGTCGAATAACCTAAAAATTATCCTTTAAATCTCTTAGTTTTGAAAAATTTTCGATATTATTAGATCTTAAAAAAATATTACATTGCAATTCTTCTTCTATAGTAGATGGAATTGTGGGTAAATTCTTAGATATTTTTTTTTCAATATCTAAAATTTTTCTTTTTAAATTTTCATTATTTGGGTCATACTTGGAACAAAATTTTGAATTTTGTAATGTGTATTCATGACCACAAAAAATTTTAGTTTCTGGAGGTAGTTTTTTCAACTTATTTAATGAATTGTACATTTGCAAATAAGTTCCTTCAAAAATTCTTCCGCATCCTAGTGAAAACAATGTATCTCCTGTAAAAACAATTTTATTTTTATAAAAATAAAAACATATATGTCCAGAAGTATGACCAGGTATATAAATTATTTTTGCTTCAAAATTTTCATATTTCCAAATTTGTTTATCATCCATTAAAATATCTATTTCGGGAATTCTTTCTTTATCTTTTCTGCATCCAATTATTTTTGCATTATATTTTTTTTTTAATTTTTGATTTCCACCAACATGATCATAATGATGATGTGTATTTAAAATAAATTTTAAATTAATTTTATTTTCATTTAAATACTTAATAATAGGATCGGATTCACTTGGATCAACTACGCATGCATTATTTTTTTCATTATCAATAATTAAATAAGAATAATTATCTTTTAAACAAGGAATTATTTTTATATCCATTTTATTTTTTTATTAAAAATATTCCTAATTCTGAATAAAAATTTTTAAAATTAAGATTTTTTTCATTTATTATTGAAGTTTTTTCTCCATTTAATGCAATAGATTTAAATAATTGAATATCTTTTTTTTTACAAAAATTAAAAAAATCTTTAATTGTGCACATATGTAGATTTGGAGTATTATACCATTCATCAGGAAGGTTTTTTGTTATTGGCATTGTTCCTTTGAAAAGTAAGTGCAATCTCACTTTCCAATATCCAAAATTTGGTATTGTAACTATTGCATTATTTGCAACTTTTAGTAGATCGTTTATTACCTTTTCAGGATTGTAAAAAGCTTGAAGTGTTTGACTTAATACTACATAGTTAAATGATAAATTTGGAAATTGTTTAAGATCTTTTTCTGCGTTTCCTTCAATTATCGAAAGACCTTTGCTTATACAGATCTGAACTTTATTTTTTGATATTTCTAATCCTCTAGTATCTATATTTTTATTATCTTTTAAATATTTCATTAACGTTCCGTCTCCACAGCCTACATCGAGAACTCTAGTATTTTTTTCAATTAATTCAGAAATTATTTGAAATTCTTTTTTCATATTTTAATAGTTTGCATCTAAAAAATTTTTTACTGTTTTTAAAAAATCAGGTACATCTAGTAAAAAAGAGTCATGTCCTTTATCACTATTTATTTCCATAAAACCAACATTTGCCCCAGAAGCATTTAAAGCAATTACTATTTCTTTATTTTCAGATGTTGGATAAAGCCAATCAGAAGTAAAAGATATTATAAAAAATTTAGTTTTAGTTTTATCGAATGCTTTAGATAAGTTTCCGTTATATTTTTTGCTTAGATCAAAATAATCCATTGCTCTAGTTATATATAAATAACTGTTAGCATCAAATCGATCTACAAATATTGATCCTTGATATCTTAAATAACTTTCTATTTGGAAGTCAGCATCAAAGCTAAAATTTAAATCATCTCTTTCCTGAAGCTTTCTTCCAAATTTTTCTTGAAGGCCTTTTTTTGACAAATAAGTTATGTGTGCTGCCATTCTTGCTACCGCTAATCCTTTATCTGGAGCTAAATGTAGTTTGGTATAATTTCCTTTTTCCCAATTAGAGTCAGCCATAATTGATTGCCTGCTTAGTTCATTAAAGGCAATATTTTGTGCTGAATGGCTTGCAGAACAAGCAATGGGCATTGCTGTTTTTGCTTTATCAGGAAAGTTAGCAACAAATTGTAAGACCTGCATTCCACCCATTGAACCGCCTATTACACTAAATAATTGTTTTATATTGAAAAATTCTAATAAATTATATTGGGCATTCACCATATCATTGATAGTTATAATTGGAAAATTTATTCCATAATTTTCATTTGTTTCAGAATTAATAGTGTTAGGACCTAAAGACCCCATACATCCACCGATAACATTTGCACAAATAACGAAATATTTATTTGTATCTACAGCTTTAGATGGACCAACTAAATATGACCACCATCCATTTTTATTTGTAATTGGATTTGTGCCACTAGCAAATTGATCACCAGTTAAAGCATGGAAAGCTAAAATTGCATTATCTTTTTTTTCATTTAACTTGCCATAAGTTTCATATGCAAGCGGATAATTATTTATAGTCTTTCCACAAT
>MDTG01227886.1_pt1 | contig 10838 bp, 13 predicted proteins | sample 811421 | NCBI WGS metagenome assembly MDTG01 (sample SAMN05326645, study PRJNA326480) | marine metagenome | isolation source: seawater | place: Pacific Ocean: South East | collected 2011 | reverse complement strand
TTTTAGCGTCCTCTACAGACATAACTCCTTTTAAAGCAAATGGCCCATTCCATTTTTTCGCACAATACTCTGCGTCTTTCCAACCCATAGCCGGATCGTATTGCTCATTAATATATTCTATAACTGATTTTGTTATATTTGTTCCTTTATCAGTTTTCTTTTTAACATTAGCTAACTCAAATTTTTTACCAGTTAAATAATTAAATACCCATTGGGGTCGCATAGCAAAACTCATCAAGCTATGTAAAGTAAGTTTAGGAGGAGTAGTAAATCCTGTTTTATGATCTTTTTCTCTATTACCTGCTACCAGAGTGTCTACTGTTAGGCACATTGCGTCGAAGCCAGATCTTCTTGATCTCTCAATTAAATCATCTGAGATTGATCTGTCTTTATGTACATAAAGTTGAAATAATTTTGGGCCGCTAGAGATATTTGATACTTCTTCAATGGTATTATTTCCCATTGAAGACATGCTATAGAAGGTATTAAATTTTTCTGCTGCTCGCGCTGATGCTCTATCTCCATCAGGATGATATAGTCTTTGCATTGCTGCTGGTGATAAGAAAATTGGCATATCAATTTTCCTGCCAAACAAAGTAGTCGATAAATCAGGTTTGCCCACGCTTGCAAGAATATTTGGTACAAGATCGCAATCATTGAAAGAATCTGTGTTTCTTCTTAGTGTCGACTCGTCATCAGATCCGCCGTCGATATAATGAAAAATCGGAGAAGGTAATTTTTTTCTAGCTAATTTTCTGAAATCTTCAAAGTTGTGGCAATTTTTTAAATTCATTATCTTCTGAATCGTAAATTTTTTCTACTCAGATCTTTGATAGTTTTACAGCCCATTAATTTCATATCTCTTTCTAATTCAGCTTTATATTGACCTAATGCTCTCTCAACACCTGCTTGACCAGCTGCTGCAAGAGCGTAAAGATATAATCTTCCACCGGAGCAAGCTTTAGCTCCCAAAGACAAGGCCTTCAACATATGGGTTCCTCTGTGAATTCCACCTTCACAAATTACATCGAGCTTATCTCCCACTGCATCAACAATTTCGGCAAGTTGATCAAATGGAGATCTCGATCCATCAAGTTGCCGACCTCCATGATTAGAAACCATTATTCCAGTACATCCGATATCTACAGCTCGCTTAGCGTCTTCTACGCTCATTACTCCTTTTAAAGCAAAATGACCACCCCATTTAGAGCAAAGTTTTTCAGCATCGTTCCAATTCATTGATTGATCAAGCATTGTAGAAAAATAATTTCCAATTGAAGAGTTTGTGCTAGTCCCCTCTTTAACAAAATCTTGTAAATGAGGTAACTCAAATTTACCTCTTGTTAAATAATTTATTCCCCACATTGGTTTTGTTGCGAAGCTAAATAAACTTGCTAATGTCAATTTGGGAGGTGATGTAAATCCAGTCCTTAAATCTCTCTCACGGTTTCCCCCAGTAATGGTGTCAACTGTAAGAGCCATAACATCAAATTTTGCAGCTTTAGCTCTTTCTAAGCACGAATCATTTAAGCCTCTATCTTTATGAAAATAAAATTGAAACATCTTTGGAGTATCTACTAGAGAAGATATTTCCTCTACACTTACAGTGGCCAAAGCTGAAACACCAAACATGGTATTGAATTTTTGAGCTGCTTTACCAACTGCTCTTTCACCTTCATAATGAAATAGTCTTTGCAGAGCAGTAGGTGCAAGATAAAATGGAAGATCTAATTTTTTTCCAAATATTGTTGTAGATAAATCAACACTCTCTACACCTCTTAAAACATTCGGAACTAAATCGACATCATCAAATGCGCTCGTATTTCTTGCATAAGTAACTTCGTCATCTGCTGCACCATCAATGTAGTGAAATATAGGAGATGGTAACTTCTTTTTGGCTAACTTTCTGAAATCTTTGAAATTATGACAGTCCTTGAGATTCATAATTATTAAAAATTTTTAGAAAAAGTTATTGATTGATTGTCTGTACCAGGATTTCTTCTTCCCCAATCATTATTAGAGATATGGCTGTAGCTGTAGCCAAGGTTTGAATTTTCAAAAATATTAAAACCTAATTTTATCTCACTCTTAAATTCTAACGCACTTCCTAGATCTTTTCCATCTCCCTGACGATAGTAACCCGGTGAGAAACTAGGCGATATATTAATAAATCCTAAATTATAATCTGCTTCTATCCCAGTGTATAAATAAATTGAACTTTTTCCAGTTACAAAGCCTCCTGTTGTAGGAGAGAATCTCCCAAACCATGTGTCTCTGAATAAACTCTCATTTTTGTGTTCAATACCAAATAAATTAGTTTGTTCGTCACCCTCTTTATCTAAAATATCAAAAGTTCCTGTATACATTGAAATATTTTGTTCACCCTCACTTAGGACACTTTGATTTTCTTTAATCTCATATTCATTAATTGATATATTTTTAGTTCCCTTGTAATTTTTTCTGCATTTTGGTGGATTAAACAATCCCCATTTACAGTCAGGATCTCTTATTTGCTTTACTTCCTTTGCTTTAGTCTTTTCAGATGCACTGTCTAATTTTGTTTCTTTATTTTTTTTCTCAATATTTTTTTTTCTACATTTTGGTGGATTAAAAATTCCCCATTTACAATCTGGATCTTTATTTGATTTAATGTCAGTTGTTTTTGAAATTTTCTTTCTGCATTCTGGTGGATTAAAAATTCCCCATTTGCACACTGCATTATATCTCTCTTGTGAGATTGTATTTGCATCTAGACCTTCCTTATGCGCAGCATAAACATTGCTAGAAATAGCTAGCATAATAAATGTCAATATAATTAATGCTCTTTTCATTTCAAAAAAATACAACGTAAACGTTAAAAAGTACACACCAATTATTATACTTTTTTTTTTTTTAAAAAGAAAAAAAATTAAATATCCGCCTAAAAAAAAGATTAGATATGGGAGAAACCATAATAAAAAGTTGGTTTTATTTAACTCTGGTTTGTAAACTATCCATTGTCCATATTTTTCAGCCATAAATGAGTATATCTCGCTCTCAGACTTTCCATCATTAATCAAATCATCTACTACAAGTTTTACAGATTGAGCGAATTCAGAATTGGAATCTGCGATTGATTGTCCTTGGCATACTAAACATCTTAAATTCTTATGAATTTCGTTTTTATCGACTAAATTTTCATCTGCCTGTAAGAAGTTTAAACTTAAAAATAAAAAAAATAAAAATATTTTGAATTTCATATTAATTAATTATATTTTTAATTTCTTTGTAACTTTCCATAGTTAGTGGCCCCAAATATTTTTTTAAAATTAACATCTCTTTATTAATCAAAATACTTTCTGGTACACCATAAACACCAAAATTTACAGATTGCTTTCCAACTTTATCAATTGCTAGAATATCATATGGATTACCGAAAGATTTTAAAAAAAATTCAGCTTTTTCCTTTTTATCTTTATAATTAATTCCAACTAAGTTAAGGTTTGTCTCTTTTTCTAATTTCATTAAAATGGGGTGTTCTATTCTGCATGGCCCACACCAAGAAGCCCAAACATTTACTAATGTAAAATTATTTTTTTCAAATATCTCTTCATTGAAAAAATTGATCCCATTAAAGTTTTGTAAATTAACATTCGAAATTTTATTTCCTATTAATCCTTTTGTATTATATTCAGTTTTTTTATTTAAACCGACATAAAAAATATATAAAACAAAAATAAAAAATCCTGTGAAGGCTAATTTAATTAATTTTGGCATCTTTAAATAATCTTAGAAATCCCCCAAATGAAATCATAATAACTGAAATCCAGATCCAAAGCATGAAGGGTTTTTTTTGAAATTTTATATTATAATAGTCAGTCCTATCAATGTTGCTCATAGTTAAATAATAATCTCGAATAAAGTTTGTCTTTATCGCGGCTTCATAAGTTAAAGTTTGGGGTGTTTCGTAAATTCTAATTTCTGGCTTAAGTATTTTTTGCTGGTTATTAGTTAAATCATTTATTTTTAGCTCACCAATTACCGCTTTATAATTGTCATAATTTTTTAATTCTAAATTTTGAAACTTAATCTCATAGTTGCTAAAACTTTTTGTTTCACCGAGTTTAATATTAAAATCTTTTTCTAAAGAAAAATTATGATTTAAACCTACAAATAATATTAATAAACCAAATGAAGTGTGAGATATAATTCTTGATAGATCAATTCTTTTTTTATTTAAGCTTTTAGTCATGTCTATTAATGAAGAAATAATTAAAAATAATGAGGAGATAATTATAAAATTTGATAAAATACTGTAACTTTCAAAAAAATATGTAATCAAGAAATTTATAGATATAGCGCCAATTAAAATTAACAAATAATATTTTATTTTTTTAAAGTTACTTTTGACCCATCTTGACTGCGGGCCTATTGCCATAAAAATCAAAAATAGGACAACCAAAGGTATTATTACAGTGTCATAAAAAGGAGGACCGACTGAAATTTTAGTATCAGTTAGTACATCTGTAAATATAGGGTAGAGTGTACCTAGGAGCACGGTTGCTAAATAAAACATCATAAACCAATTATTAATTATTATAAATGTTTCTTTGCTGTGAGGTTCTATTGAATTATTTGTTTTTTCATATTTTTTAAAAAAAATAAAAAGGGAACCAAAAATCATTATGCTTAAAAATAATAAAATATATAAACCTCTGCTTGGATCGCTTGCAAATGTATGAACTGAGTTCAAAATTCCAGATCTTACTAAAAAGGTTCCTGTGACACTTAAAATAAAAGTTATCAAACACAATATAATAACCCAATAATATAAAATATTTCTTTTTTCTAAAACAAGTAAAGAATGAATTAGAGCGGTCATTGTGAACCAAGGAAGTAATGATGCATTTTCAACTGGATCCCAAAACCAAAAACCTCCCCATCCCAATTCATAATACGCCCATATTGATCCAACTAAAATGCCCAGTGTTTGGAAACACCATGAAATTAGGACCCAATTTTTAATCGAAGAAGCAAAATATTTATTTTTGTAGCCAGTAATAAGAGATGCTATTGCAGCAGAAAAATAAATTGAGGAACCTACAAACCCTACATATAATAAAGGAGGATGGATTGCTAATGCAGGATCTTGAAGTATTGGATTCAAACCTAAACCTTCTTTTGGAAAAGGGGCAATAACACTGAAAGGGTTTGAGCTAAATAAAATAAAAAAAAGGAATCCTAAGATAAGGATATTCTGAAAAATCAAAGTATATAGCCTAAAATTTTTAGGGTGATTTTTATTAAGAATCAAAAATAAGAAAGAAAAAATTGATAAAATAATAATCCAAAGAAGTAAACTTCCTTCATGATTCCCCCATGTTCCCGAAATTTTATATATGAGGGGCTTTAAGGTGTGTGAATTCTGATAAACCGCGAGCAAAGAAAAATCAGAAACAATAAAAGCTCCTATTAAAGTAAAAAAACAAATTATTATTGCCGTGGTTTGTAGTAGTGTCATTTGATAAATGGCACGCGAAATTTGTCTGTCAAAAATTTTTAAACTATTGAATGATTTTAGTATAATTGAAAAACTTAAAAAAATACTTAAGAGTAGTAAGAGGTTTCCGATATTACTTAGCATTATTCTTCATCATTTCTTTAAGTTCAGGTGGCATATAATTTTCGTCATGTTTTGCTAAAATTCTATCAGCTATAAAAAATTTTTTATCTTGTAATTTTCCTTCTGCCACAACACCTTTTTCCTCAGCAAATAAATTTGGAACAGTTCCTGAATAACTTATTTTCAACTCATTTTTAAAATCAGTTATTACAAACTTAATTTCTTTTTCATTGATACTAAGTGTATTTTTTTTAACCATGCCGCCAACTCTTATTTTTTGTCCATAATTAATGTCTTGGCTAATTTTGATGTCGGTCGGCGACTTAAAATAAAGAATATTATTACTTAAAGATTTCAAAATTATAAAAATTGTAATGACAGAAGCTGATAAAAATATTCCTAAAAGAGAAGCTCTTCTTTTTACTTTTTTTGTAAGCATTAAATGCTTTATATTGTTTTGTTATAAGATGATAAAACTTGTGTTGCGATTTTAGAGCTTTTCAGAACAAATTCTCTTCGTTCATTAGGAAGTTTTTGAATTTCTTTAGCAAATTCTTTTTCGTACTTTCTTAAAGTTTTAAGAGTTTTTATGTAAAGGTAAAAGCACGCAAATAAAGTTATTAAAAAAGAAGACCAAACAAATAGCCCATAGCCGCTCATTATAATTATTTCGTTTATCATAATCTTTTTATGTTTCTTTTCTTTATTCTAATGATTTCTGTCTTATATTTCATTAGAAAAATTAACGCACAATACAGCAACATTGCCAATAACATTAGAAATAAAGGCACTAACATTGATGAGTGAATTGTACTTGCCCCCACAAGTTTTATACTAGCGGGTTGATGCAGTGTATTCCACCATTCGACAGAATATTTTATAATTGGAATATTTATTAAGCCAATAATCGCTACTATACCTGAAATCTTGTTGGCCTTGTCTTCTTCTAAAATTACTTTATTGCAAACTATGTAAATAACGTAAAAGATTGCAAGCACTAACATGGAGGTTATTCTTGCATCCCAAGCCCACCAAGTTCCCCAAGTTGGCTGCCCCCAAATTGAACCAGTTATAATCGCAAGACAAGTAAACATAAGTCCTATTGGAGCAATACTTTTACCGATTAAATTTGCAGCTTTTATTTTAAAAATAAAATTTAACAAAGAAAGTAACGCAATAGATGTAAAAGAGGCTAAACCGATCCAAGCAGAAGGAACATGCACATACATTATCCTAACTGCATCGCCTTGCAGATAGTCAGGAGGAGATAATATCAAAGCAAATGTTAAAGCAATCAATAATAAGATAAAAAAGAATGAATTTATAAAATTTATTAACTTATCAACCCACTCAAAAATTTTACTGTTATTTAAACCGTTTAACATAATCTTTAACTACTATAATATTTTTTTTAAGTGAAGTGGGAATATGAGCCTAATTGAGAATTGAGAGGGAGTAAGAAGTATGAGTAATTCCCAATTAGGCGAAACAATTCACAATAATAAAAATATTTGTCATAGATTTGAATTAATAATGTTAAATTTTAGGCAAATAGATCTAATTGGAGGGCTTAAAATAACTTGATCCTTTTTTACCAGAGAAAATTTCCTCGATCAAAGGATGTTTGACTGGCTTTTTTGATCTGTCCAAAAGTAGATTTTGCTCTGAAACATATGCCTCGTAAGTTACATCATTACTCTCAGCTAAGAGATGATAAAAAGGTTGATCTTTTCTTGGTCGTACGTCTTTTGGGATTGACTGGTACCATTCCTCAGAGTTATTAAATTCAAAGTCGACGTCATAGATTACACCCCTAAAGTCAAAGTGCTTATGTTTTACAGTTTCACCAATCGAAAATTTCGCAGAGTTGCTAATCGCCATAATTAATAATTAATAATTAATAATTTTTAAATTAAAATCAATATATAATTTCTCAAAAATTAATTATATGTTAAGGTTGAATTGTGAATAAGTCATTTTTAAAATTTGTCGCAGATTTCGGTCCATTATTAATATTTTTTATTGTTTATTATAAGAGTGGAAAGAATTTAAGTGTTGCAATTCCACCACTTATTATCGCTACTTTATTTGCGGTTGCATTAATTTATATTTTAGAAAAAAAAATTCCCTACATCCCTTTGATTGGTGGAGTAGTAATTTCATTTTTTGGAGGGTTAACGTTATATTTTAATAATCCAATTTTTTTGTATATGAAACCTACAATTATAAATCTCATATTTGCAATAGCATTGATTGTAGGTAAAAATCTATTTAACAAAAATTTCTTACAATTCTTCTTTAAATCAGCGTTTCAACTTGATGAGATTGGTTGGGATAAACTTAATAAAAGGTGGGCATATTTTTTTATTTTTTTAGCATTATTAAATGAAATTGTTTGGAGGACACAACCCGAAGCCACTTGGGTTAACTTTAAAGTTTGGGGAATACTTCCTATAACATTTATTTTTACTGCAATGCAGCTTCCAATGATTAACAAACACAAAATATGAACAAGATTAAACTTGTAATTGACAATACTTCTAAACATACAAAGGATAAATTTTTTTTTAAAAAAGAGTTACAAAGTATTTTAAATCTTTATGCTAAAATGGTTTCAAATGGCACTTGGAAAGATTATTCTTTATCCACTGGCTCAAAAGAAGTGTCTTTTGATGTTTATCAACGTCATTCGGATAAGCCTGTGCTAAGAATTCTGAAAAATCTTAAACCTTTTTATTTAAATGAAAAGTTTTTATTGAAAGATAGAAATGGCAAGATTTTAAGAAAATCAGAAAATTTAAAGCAATTGATAGACAAAACAAGTTGGAATAAATTAAAAATTATTAAGTAATTATCTTCTCTGACCGAAAAGTCTTAAAAGCATTATAAATAAATTGATGAAATCTAAATAAAGCGTAAGGGCTCCCATGATAGCTTTTTTTCCCATCATTTCTCCGCTATCACTAACTAGATACATATTTTTAATTTTCTGGGTGTCGTAAGCTGTTAAACCTACAAATATCAACACTCCTAAAATTGAAATAACAAAATACATCATCGATGATTTTAAAAATATATTTACAAGTGAAGCAATAATTATTCCGATTAAACCCATCATTAAGAAAGAGCCAAGTTTTGTTAAATCTCTTTTTGTAGTATATCCGTATATACTCATTGCACCGAACGTTCCTGCTGTAATGAAAAAGACTCTAGTAATAGAGGTTCCGGTATATGCGATAAATATTGACGATAAAGATAAACCCATCAATGCTGCAAAAATCCAAAAGACTGTCTGGGCTTTTGAGGCACTCATCTTTGCAATCCCAAAACTCATATAAAATACAACACCGAGAGGAGCTAACATTACAACCCATGCTAAACCAGAGTTATAAAGTGAATTACCTAATGATGTTAATCCTAAAAGCTCTCCGTTAGGACCTGTAACTGCCGCAAACTTGAAAGTGAATAAAGCGATAAAACCAGTAAGCAAAAGAGCTGAGCCCATATAATTATATACTTTAAGCATATAATTTCTTAAACCTTGGTCAATTATTGCTTCCGAGGCTGAAGATCTTACTGTTGCACTTTGTTTGTTAAAAACCATGAGGCTAATATATGAATTTTTATTAACTTTTCAATAGTCAATAATTGCTTTAAAAAAAACCAAAAAAACAAGGATTTTATGAAATTTAGAAAACTAGGCAACACCAACTTGGATGTAAGCTTAATTTGTCTCGGTACCATGACTTGGGGAACCCAAAACTCGGAGAAAGAAGCCTTCGAACAAATGGATTATTCTTTAAGCAATGGTGTAAATTTTTTCGATACTGCTGAGTTATATTCTGTTCCTCCAAACAAAGAATCCTATGGAAAAACAGAAATAATGATAGGTAATTGGTTTCAAAAAAGGAAAAATAGAGAAAAAATTATATTAGCTTCTAAAGTGGCTGGGCCAGGCTGTGAATGGATAAGAGGAGGCGAAAATAATTTTAATGAGAAAAATATCGGGCAGGCTATTAATGGAAGTCTGAAAAGACTTAAAACAGATTATATTGATTTATATCAATTACATTGGCCAGAAAGATCTACTAACACTTTTGGAAGACGAGATTATTCTCATCGAGAAAGTGAACGTGAATGGAATGATTTTGAGTCAATTTTGCACGCATTAAACAAGTATATTAAAGAGGGAAAGATAAGATACGTTGGGATGTCAAATGAAACTCCTTACGGTCTCTCTAAATATTTGGAGCTATCAAAAAACAAGAAACTTCCAAGAATGATGTCCGTTCAGAATCCTTACAGTTTGGTCAACAGAACCTATGAAATTGGTATGTCTGAAATCTCAATCAGGGAAAAGTGTGGTCTTCTAGTTTACTACCCTTTAGCCGCTGGCGCTCTTTCGGGAAAATATAGAAATGGTAAAATGCCGAAGAATGCAAGAATGACTTTATTTAAAGGATGGGAACGGATGATAAATCCATTAGCAATGAAAGCTTATGATGAATATTACAAATTAGCTAAAGAGCACAATATAACTATGGTTCAACTAGCTCAGGCATTTGTGAATTCAAGGCCTTTCGTTACGAGCAATATTATTGGTGCTACTAATATGAAACAATTAGAGGAGAATATTAAAAGTATTGAAATTGAACTTACCGAGGAAGTATTAGAAAAAATAAATCAAATACATAATAACAACCCAAATCCGTCACCATAATTCTGACCATTGAAATAGATTATTTTTAGTATAAAACTGTATTATGTTGCTCAAAAGATTCATAATATTGTTGTGTATTATCTTGCTGTCTCAAAATGCTTTCGCAAATACACCGAGATCAACTGGAAAGTATAAAAATTGGGAGAGCTTTACAGCTGAGACTGATAAAGGAAAAATTTGTTTTGCACAAACTACTCCAACTAAAAGAGCTCCCTCATCAATACAAAGAGGTAAATCAAAATTGTTTGTGACCTTTAGACCTTCAGAAGATATTAAAGATGAAGTAAGTTTGACTAGTGGGCATGACTACAAAGCGTCAACGGTGACTGCTAGTTCTGGAAAAAAAAGATACTCTTTTTTCTCACAAAAAAGTTTTGCTTGGCTTTTAGATGATCAAGAAGAAAAAAATTTAATTAAATTAATGAAGAGAGCAACAGATTTAATAATCAAAGCCCGAATGATGAATGGAGCTGAAACAACTGATCATTATTCAATGATGGGATTTACAAAAGCATA
>MDTG01185937.1_pt1 | contig 10838 bp, 7 predicted proteins | sample 811421 | NCBI WGS metagenome assembly MDTG01 (sample SAMN05326645, study PRJNA326480) | marine metagenome | isolation source: seawater | place: Pacific Ocean: South East | collected 2011 | reverse complement strand
GTGTTACCATACCTTAAAGCAATATCAACCGGGATTTCGCCATTTTCCTTGTTAACTGTTATTACTTTGTTGTGGAGGGGATTGTTTTTTTCATCGAGATATTTAACAAAGTCACTTAATCCACCTTTAAAGCGAAACGAATCAATTTGTCCTTCTTCTTCCCGAAGATCTTTTAAGTTTATTTCTAACCCCCGGTTTAAATAGGCAAGCTCTCTAAGTCTTTCCGCTATAATATCATATTCAAAAACTGTTGTGTTAAAAACAGATCCATCTGGCAAAAAACAAACTTTTGTGCCACTTTTTTTGCTTTTTCCGGTTTCTTTAAGTTTGTTTTGAGTTACACCTATTTTATAATCTTGTTTATAAACCTTTCCTTCTCTTTTAACCTCTACCCAAAGCCATTCTGATAATGCATTAACAACAGAAACCCCAACACCGTGTAAACCTCCAGAAACCTTATATGTGTCTTTATCAAATTTTCCACCTGCGTGTAAAATAGTCATAACAACCTCAACCGCTGGTTTCTTTTCTTCTTTATGCATACCAACAGGTATTCCCCGACCATTATCTTCAACGGTAACAGAACCATCTTTATTAAAATATACAGTTATTTTTGAACAGTGGCCTGCGAGAGCCTCATCAATTGAGTTATCTACAACCTCGTAAACAAGATGATGAAGGCCTCTTTTACCAACATCTCCAATGTACATTGCCGGCCGCTTTCTTACAGCCTCTAACCCCTCTAAAACCTTTATGCTTTCTGCGCTATAATTATTATTTGCTTTTTGATTCATATAAACCTTATTTCCTTAATGGCACGAGAACCTATTTTTCTGTTAATTTTATTTAAAATATTTTCTTTTTGCATATAAAGCTCTTGTCTCCATGTTGGTGATTGAGTTTTTATTAACAAAATTCCATTTTCTACTTTTTTAGCTTCTGTTACTGTTGAAACAGTTTTTCCAACAACCTCCTCCCATAAAAAAACAGCGCTTTCTTGTTTTAAAGCTTTTTCTATACCCGTTTCCTTAACGGCTTCTTTTATTGCTGTTTTAAGTCTTTGCATTGTCTTTTAAGTGGTGTTTTTTTATTTTATTAAAACCAATAAAAAAACCGTTTTTTTCTATATCTATTATATCTGTTGTCGTTATAATTGTTTGCGGTTTTGAAAAATCTTTTTTTTGCGTTTTGTCAATAAATCTTAGAAGTTTTTTACTTCTTTTTTGATCGAGGCTTGCAAACATATCATCAATTAAAAAAATTGGTTTTTTCTTTGTTCTTTTATATAAATAAACATGTTCTGTTATTTTTAAAAGAGCTAAAAATAGTTTGTTTTCACCTTGAGAGCCATGTTTTCTAATCGGTTTATTATCCCATAAAAAAACAACATCATCCTTGTGCGGACCAAAAGAAGTATTTCCTCTTTGTATATCTTTTTCTTCGTTTTTAGCTAAAACTTCTATTATTTCGTTTTTAGTAAAGACTTTTTTTTTGTTTTTTATTTTTAAATTTATTTTTTTATCAAAATCCTTTGTGGTTTTTTTAAAAACTTTTTTAAATGTTTTTATTTGTTTGTTTCTTTCCTCCCAAAGTCTTTGTCCAAAAACAGCAATAGCTTCGTTCCACGGGATTAGTTCATTTGTTTTTTTTTTAATGCTTTTTTGTTGCTTTAAAATAGCGTTTCTTTGTTTTAATATTTTATTATAAGAAAGTAATGTTTCTAAATAAAACGGACAACAAATAGAAAAAACCTTGTTAAAAAAGTTTCTTCTTTCTATTGGTGGCCCTTTAATAATCTCGTTTTCTTCTGGAGAAAAAACCACTACGTTATTTAACCCCAACATTTCTTTTCTTTTAATAATTTCTTTTTCGTTAATTTTTATTTTTTTATTCCCTAGAACGTTTTGTGAAAAAGAAACTGTATTAACTTCTTTTTCTTCGTTTTTAAATATACCTTTTAAAAAAAAACCTGTTGATCCTTCTTTAATTAATTCTTTTTTATTGTTTGTTTTAAAACTTTTTCCAATCGACAAACCATGGATTGCTTCTAATATAGATGTTTTCCCTGTTCCATTTTTCCCCCAAATAACCGTTAATCCTGAATGAAAAGAAAGATTGGTTTTTTCATGATTTCTAAAGGAAATCATTTCAAGGTTGTTGATTTCCATTTTTTTTGTTTTTTTTTCAATTATTTAATCGAACAGGCATTAAAAGCATTGTTTTTGTAATATCTTCGTTTTCACCTGTGAATAGAGTCGCACTAATAGATGTTTTTAATTTTATAACAACCTCATCACCAAAAACATGACTTATAATATCTTTTAAATATTCTCCGTTATAACCGATTGTTAAACTTTCACCTTCATATTTTCCAATTATTTCTTCTTTAGCCCGAGAACTTGTTTCTGGATCTTCTGTCTGTATATAAAAATTTTCTTCTGAAACATTAAAAGCAACTTGATGTGTTGCTTTATTAGAAAAAATAGAAACTCTTCTAATTGCACCTAAAATTGTTTTTTTATCTACTTTTAAGGTTTTATTATTATCTAGTGGTATAACACTTTCATAATCAGGAAAAACTTCACTAATCGTTCTTGATATAATAGTATCTTTTTTTATTGTTGCTGTTATATATGTCTGGCCTATTGATAATAATATATCCTCATCAGATAAATATGTAGATAAATATGATAAAAACTTTTTGGGAACAACAATATCTCCATTAAAACTATCTGCTATATAATTTTTGTTTTCAATTTTTACTAATCTATGTCCATCTGTTGCTACTGCTGTTAACCCTTTTTTATTAAAACGAAATAAAACACCTGTTAATGCTGGTTTTAAATCATCTTTACTTATTGCAAAAATAGTAGAATCTATAATATTTCTAAAAACACTCCCTAAAATAGTTGTTTTTTTTATTTCTTCTATTTTTGGAGTAGCGGGAAATTCTTCTTTCTGTTTACCCATTAAATCATAAGAACCTGAATTTGTTTTAATTTTAATTTTATTTTTATTATCTACTATAATTGTTATTCTTGTTTCAGGTAGTTCATTTGTTATGTCATAAAGTTGTTTTAGAGGAACTGCTGCAGAACCTTCTTCTTCAATACTAACAGATATTTCTAATTCAATTGTTAATTCTAAATCGGTAGATCTAAGAGTTGTTTTTTCGTTTGTTGCTTCAATTAAAATACAACTAAGTATCGGTAAAGTAGATCTTGTTGGTGTTGCTTTTGATAGTTTTTGTAATGCTGTTTGTAGTTCATTTTTTGATGTGGAAAATTTCATAAACTTGTTTTTATAAAGTGTTCTAAAAAATAATTAAAAAGACTAATAAAAATAGCTTAAAAGAGTGTTTTTTAAAAGACATTATGTTTTTTAAAAAAAATAATATTTAGAAGTATATTATTTATAATATATGTTAATATGTTAACAAAAATTATATTAATTATATATACACATATTAAACATAGAAATACAACGAATCATTAAACCAAAACTTTAAATAATAAATTGTGGAAAAAAGTATTGAAAAGAGGATAAACACAAAAAAACAAAAAAATAATTCTAAAGAATGAAAACAAATTGAAATTGTGGATAAATATGTGGATAACATTAATTATATACTTTTACAAAAAAGTCAGTTTTCTTTTCTTTTATCCATTTTTCATACCAAAGCATTTTTTTATTATTTAGCGCCATTAATTCAATTTTTGGCCAATGATCTGTTAAATTTGGTTTACCGCCTTTTTTTATATCTTCAAGCCATAATAAATGAAAACCAAAAGAAGTGTTAACAGGAGGACTACATTTGTTTTTTTCTATTAAACTAATTGCTTGTCCAATTTCTTTTATAGCATAATTATTTGGAGTTATCCACCCAAGATTTCCACCAACCTCAGAGGTTTGATAATCTTTAGAATATTTTTTAACATATTTTTTAAAAAGCTCCAAGTTTAAACAAGAATCTTTTAAGGTGTTTGCAAAATCAAAAGCTCTTTTTTTATCTTCTTCTTTTATTTGTGGCATAATTAAAATATGTCTTACCCTTGCTCTATCACCCTTTCTTTCAAAAACCTCTAATATATGAAAACCAACCTCAGTTTCAATTGGGTCACTTATAGTATTTGTTTTTATCGTGAAAGTCTTTTCTTCAAAGTTCTTTAATAAAGAACCTCTTTTAACCCAACCAAGTTCACCTCCCTTTTTTTGAGAACCAGGGTCCATTGAAAACTCTTCCGCTAATAGCTCAAATTTTTCCCCAGAAACAATTCTTTCTTTTATTGTTTTTAATAAATTAAAAATTTCTTTTTTAACAGTTTCGTTAGGCTTTGGTTTAATTAAAAGATGTCTTACTTTTGCTTGTGTGGGAAAAAAAGGTAAGCTGTCTTTATAAACTTCAAAAAACGAAAAAACGTCTTTTTTTGAAATTTTAATTTTAGAGAGTGCTTTTTGTTGATACTTTTCAGAAATAATTTTTTCTTTCATATCAAACCAAAACTCTGACCGAAAAGATTTTATACTTTGCCCTAACATTCTTTCTGCTTCTTTTTTTCCGCCGGCTTGTAAAAGAAGGTTGTCTATTTGTTGGTCAAGCGCTTGATTTATTTCTTTTTCTGATACCTCAATGGTTGTGTCTTTTTCAGCTATTTCTAAAAGAATTTTTTGGTCGACCATTGAACTAAGAACAAGGTCTTTAAGTTGTATATATTTTTCGAAATCTTTATTGGGGTTTATTTTTTGTTGAATAGCCATCATGTTTAACATTTGGTTAAGATCACTTTTTAAAACAATGTTGTCTTCAACAATAGCAGCAACACCATCAACAAAAATATCGTTTTTTTGTGAGAGTAAAAAAGAACTAAAAAGAACTAAAAATAATAATGGTCTCATTTTAAAACCTCAGGGGAAATATAAACGTTTGAGTTTGAATAAAGACTATCTAAAACGGAGGACAAAACAAAAGCCTCTTTTTGTTTAAAAAGTCTCTGGTAGATTTCATCATATACAAACTCTAAACCGCGAACACTTCCTTTTTTATGCTTTTTTAAGATTTGAAAAAGATGATAGTCTTTACCGTGTTTTTTTGGACCAACCACTTCTCCAACATGCGCATCAAAAACGAAACCAACAAGGTTGTCTTCTAAAAGACCTTTGTTTAAAAACCGCCTTTGTGGTTTGTGTTTTTCTAATATATCTTCAACACCCCCTCCTTTTTTATTTTTTCTTATTGTTTTTTTAATTGTTTCAGCTTCTTTTTTTGAGCTTATAATAAAATGACGAACTAAAACCTCTTCATTTAGGCGAGTAAAACTTTTTTTGTTTTTATTATAATAATTAGATATTTCTTTTTTGTTAACAACAACCTTGTTTTTTTTTGTAATGTTTAAATAGGAGGTTATTAATAGGTCTTTATAAAACGCTTCTTTTTGATTTATTAAGTTTTTATCCATTTGTAAGTTTTTTTTAATTGCATCATTATACAAAAGTGTTTTTTCAACCCATCTGTTCGTTGCGTGTAAAAAAGAGTTGGGGTTTGTTATTTCATTACCGACTAACTGTTTGAGCGCCTTTTTTGTTAAAAAAACATTGTTAACGCGCGCAACAACTTCATCAGGTGGTTCGTTTTTTGTGGAACACGAACAAAACAAAACAAAAAATAGAATAAAAACAAACATATATAAAATTACCCAAATATTAACGATAAAAAAGATTATAAGAGCTTTTAATTAAGCGGAACCAATCAAACCCACACAACACCTCAAAATGCACAGATAAAGAAGAGACACCCTCTTTAAATTTTTTATTTAAAACCACCTTATTGTCATACGATAAAACTGATTGAATTATTTTTTGATTAATGTTTTTTTCATTTAATTCAAAAACAACACATTTTTCCTGAATTAGTATTTTTGTTATTTCTGTGTTTACACACAGAAGTTTTATTGTAGCTAGATTTAGAAAGTTTTTTGTTTCGGTGGGTATTTTACCAAAACGATCAAAAAGTTCTTCTTCAACTTTTTTTATGTCTTCTTTTTTTTCTGCTTTGTTTATTTTTGTATAAAAAGATAGCCTAAGCTCCTCACTAAAAACATAAAACCGCGGTATTAACGTTTTTCCAAAGAAGAAAACATCTACAGTGGGGCCAGGAACGGTTTTGTTTAGTTTTTTATTTACAGCCTCTTTTAAGAGCTTGTTATAGTATTCTAAGCCAACCCGCGAAATTTGGCCACTTTGTTTGTATCCAAAAATAGCACCGGCCCCACGAATATCAAGGTCTTGAGAGGCAATGCTATATCCAGAGCCCAAAGTTGTATGTTTTTCTATTGTTTTTAATCTTCTAAACGCTTTTTCGTTAAGTTTTATGTTTTCTGGTAAAAGCAAATAGCAATTTGCTTGCCTTGACCCCCGTCCGACACGACCACGAATTTGATATAATTGACTTAGCCCAAGGTTTTGAGGGTTGTTAATAATAATACAGTTTGCATTAGAAACATCTAGGCCGGACTCAATAATTGTGCTGCAAACAAGAACAGATATCTTACCATCAAAAAACGAAAGCAGGTTTTTTTCTAATGTTTTGCTGTCTTGTTTTCCGTGGATATATTCTATTTTTTCATTTGGAAACCTTTCTCGAAGTTTGTTTGTTTGATAATCAATGGACTGAACGTTGTTATGTAAAAAATAAACTTGCCCCCCCCTTAGTATTTCTTCTTCAATAACCTCAACAACTCGATCCCAAGAAAAATATTCAACAAAGGTATTAATTGGTTTTCTTGTTGTTGGGGGGGTTTCAATTCTACTTATATCTCGGATTCCCAAAAGCGACTGTTGCAGCGTTCTTGGTATTGGCGTTGCAGACAAAGATAAAACATCTAACTCTTTTTTTAGTGCTCGAATTTTTTCTTTGTGTTTTACACCAAACCTGTGTTCTTCATCTATAATTAAGAGGCCTATGTTTGGAACAAAAACATCATCAGATAAAAGACGGTGTGTGCCAATGACCAAATCTATACACCCACTCATTATTTTAAACAAAAGTTCTTTTTGTTTTGTTTTTGTTTGAAACCTTGAAAGCAAAGCAATACGAATACCCAAAGGAAACAAGCGCTCTTTTGTTGTTATATAGTGTTGGTCCGATAAAACAGTTGTTGGGCACAAAAAAACAACTTGCCTAGAAGAAACGGAGGCACGAACAATTGCTCTTAATGCAACCTCTGTTTTTCCAAAACCAACATCGCCACAAATTAATCGATCCATTGGTTTGTTGTTTTTTAAATCATTAAAAACGTCAACGATGGCTTTTTTTTGGTCTTTTGTTTCTTTGTAGGGGAAAGATTTTTTTATTGCAGAATCAAGCTCACCAGGGTTTTCATATTTAAAACCGCGAGGCGTTCTTTTAAAGCTATAAAGATCAATAAGTGTTTCTGAAGCAAGCTCAATATCTTTTTTTGTTTTGGCAACACTTTGTCTCCAACTACTACCACCAAGTCTGTTGGTTTTTTGAGAACCACCGACACCCTGATATTTGTGTACCAAAGAAGACCTGTCAAGAGGAACAAAAAGAACCCCCCTGTCACGATATAAGAGCTTTATATATTCTTTCTCAAAACCGTTTGGCCCACGCACAACCAAACCGTCAAACCTCCCAACACCGTGTAAGACATGCACAATAAGGTCGCCAACCAAAATACCGCCTATCTCGTTAAAAAACAGGGACTTATGGGTTGAGGTTTTTTTTTGTTTAATTTTCTTTTTAAAGTCAGGTAAAAACAAACCGGGAAAAGACCCTGTTTGAAAAGCTGTTTCAAGGTGTCCAAACACAGGAACAGCCCCAAGTGTTTCTATTTTTTTCTTTCTTTTTTTGTCGGTGTAATAAACAAAAATGGTGGTGTCAACACAAGAGTCAACAAGTTTGTGAAATATTTTTTTTGTTATAGGTTTTTTATATACGGTTTTAAAGTCGAGTATTTTTTTGTTTTTCGACCCAGAAAAAAAGAGCTTATAAGCCCCCTTTTTTTCTTTCAGTTTTATAATTGAAAACCAATTAACAAAACTAAATAAAGAACGACCAAGGTTAGTTGGTTCACCGATTAAGTCAAAGAAAACAAAAGAAGTAATGGTTTTTGTTTTTCTTTGTGTTTCTATATCAAAAAAGCACATAGTTTCTAGGTTGTTAAAACCAAAACTTAACCGAACTGGATTCTTTTTGTTTTCTGGAAAGACGTCAACAATGTCTCCACGAACAGATATTTCACCAGGGCTATAAACAAAATCAACACTTAAAAAACCAAAAGAAGAAATCTTTTCACAAAAATGATCTCGTCCAATTACTTGACCAACTGAAACAGAGAGTTTTTTTAATCCCGTTTTGTTATTTATTGTTTTTGTTTTTGCGGATGTTTTTGTTGCTAAACAAACCGAAGAACCACGAGAAAGACCTATTAGTGTGCGAGACCTTATTAGGTTGTGTTTTGCCTGAAAACCTGGAACAGTTTTTTTGTTTGGCTCTTCAGGATAATATAACACCCCGCTTTTTAAAAACTGTAAACGGTTATATATTTTTTTAGTTAACGCGTTATCTTTTGCTATTATCAAACACTGCTTGGTTGTATTGTTTGAAAAAGCATTTAAGAACAAAACAAGACCATCAAAAGAAAAACCTTCAAGGTCGTTTTTTTTTAAAAGCCAATCACTTTCTCTTTTAAATAAATGTTTCACGTGAAACTCATCTTTTTGGTAACAAATACACCATTAGAACGGAAATGTCTGAAGGAGAAACACCAGAAACACGGCTCGCTTGACCAAAGGTTTCGGGCTTAACTGTATTTAGTTTTTCTATAGCTTCGTTCGACAAGCCTTTAAAACTAGAATAGTCTAAGTCTTTGTTGAGGGTTATTTTTTCATTTTTCGCGAGTTTCTTTATTTCTGCCTCATGTCTCTTGATATAACCCTCATACTTTATACTTGTTTCAATATCTTCTAACACCTCATTATATACCCAAAGCTCTTGGTTTTTACAGCTTGGCAAAAGCTTTAGCTTATCTAGCACGTGCCGGAGGCTAACAGTTTGCTTTTTAACATGTTTTTTTGTGGGTAGCCCATGTTTTAACCCAAAAGCCTTAATATGGTCTCCTGAGATTGAAGAATTTGCAGCCTTGTTTATTTTGTCTCTAAGAGAGAGTCTCTCGTCTATTGTTTTAATTTGTTGACTTGACAACAACTTGTGTTTTTTTGCTAAATCAAACAAACGTAAATCTGTGTTTGAATACCTAAGCATCAGTCTGTATTCTGCTCGACTTGTAAACATTCTGTATGGCTCTTTTGTGTCTTTTGTTGTTAGGTCGTCAATCATAACACCTATATAACCCTCTGAACGCTTAACAACCAAGGTCTCTTCCTTTTTAACATATGATACCGCATTCACGCCCGCCACAAGGCCCTGTGTTGACGCCTCCTCGTAGCCAGAGGTCCCATTAATTTGCCCAGCGAAAAACAAACCACCAACATGTTTTGACTCAAGAGTTGTTTTTAGTTGAGCTGGATAAATACAATCATACTCAATTGCGTAACCCGGACGCAAAAAAGAAACATTTTTAAAAGCAGGAATTTTTTGAAGACTTTTTAATTGAACGTCTTCTGGTAAGCTTGTAGAAAAACCATTTAAATATATTTGGTCAGAGTTGTCCCACTCTGGCTCTAAAAACAACAAATGGGACGACTGATTGGAAAATCTGTTTATTTTATCTTCAATCGATGGGCAGTATCTTGGGCCCGTTGCAGAAATTTCTCCGTTATACATAGGTGATAGATTTAGGTTTTTTGCAATAATTTCATGACAGTTTTCATTGGTTCTGATCGTGTGACACGCTCTGTTTTTTGGATTAAAGTTTTTTGTAAACAAAGAAAAAGGAACAGGGTCTTTATCGCCAAACTCCTGCTCTGTTTTTTCCCAAACAACACTACTTTTTAAAACCCGAGGCGGGGTCCCCGTTTTTAGGCGCATTGTTTTAAATCCGTTTTTTATTAAAGAATTTGTTATTCCTGTGGAATTGTTTTCCCCCATCCTACCAGCTGAAATTTTTCTATCTCCAATGTGAATCAAGCCGGTTAAAAAAGTTCCACAGGTAATAATAACGGAGTCAGCTTTAATTAGTGACCCATCTCTTAACCAAACACCACAAACAGTGTTGTTTTTAACATTAATAGAGATAGCTTCGCCATTAATAAAAGAAAGGTTTTTTAAGTTTAATATATGGTTTGAAACAATAGATTCATAGAGTCGTTTATCAATTTGTGCCCGCGGCGACCAAACAGACCGCCCCTTTGATTTATTTAAAATCTTGTATTGAAGTCCGGATCTGTCCGCAAAAAAACCCATTACGCCACCTAAAATATCTAACTCTCTAACAAGCTGACCCTTAGCAACACCACCCACCGCCGGGTTACAAGACATCCTACCAATTGCTCCTTTGTCCATAGAAACAAGAGCAACAGAAAGCCCGCGACGCACACACACGTTAGCCGATTCTACACCAGCATGTCCAGCACCAACAACCACAACGTTAAACTTATCAGGGTGTTTCACGTGAAACTACTTACCCACGCAAAAGTTTGAAAAAAGGTTGTTTAATATATGGTCGGGAGTTGTTTTACCTAAAAGCCAGTCAAAGTGGTTTATAATCCTTTTGATTTCAAACGCTATGAGCTCCAAATCAAGATTTTTTGTTTTTAGTAGTTTGTTAAGTTCGGCTTTTATTAAACCCAGTACCTCTTTTTGTCTCGTTGATGTAATATAAAAACTTTCATTAAACGAATCCTTTTGGTTTAACTTT
>MDTG01185572.1_pt1 | contig 10838 bp, 14 predicted proteins | sample 811421 | NCBI WGS metagenome assembly MDTG01 (sample SAMN05326645, study PRJNA326480) | marine metagenome | isolation source: seawater | place: Pacific Ocean: South East | collected 2011 | reverse complement strand
TGTAGAATCCTTCATCCATAAAGAAATTAATATTTTTAAAAATTTATATAAATGAAAGTGTCAGTTTTAATGTGTTTTTTCAATGACGAAAAATATTTGAGAGCATCTGTCAAATCAATTATAAATCAAACCTATAACAATTTTGAATTAGTTTTAGTTGATGATTGTTCTACTGATTCTTCAAAAAAAACAATTGATGATTTAATTAAATATGAAAAAAATATTAAATATTTTAAAAATAATAAAAATTACGGTTTAACTAAATCCTTAAATATTGGATTAAAATTATGTAATGGAGATATTATTGTTAGATCTGATTCAGATGATTTTTCAAATATAAATAGACTTGAAAAATTAGTAAAGGAATTTATAAATAATCCAAATATTGATTTTGTTTTTTCAATTGTCAATCACATAGATCAAAATAAAAATTTTATTAAAAAGTCAATTTATTTTAATGAATATTTCTCATTTTTTTTATTAAAATATTTTAATGTTTTTACACATGGAAGTTCAGCATTTAGATATAATAGTGAAATAAAATATGATGAAGAAATGATTTTATCACAAGATTACTCTTTATGGTTGAAAGAGATAAAAAAAAATAATTTCACTATAATTAATGAACCTTTGTATAATTTAAGGTTACATGAAAACTCTATTTCTAATGAAAAAAAAATAAATCAGATATACTATGCAATATATGCTCAAATAAAATATAAATACGATTTAAATTATGATTTTGATTTTATCAAAAAAAATTTGGTTAGCGATGATTTAATAAGTAAGCTATTTTTTGTTCAAATACTTATTAGAAAGGATTATGAGTTATTTAGCTTACATAAAAAAAATTTTAATATATTTCAAAAGTTTATTTTTTATTTAGTGTTATTATTAAGAAAATAAAAATGAAAAAAATATTAAATAATCTAAATAATAGGAAACTTAATTATGGTGAAAATATAATAAAAGATTGGTCAAAATCAGTTTCACCTCAAAATATATTAGATATTGGCGCTGGAAAAGGTAGGGATCTTAAAATATTTTCTAAGGAAAATGTTAGATGTAATGCAATAGAAAACTACCCTCCATTTATTGATATATTAAAAAAAAATAATATAAATGTTTTAAATCTTGATTTAGAAAAAAATTCTTTTCCTTTTAGAGATGAATCTTTAGATCTAATCATTGCTAATCAAATATTGGAACATTGTAAAGAAATATTTTGGATCCATCATGAAATTTTCCGTACATTAAGCATAGGTGGAAATATAATTATTGGCGTTCCAAATCTTGCTTCATATTATAATAGAATAGCCCTTTTATTTGGGTTGCAACCTTATTGTATTACCTTAGACAGTGCACATGTAAGAGGTTTTACCAAAAAAGGATACATCTCATTTTTAAATAATTGTATACCAGGACTTTATAAATTAGAAAGTTTTAGAGGTGCAAATTTTGTGCCTTTTCCTAGTTCATTTGCCAAGATATTATCGAACCTTTTCCCTTCTTCATCTACTTGTATTTTTTTTAAAATAAAAAAAATCAAAAAATACAATAATCAATTTCTGACAAAGACTAAAAATCTTGAAACTCCTTTTTGGATAGGTGAATAATAAATGTTAATATCTTTTATAGTTTGCACATCAAATAGACCTAAAGAATTAGAGATTCTTTTCAAATCTATAATCACTAGTAAAAATAATTTTAAAGTATCTTCTGAGGTAATAGTAGTAGATCAATCATCAAAAAAAATTAATAAAAAACTTGTGAAGAATTATAATTTTACCTATTTACACTCAAGAAATAAAGGACTAAGTGCATCAAGAAATATTGCTTTGAAAATAACAAAGGGTGATTTTGTAGCATTTTTGGACGATGATTGTTATTTAGACGTAAATTATTTTAAAAATTTAAAAAAATATTTAAACTACGATTTTATTTCTGCTAGAATATTAACTATTGAAAATAAAATTAAACCTCTTATTAAATATCAGATTAATAAAGAATTTAAAATATCAAAAAATAATTTTGATGTTGTTCTAAGTTCAGGTTTAATTTTTAGATCTTTAATTGTTGAAAAAGTTGGTTTTTTAGATGAGGAATTTGGCATTGGGGCTAAATACGGTGCTAGTGAGGAGGCAGATTATGTTTTGAGATTTTTAAAGTTTAAGTTTAAGGGGATATACACACCAAAAATTCAGCTTTATCATCCAAAATTTAATCCAGATGCTTTTTTAAATTTAAATCAATTAAAGGATAAATTTTTGAATTATGGTAAAGGTAGAGGTGCTTTACTTTTAAAACATTCAAAATATTTGGGTTTAAAAAATATTATTTTACAGTTTTTAATTAGAATCTTTTTAATTATTTATTCAATTTTTAGCCTAAATAAATATAATTTTTTTAAAAATATAAATTTATTTAAAGGTATGTGTCAAGTTTATTTTAAATAACAATCATGAAAGTATTTATAATAGGTGATTTAATGATAGATATTTATGTTAATGGTAATATAAATAGAATGTCTCCCGAAGCGCCAGTGCCTGTATTTGAAAAAGAAGATTCAATTTCAAAAATGGGAGGTGCATTAAATGTAGCAAATTGTTTTTCAGAATTAGGTGACGATGTATTTGTAATAGGTAGGTCTGGTTACGATGAAGATTTATTAAAAAATATTATTCCATCTACCATTAAACATTTTTTAGTAAATGATTCAAGTATACCTTCTACAAAAAAAACAAGAATACTGTCTAATAATAATCACTTATTAAGAATTGATGATGAATCAAATAAAAAAATTGATTTTAAACAAGAAAAAGAAGTTATGAATGTATTAAGTAAAAATGTAAAAAATATTGATGCATTAGTTCTGTCTGATTATAATAAAGGATTTCTTACAAAATCTTTAATAAGTAATGTAATTAAATTATGTAAAAAAAATAAAATTAAAACATATCTAGATCCTAAGTTTAGAAATGTTGAAATCTACAAAAATATTAATATTCTAAAAGCCAATAAAAAGGAAGCATCATTTTTATCCAATATAAATATATCAGATAAATCATCTCTTGAAAAAGCTATTAAAAAAATTTATGATTATTTAAATCTAGAATTATTAATTATAACATTATCAGAGGAAGGGTGTGCAATGTATGATGGAAAAAAAATATATAGCTTAAGATCATTTTCAAAGGGGCTAATTGATGTTACAGGAGCTGGTGACACATTTTTTTCAAGCTTTATATCAAGGTATCATGAAAATAAAGATAAATTGGATAGCTTAAAATTCGCATCATATTCAAGTGCTATCTCTTTAAAAAAAATGGGATGTTATTCTCCATCAAGAAACGAAATATTAGAATTATTTGAAAATGAAGAAAAAAATTAAAAAAATTATTAAAAACCACTTTTTACTAGAGAATGAACTTTATTCACTTATTGATGATATTGATTATATACATAATAAAATAATTGAGTGTCTTAATAGTGGAAACAAAATTATATTTTGTGGTAATGGGGGAAGTGCAGCTGATTCCCAACATTTAAGTGCTGAATTTGCGGGAAGATTTATTAAAGAAAGAAAACCTTTAAATTCTATTTCTTTAACAACTGACACATCTGCTCTAACTGCAATTGCAAATGATTATTCATTTAATGATGTATTTAGAAGACAACTTGAAGCTGTTGGTAAACCTAATGACATTTTAATTGGAATTTCAACAAGCGGGAATAGTAAGAATATATATAATGCTGTAAAATTTTCTAATGATAATAGTATAAAAACTATATGTTTATTAGGATGTGATGGAGGAATAATTTCAAAAATCTCTGATTTAAGTTTAATTGTTCCATCATATAATACTGCAAGAATTCAAGAAATGCACATTTTAATTGGTCATATATTATGCGAGCTTGTTGATAGTTATTATTAATATGAAATATTTATTCAAGAAAATAATTTCTTTAATTTTTTTTAAGATAAGTTTTTTAAAAAAAATAGGTAATATTTCTTACAAAAAACAGATTAATTTAAAAAAAGGAGATAAAATATTATTATTAATAGATGATAATGATTTTATTCATTTAGGTGATAGTTTATTTTTTGAGCCAATAGCTAACTATTTTTCATGTTTAGGATACACAATTAATATTTCATGTATAAAACAGATGAATTATTATTTTAAAAAATCAAGTCATAAAATTGTAAAAAATTATAATTTAGATGATTTTGATTTTATTATAACTTCTAATGATTTTATAATTAAAACTTTTCCATATGAGAATACAATATTTATAAATACTAATTTTTATAGATCTACTAAAAGAATAATTAATTATACACTTGACTCCTTCAATAAACTATTTAACATTAATTTTAAATATGTTGATAAACCATTTTATCCACTTAAAAGTTCTAATAATGATATTTACGAAAAATACGGATTAAATAAAAATCAAAAATATGTTATCTATTCCAACTATTTTGATTCAGGTTCTTTCAGAGTAAGTAAAAGGAAAGAAAAGAAATTATATGTCTTTATTAATAATTTTATAAAAATGAATACGAATAAATATAATATTATCCATTTAGGAACAAAAAAAGATAAACTAAAGGATAAGAAAATTTATAAAAATTTTATTGATCTCAGAGGTAAAACATCAGTAAAAGATTTATTTGATATTTGTAATCTAAAGAATATTATTTTGTTTATTGGATTTGATAATTTTCTAATGCATTTATTTTTCCTTTTAAATAAAAAATGCTTTATTATGTCAAGAGGTAAACTAACAAAAAAAGGTGACATGTATTTAAGAAACTGTATTGATCCTCCATATAATTCTGATAAATTTGACAAAATATATATATGAAAATAAGTGACGAAATTGATTTATTAGGTTTGATTAAAAAAATTATTTCTAATAAACTAACTGTTGTTTTATGCTTAATTATAGGATTGATAACTGGAATAATTTATTCTTTATCGTTAAAAAATATATACGAATCTAAAACTATATTTATTCCACAAACAAATAAAAATCTTAGATCAAATGGAATATCGACATTTGCAAGAGCAGCTGGTATAAATATTCCTAATGAAAATCAAACTGAAATTTCACCAAATCTATATCCCTTACTATTAGATAACGTACTTGTCAAAACTGAACTTTTAAAAATTGAATATGATAGTTTAGATTTAAAAAAAATTATAGATAATCACTATTCAAAAATTAATTATAATCCGTTATCAATAATAAAATCATTTCCATCTAAAGTTTTTAAATTTTTTAATAAAAAATCTATTAACAAAACATATAATGATTCACTTATTTATATAACCAATGAAGAGCAATATTATTACGATATACTCAATGATATAATTAATATCTCAATAAATGAAAATGAAGGATTTATTGAGATAAAATCCATGTTTCCTGATCCAAGAATATCTGCAGTTATAGCTGAAAACGCGAAAGATTTATTACAGAAAAAAATAATTGAATATAAAATACAAAATGCTTCTGAAACTGTAAAATTTTTACAAAAAAACTATAATCTTAAAAAAAATGAATTGAATGAAATCGAATTTAAACTTGCAAACTTCAAAGATAAAAATCAAACTATATCCTCATCTAAATATAATATTGAACTTATTTCTTTAGAAAGTGAGTATAGTCTAATTAAAACAGTTTATACCCAACTTGCTACTCAACTTGAGGATGCAAAGCTAGATTTAAATAAAACAACACCTTTATTTACAATAATTGATCCAGTTATAATTCCTAATTCTAAAACCTATCCAAATAGAACTTTAATAGTTATTATTTTTTCATTAATTTCATTAGTCATATCAATTTCATATATTTTATTAAAAGATGAAATAATACATTTTAAAGAAAAAATTATTAAATAAAAATAATTTTTTTTTATAAAATGAAAAATGGTATAATTATAAATCCACTAAAAAAAATTAATAGTATAATTATATATGACAAAAGTGCTGGTTACTGGTGGTTTGGGTTTTATTGGTAGTAATTTTATAGAAAATATTATTACTAGCGTTGACTGTGTAATTAATGTTGATTCTGAAACTTATTCTTCAATAGATAGAAGACGACTTAACTTTGAATCCTTTAAAAATTATAAATTTTATAAGATAGATATCAATAATTTTTATGATATAAATAATATAATAAGTAAATATTCCTTTGATAAAGTTTTTCATTTTGCTGCAGAAACACATGTTGATAATTCAATTCATGATCCTTTTGTTTTTGCAAATACAAATGTAATTGGAACATTGAATATTCTTGAATCTTATAAAAACCTTAAGAAAAATAATAAATTATTTATTCACGTCTCAACTGATGAGGTTTATGGTTCAATTTATAACGGGAAATTTAATGAAAAATCAAATTATAAACCTAATTCGCCATATTCCGCTTCAAAGGCATCATCTGATCTCTTTGTAAGATCTTATTTTAAAACATATGATCTTCCAGTAATCATTACTAATTGTTCAAATAACTTTGGTCCATATCAAAATAAAGAAAAATTTATTCCTACAATAATTAATTCATTAATACATAAAAACAAAATCCCAATATATGGTACAGGTAAAAACATAAGAGAATGGATATTTGTGAAGGATCATATAGAGGCCTTGATGCATATTTCTGAAAAGGGCATTCATGGTGAAAATTACTGTATAGGCTCAGGAACTGAATATTCAAACATTGAAATTGTAAATAAAATCTGTAAAATATATGATAAATTAACTGATAATATTAATTCTCAAAAACTAATTTCCTTTGTTAAAGATAGGAAAGGGCATGATTTTAGATATTCCTTAGACTCATCAAAAATCAATGATGTTGGTTGGAAGGCAAATAATGATTTTGATAAATCATTGGAGCAAACAATTATATGGTATTTAAATAATAAAGAATTTTTAAATTGAAAAAAGTTGTAATAACAGGTGCTGCTGGTTTTATTGGATCAAATCTCACTGATTCTTTAATTAAAAAAAAATATTTTGTTTATGGTGTTGATAATTTAATTACTGGATCTATTAATAATATTATTCATCTTGAAAAAAATAATTTATTCGAATTTATTGAACATGATGTCACTAACTATATTACTATAAATGATAAAATAGATTATGTTTTTCATTTTGCTTCACCTGCAAGTCCAATTGACTATTTAAAATATCCAATTCAAACTCTTAAAGCAAATGCAATAGGTGGTCACAATGCATTGGGATTGGCAAAAAAAAATAATGCTAAGTTTATATTGGCATCAACATCAGAAGTTTATGGAGATCCACTAGAACATCCGCAAAATGAATCTTATTTTGGTAATGTTAATCCAATTGGTCCAAGAAGTATATATGATGAATCTAAAAGGTTTATTGAGTCAATGGCTAAATCTTATTATGATTATCATGGATTGAATATTTCAATTGTTAGAATATTTAATACTTATGGTCCTCGAATGAAGATAGATGATGGAAGAGTTTTGCCAACATTTATTCAACAAGCTTCAAAAAATTTAGATATTACTGTAAATGGTAATGGTAAACAAACTAGATCATTTTGTTATATAAATGACCTAATTGATGCCATCTTAAAAGTTATGAATGTTGATTATTCATTTCCAATTAATATAGGTAATGATGATGAGGTATCAATAAATAAAATTGCCTCTGTCATAATTGAATTATTAAATTCAAAATCTGGAATCATTTATAATAAACTTCCAAAAGATGATCCATTGAAAAGAAAACCTGATCTTACTTTAGCAAAAAAAATATTAAATTGGTCTCCAAAAATTAATAAAGAAAATGGTTTTAAAATGTTAATTGATTATTACAAAAAGAATGATATTATATGATTTTGGATACTGAATGTTTTGAAATAAAAGGATTAAAAAAATTTATTATAAAAAAATATATTGATAATAGAGGTGAATTCTCTGAGGTTTTTCTTGCTAACACGAAACATTCTGAGTTATGTTTAAATTATGTTCAAGATAATGAGTCAATATCTAATTTTGGTGTCTTTAGAGGTATGCACTTTCAAAAAGATAATTACTCTCAAAATAAACTTGTAAGAGTTGTGAAGGGAAAAGTTATTGATGTTATTTGTGATTTAAGAAAATCATCTACAACATTTAAGAAAATAATTACAATTAACCTTTCACCTAATAATATATTATTTATTCCATGTGGTATTGCTCATGGTTTTCTTTCGTTAGAAGATGATACTATTTTAAATTATAAATCAGATTGTTATTTTAATCCTGAAAAAGAAGGTGGGTTTAATTTATTTAAATCCAATTTTAAAAATAAGTTCCCTATTGGTGTTGATAAAATAATTTTGTCAGATAAAGATAAGAGATTACCGTCAATGGATAAAACATATATATTTAATAATTTATGAAAGGAATAATCTTGGCAGGGGGGAAAGGAACTAGGCTTTATCCAATTACAAAAGCCATATCAAAACAACTTTTACCAGTTTATAATAAACCTATGATATATTATCCCATTAATACATTAATTCAAATTGGAATAAAGAAAATATTGATAATAACAACCTCTCGAGATCAAGTTTATTTTAAGAGATTGCTTAGAAATGCCACTTTTGATGCTGAATTTTATTTTGAAATACAAAATGAACCAAATGGAATTGCAGAAGCTTTTATTATTGGAGAAGAATTTATTCAAAATGATGATATTTGTTTAATTCTTGGTGACAATTTATTTTTTAATTCTAAATCTATAATTGATAAAAGTCTTAGAAATTCAGCAAAAATTTTTGTTAAAAAAGTAAAAAATCCAAATCAATACGGTGTTTTGGAAAAAATTAAAAATGATAAATTTATTATTCATGAAAAACCAAAAATAAATATTTCAAATTTAGCAGTGGTTGGGTTATATATGTTTACAAATTCAGTAATTGAAAAAGTGAAAAAATTAAAACCAAGTGAAAGGGGTGAATTAGAAATAACTGATATTAATAACGAATATTTATTTGAAAATGATTGTGAAATAATATTACTTGAAAAAGATTCAAAATGGTTTGATTCTGGAACTTTTGATTCATTATTGGAAGCTTCAATATACATTAGGGATAATAAAAAACTATATTAAATTGAATTAATAAATTTTTTGGTCAAATTTGCATTTAAAATTTTAATATGAAAAAATATAACGTTGGCATTGTCGGTAATGGATTTGTCGGAGAGAGTCAAGCATTTGCTTTTAGCCCAACATCAAACATTTTAATTTATGATAAAGATCCTATTAAGTCAACAAATTCGTTAGATGAAGTTTTGGAGTCAGATTTTGTATTTGTATGTGTCCCAACTCCTATGAAAAAAGATGGAACACAAGAAACTAAAATTATTGAAGAATTTTTTAAAACTGCAAAAAAGGGACCTATTTATATAATTAAATCTACAGTACTACCAGGAACAACAAAAAATTTAGTCAAACTTTATCAAAATCTTGACATAATCTTTTCACCTGAATTTTTAACTGAGAGAACCGCAAAATTAGATATTATTACTCAAACTAGAATAATACTTGGAGGTTCAAAAAACCTCACATTGAAAGTAAAAAAATTATTTGAACAACGTTTTAAAAATAAAACAATAATTGAAACGGATTCAACAACATCTGAATTTATAAAATATATGAATAATACTTTCTTCGCTACTAAAGTATCAATTATGAATGAGTTTTACAGATTATCAAATAAGGTTGATGTTGATTGGGAAACAGCATTATATGGATTTGTTACAGATCAAAGAATTGGTGACAGTCATTTACATGTTCCTGGTCCTGATGGCAAACTTGGTTTTGGTGGAACCTGTTTTCCTAAGGATATCAATGCGTTTATAAATTATGCCAAATCAAATCAAATTGATATGAATGTACTAGAGGCAGCATGGAAAACAAATCTAGAGGTAAGACCTGAAAAAGATTGGGAAAACTTAAAGGGAAGGGCTGTTTCAGAAAATGGATAGTATTTTTCATAAATTGTCTAAGAGTTTAAAAAAACAAAATTTTAATATCATTGATTACGATTTTGAAAGACCCTGGGGTGGTTTTTTTGTTTTTGATGAATGTGATGCTCAAAAATTTGCTGACTTATATTTTAATGGTTTAAAAACTGATGATCTCATGGTTTCTGGTAAATTATCGCCAAAAATTTTAATAATCACACCTTTTAAAAGACTTTCTTGGCAATATCACCTTAGGAGAAGAGAAATTTGGAATGTTATAAGTGGTGAAATTAAGGTGGTCACAAGTCAAGATGATAAAGAAAGAATAGAAAAAATTCTCAAAGAGGGAGATAAGATCAAATTATCTAAAGGAGTAAGGCATAGAATAGTTGGAACAAATGATTATGCTGTTGTCGCCGAAATTTGGATACACACCGATAAAGATAACCCTTCAGATGAAAACGATATAGTTAGACTTCAAGATGATTATGGCAGGTAAGATTTTAACGCTATTATTTTTTTTATCGCCATTATTAATACACTCTCAAATTTTTGATGTAACCAAATCATTAAAAGACTATGCTGATAAAACTGTAATAATTTCTCAAGTCAGATCTGAAGGAAATAAAGCAATTTTAAGAGGTACTGAATCAAAGAAAAACAGGGAATTTGTTCTAACGAATTACAATGGAATTCAGATGTCAGTATATCCTGCTTGGGATTTTGGATTTTGGCCTAAAAAAAAACCAAATTCAATAGATGAATTTAATTTTAACGTAGATGGTTTAAGTGAACTTGTTAATTGGGGTATAGAAAATAATAT
>MDTG01085729.1_pt1 | contig 10838 bp, 9 predicted proteins | sample 811421 | NCBI WGS metagenome assembly MDTG01 (sample SAMN05326645, study PRJNA326480) | marine metagenome | isolation source: seawater | place: Pacific Ocean: South East | collected 2011 | reverse complement strand
ATTTTGAAAAGAATAGAAATTTTTCAAAAACACTAGCATTTTTTGATGATCATATGAGTCAATATGATCGTCTTTTATTTGCTAACAAAAAAAAAATAAAATATGTAATTTTTGATGATGATATTAATTTATCAGCTGTGCACTCTGATGGTTGGCCATCAATACCTACTATATCAATGTTAGTAAATAAAAATAATATTAAAAAATTTAGTTGGCAGTCAACAAACAAATATGCAAGTGCCAACTTTTCTAATAAAAAATTTAAAAATATTATAAAAAATTATTTTTATATAAGGCCACCAAATATTTCTAATATTACAGGATATTATCAACAGACTCCAATGGGTTTTTTAATAAGAAAATGAAAAAAAAAATTATTTGTTTTGATATTGATGGCGTTATTTGTAAGACAAAAAAAAATAATTATATAGGCTCAAAACCTAATAAAAGCGTAATAAAAATTATTAATTTATTATATGACAAAGGTCATATAATTAAAATCTTTACTTCTAGGTATATGGGCAGAAGTAATGAGAGAAAAACTTTAGCAAAAAAAAAAGCTCAGTTTATAACGAAAAAACAATTAAAAAAATGGGGAGTAAAGTACAATTATTTGATTTTTGGCAAGCCCAGTTATGATTATTTTATTGATGATAAGGCGTATAATTTTAAAGATAAATGGAAAAAAATTATCTTTAAATGAAAAATTTAGTTTCAATTATTATTCCTACATTTAATCGTTTAGATAAACTAGTTAATGCAATTGAGTCAGTACGAAAACAAAGTTATAAAAATTACGAAATAATTGTTGTTGATAATTGTTCAACTGATGGAACTATTGAGTATTTAAATAGATTAAATGACAATAAAATATCAATATTTAAAATAAAAAATTATGGAAATATTGCAAGATCAAGAAATTTAGGAATCCTAAATAGTAAAGGTGATATGCTTGCATTTCTGGATTCAGATGATTTATGGTATCCAAATAAATTAAGTCTTTGTGTTGATGAAATGAACAAAAAAAATTTAGATTTTTTGTATCATAATATGAAAATGAAAAAAGATAATTCATTATTTAAAAAAAAAATAGGATATTTTAGAGAGTTAAAAAAAAAGAATGTTTACAATCAACTTATTTATACTGGACCAGCTTTTCCTACTTCAAGTGTAATTTTAAGAAAAAATATATTTAATGAGATAAATAAATTTGATGAAAATTATAAAAAAATTACATGGGAGGATTTTGATGCATGGATAAGATTTTCAAAAAAAACAAATAATTTTGGTTGTTTAAATAAAATTCTAGGAGAAATAAACATCGGAGCAGATAATTCTCTTAGTAAAAATAACCAAATTAAAAATATTTTAACATTTAAAGAAATTTATCTTCAAAATGCGCAATCATTACCTGCATGGTGCCTCGTTACATTATTAACTTTATTCTTTAAATCAAATAATTACGAAAAATTTAATGAATTTTATACAAATATAGATTTAAAAAAAATAAGTCTTATTAATAATATAAAAATTCAATTATTTAATTTAATTTTAAAATTTCGATTTATATTAAGAAAGTTTTCTTTTTAATGATCTAGCAAGAAAATAAAAATTTTTATATTTTTCAATTCTTGTTCTAATTATGTCTTCTGTTTTAATTTTTAAAAAATCACTCCAATAATTTGCTGAATTTAATTTATAATATTGAAAGTAGTTTGTAAGCTCGTCTTGTGTGTATGCGGTACCATTATCTCCATATTTAGTTATGAACGGTGTGAAGTTTGGATAGAGACTAGGAACATTTATTAATCTTACTTTCATAAAATTTCCAATAAGCACATCATCAAATATATTATTCTTAATTGCAAATATTAAAGAATTTCTTGGGGTACTAAATTGTATTCCTTCTTTTTTATTTGAAAATTTAATATTAAATTCTGTACCACCAATCTTAAAAGATAAAAAACCAAATTTTTTTTTAATTTGTTCAAATTTTTTAAAATATGTTTCAATTACATGCATGTCGTTTTTATCTAAATTATCATTCCAATTATCTCCAAAATCTTCTGGTGATTGATTTTTTTCTGAATTTTTTTTTGGATTAATTTCTTTATAATCTTCTGTTTCTGTATTCCAGTTTATAAAAGCGGGTAAAACTAAATCTGTTTTACTATTAAATCCATTATAATGTTCTTTGAGAGGTGTAACGAAATCATTCATTTTTAGACAATCTTCTCTAGAATATTTATGTAATGAGGAAAATGGTATAGCAAAATTACAATTCCATTTTTTCATATAATAAGAATATGATGCACCACATGGTTTTTTCTCTGCTGCTAATGGTAAAATAAAATCATTATGATGATTATAAAAATTTATCATATCAGCATCGCCCCAATTTATTAATTTTAACAAAAATCTATTCTTGTAATTTTTTATGATTTTATTTATTTCTTTAGACCAGCCTAGTGCAGAACCATCATTTAAATTTAAAAGTATATCTTTATTTTTAATTTCAACGATTAGACTAGAGTCTTGGTTCCAGTCTGAAAAAGATTTAATTCTTATGTTTTTTGAAACCTCAAACCATTCATTACTTTTTAATTTTATACAATTAAATTCTTTATTTAGATCATTAAATATTCTATCTCCATAATGATCAGCTATAAGAAAAATTTTATCCCTAAAGTGATGAAGAGAGTCAGGGTCAATGTGATCTGGATGTCCATGAGAAAGCCATACATATTTACTATTTAATATATTTTCTCTTTGTTGTTTAGGAATATCATATGCATGTTTCCAACTACCAAAATATGGCTTACCGTCTAGCCAAGGATCTGTAGTTAAAACTGGATTTCCATCAAAGACTGTTAAAGTGGCATTTCCAATAGTTTCAAAACCTAGCATTTTTACCTTCTTATCATAAAATTATTTAAAACAAGAATGTCCATATCTGTTCTTAAAAAACAATTTATAGCGTCGATGGGCTTCATTACAATTGGCTCATTTTCATTAAATGATGTATTTAAAATTATTGGAACATTTGATATTCTCTCAAAATAACATATTAAATTATAAAAATCTTCATTATTACTTTTGGTAACAGTTTGAACTCTGCCTGTTCCGTCAATATGAGTTACTGCTGGTATGATACTTTGTTTTTCCTCTCTTATTTTTTCAACCGTAGACATATATGAATTTTCTTTTTTGTTTTCAAACCACAAATTTTTTTTCTCATAAAGTATGGAGGGGGCAAAGGGTCTAAAATTCTCTCTTCTTTTAATTTTTTTATTAATAATTGATTTAATATCTGGATTACAGGGGTTTGCCAATATTGATCTATTTCCTAGAGCTCTAGCTCCAAATTCCATTCTACCATTAAAATAACCAATAATTTTATTTTGAAAAATTGAATTAGAAATTTCCTTAAGAAGATCATCTTTATTATAATGGTATGTACAATGAAAATTATTTAATTTTTTAGTTTTATTAATTATTTTTTTTATATCCTCGTTAGAATATGAGCTTCCAATAAATGGGTTTTTTAAATTTTTTACTATGCTTTTTTTATTTTTTTTTTTATAATGATACAAAGCCGAACCTATTGATCCTCCACCATCACCAGGAGCATAAGGTATAAATATATTTTCGAATAGATTTGACTGCTCTATTTTTCTATTGGCTAAAGAATTAAGTGCACACCCACCTGCATAAACTAAATTTTTTGAGATCTTCATTTTTTCTATAGTTTTGCATATTTCAATTAATTTTATTTCAAAAACTTTTTGTGCAGATGCAGCGATATTTTTGTGAGTATCTGTTATTGTTTCTGTGGTCAATTCATTGATATTAAACAAATTTTCAAGCTCCTTACTAAACAAGTCGTTTTGATTTGGTTTGCCCTCAAAATTATAACTAAAGTTATTATCAGTATGATTAAAATATTTTAGATTAAGCTCTAGTTGATTTTCTGATTTAAAAATATTATTTAAAATTAAATTTACAAACTTAGGCTCACCATAAGAAGACAACCCCATCATTTTATATTCATCACCATAATTTTTAAATCCAATCATTTGTGTAAAACTCTCAAAAAAAACCCCCAAAGAATGGGGAAATAGAATTCTCTTAATAATTCGAATCTTATCATTTTCACACTTAGCAATACAAATACTTGCAAAATCTCCAAATCCATCTATAGATAAACCGACTGCATCTTTAAACCCTGATGGATAAAAGGCAGAGGCTATATGTGATAAATGGTGATCAATGTAGTGAAATTTTACTCTACTATTCAATGACGACGGAAAAAAATGTGAATTTATCGTATTTTTTATATTTATTTTTTTTTTAAGCCTATCAAATATTTCATATTTTTTTTTTCCAAATAAGTAATTTTTTAAAGCATAAATAGACTTATATCCCAAATTTGACAATGGATTTGTATTTACAGTGATGTCAGTTATATCACCCAAATCTGTTTTTGAATATCTTAATGCTTCTTTGATAGCTCCATAGGGAACACCAGACCAATGTTTTACTCTATTGATTCTCTCTTCTTCAACGGCATACTCTAGTTTTCCGTTTTTAATTAAACATACAGATGAGTCAGCATGATTAAAATTTAAACCAAGAATAGTTCTCATTTATTACTGATTATGTTTTTTTTTAATTTCTTTTTCTATCCATTTGAATGTTGGTTCTAAACCTTGGGATAAACTGAATTTAGGTTCCCAATTCAGTTTTTCTTTAATTAAAGTATTATCACTATTTCTACCTCTTACACCCTTTGGCTTATCAATTTGATAATTTCTTTTTACTTTTTTTTGTGAGATAATTTCTATCTTATCAATCATTTCATTAATTGATACTTTTTCTTCGCTCCCAATGTTAATTGGACCATGTTCATTTGAGTCAAATAGTCTCAATGTTGCTTCTATACAATCATCTATATATAAAAAAGATCTAGTTTGTTCCCCATCTCCCCAAACATCTATGGTATCACTCTTTTTTATAATTGAGTTTATGACTTTTCTACAAATTGCTGCAGGAGCTTTTTCTCTACCACCATCATAAGTTCCATTAGGACCAAAAATATTATGATATCGTGCAACTTTAACGTCTAGCCCATAATCCTCAAGAAAATGTCTACACATTCTTTCACTAAATAATTTTTCCCAACCATATCCATCCTCTGGATTTGCAGGATATGCATCCTCTTCCTTTAAACCTGTTATAGTTGTATCGTTTTGTAAATCTTTATTATAAGCACATGCACTAGATGAAAAAAAATATTTTTTTACATTATGTTCTTTACATGCCATTAATAGATGAGTGTTTACTAATACTGAAAGCATACATAAGGCTTTATTGTTCTCAATAAATCCCATACCACCCATATTACAAGCCATATTTATTACTCCATCCACTCCATCGACCATTTTGAAACAGTTATCTTTATTGCTCATATCTAGGCTGTAATTCTCAGCATCTGAGAAATTTTGATACCAATCTTCAATATTTTTAATATCTACTCCTCTAACCGAATATTTCCTTTTTAATAACTCCTTAATTAAGTGACCACCTATGAAACCACCAGCGCCAGTAACTAATATTTTTTTCATCAAAATTGTTTTATTTGAAAGAAATTTGCTATTAAATAAATTAATAAAAATTTACACTTAATTAAATATATCAATAAACAAAATTAGTCTATAATAAATTTCAATTTAAACTAATAAACTGTTTATTTTCATAATGAGTTTAGCAATTGATTTTGTAGGGACTAATATTGGAAGTGGAACTAAAACTTACAATATTTATTTTTGTAAAGTTTTACAAAAGACCAAAATAGATGAAAATATATATATTTTTTTATCAAAAAATTATTACAACGAAATAAAATTTCTAAAAAAAAATCCAAAAATTAAGTTTATTATCAAATCAAATATATTTTCAAATATAGTTATTAGACTCTTTTGGATGCAATTTTGTTTACCATTTAGCCTTAAAATGAGAGGTATTAATAAATTGTTTTCTCCAATGAATATTTGTCCAATATTTAATTTGTTCAACATTAAAATTATACTTGGTCTACATTCGAATTTACCTTGGATTTATTTTAAATTTATGCCTGGAAATTTTATAAAAAAATATATTACAAAAAAAATAATGGAATTTTCAATTTATCGAAGTAATTTAATAATAATTCCATCCATATTTGCAAAAAAAGAAATACAAAAAAAATTAAAATTAAAAAAAAAAATAAAAGTAATCAATCATGGTGTCAAAATTGATTATAGAGAAAATCTCAATAAAAAAGAGAAATTTCAGTTTAAGAATACAAAATATTTTTTATCAATTCTATCGTGTGTAAAATACCATAATATATTGAATTTATTAAAAGCATATAAAAGTTTAATCAAAAAAAAAAAAATTAATTTGAAATTTATTATTGTAATGCAAGTTTTAGATAAAAAGTACTTTAATCAAATTTCAGATTTTGTTCTAAAAAATTTCAAAAAGAAAGATTTAATTCTAATAAATGATTTAAGTTTTTTGAATATTATAAAACTTTATGATCATTCTAAATTTTATATTTTTTCGTCATATTGTGAAGTTTTTGGTTTTACTACACTTGAGGCAATGTCTAGAAATGTTCCTGTTCTAACATCCAATAAATCAGCTTTACCAGAAATAAATGGAAATGCCGCAATATATTTTGATCCAGATAATTTGAAAGATATCGAGTATAAAATATATAAAATAAATAATAGCAAAATTTTAAGAAAAAAACTTATTAGAAGAGGTAAGAAGCACGTTAGAAAATTTTCATGGGAGCAGTGTGTAACTAAGACCTTATTTTATATTAATTCTATATAAAACTAATCGTAAATAACATGGAACCAATAGAATTTTCTATATTTATAATTACTTAAGTCCATATTTCCAACTGGGTATGCATCTATCCATCCATTATAATATTGAAAATTCCCAATACTTTTTGCTGTTGGAACTCTATACCAACCAATATCTTTAATTAGTTTACTAGGATTATTCACAAATTTTGCATCAATAATTCTTAATGAGTTTTTACCAATATTAAATGAAAATAAAACTATTAGCACATAAATAAGAAAATTATGACGAGGTAAAAAATTATAATTACCTAATAAAAAAATAAATATTATAAGTAAAATGAATAATATATGATGGAACCTAAATACTGGAGATTTATTAAAAAGTAATAGATAAAGTATTAATAAAATTGATATCGTAAAAAAAACAATATTTTTTTGAGAATTGGAATTTTTTTCAAACTTAAACGAAATCAAAATTAGAAATATAACAGCTACTGATGTTATTAGGTAGTTGCTCAATTCTTCAATATTTTTAGGCAACCAAGTAAAAAACCAATTTAAATTCTTAATATAATCATTGGCATTTAATTTTCCATCATATAAATTAAATGATTTATACAACAACTCAGCACCCACTATTAAGTCTTGAGCAATAATTTTACTATTCCATGCAACTTCTGATATACAAGTAATCGCGATTGGATATATGAAGCATCCGCTTATCAAAAAATTCTTCAAAATTACTAAGGAAAACAAAATTAATAATAAAAAAAAATATTTTGTAAAAAAAAAATTGAAACTTTTGCTATGGAAAAAATAAATTAAAGGTATTGTAAAGCTAATTATAAAAATTAACTTTATTGAAAATAAAAATAAAACAATGAATGATAAAATGAACAAGAATTTTGTTTTGTATTTTTCTACATTTAAAAAATTTCGATATTTAAAAAAAAAATAAATTAAAAAACAAAAGATCAATATTCCTGGTCTATCAATACCAAATTCTTTTAATCTCGTATACTTTAATAAGAAAAAAAAAAGAAAGGTTGAGCTAATCAATATTAGACTACTTTTGTCAAAATTTTTTTTTACTCTATGCAATTCGTGTGTAAAATAGGAGATGGTTGCAAAAAATATTAATCCATTCAAAATATGGATATCTTGCAAAAAGGTTTCATTAAAATTTAAGTAAGAATGCAAAATTAACCATATAGAGGAATACCCGTAGTGATAATGAAATAAATTTGAACCAATTATGTAGGGCCCATTATCACTATTAATTATAGAACCACCATGATAGTGATTTAAATCGTCGGAGAAACCACTGGCGTAAATATTAAGAATACTTAAGGCAAAAACAAGTATTATAAATATAGTTGGCCTAATATTATATATAAATTTTAAGTTTTTTCTTTTAATATAAATAAAACAAACGCTAAATATAAAATTTGAAATTATAATGAAATTATTTAATGGAAAAAAAAAATTTAAGATCAAACTTAAAAAACCTGTAAAAATCAATCCAATTATAGAGTACTCAAATATGTTTAATATATAGAATTGATTTTTAAAAATTAATTTTCCTAAAATTATACCATTTGAAGATATGATTATAAAAAAAAATATTAGTTTAACGAATATTTCTATCATTAATTTTTTTTAATAAATAAAGCATTGAAAAATAAATTAAAATTGAAATTACAAAAGAAAAATAAGTATTTAAAATAGTTATTGAAATTAGATAGGGTATTGCTGAAAAAAATAAATATGCCATAAAAATAAATCTTTTATCCATTAATTTGTTTAACAGATGATGAAAATGTAATTTGTCACTCTGGAAAGGTGATCTTCCTTGAATAATTCGTTCAATAGTAATTCTAGATGTATCTATAGCTGGTAGAAACAATATAAGCATTATTTCATCAAAATAAATATAATCTTTATTTAAACTATCAATTATTAAAATTGATAAAATTATAGAAACTAAACTTACACCAGAATTTCCCATAAATATTTTGCTAAAAACATTTGGAATGAGCAGAAGTATCAATCCTATAATACAAGAATTATAATATATATTTATATCATCTCTAACAATTATTAAGGTTATCAAAATATATAAACTTAAAGTTATACTTATTCCATTATAACCATCTGAGAAATTGAGTGAGTTATAAAAAAAGTAAATACAAAAAATCGTAAAAAAAATCGATGCTTGATTTAATAGAATTAATTTATCTGTATTTTTAAAACTTAAATATTCAATTACAAAACCTTGGTCCAATGGAATAGTTATAAAAAGTATGAACAAAAGTATAAACGTTTTAGTTTTAGCATTTAGATTAACTCTATCGTCGATTAGTCCTATTAAAAAAAAAGAAGATAACAAAAAAATCCATATTAACAATATTTTTAATTTTATAATTGAAAGAAAATTAATATAAAAAATTGAGGAAATGATATAAGGAAATATAATAATTCCTCCTATACTTGGAATAGGGAAAGTGTGAGTTTTTCTTATATTATCTGGATAGTCTATCACCCCTAGTTTATTTGCTATTTTTAGTCTAAAAATATAAATAATTGATGAGTAAATTATAAAAATTAAGTGAAATAAATATTCATTCATATTAAATACTGAGATTATAATCTAATATTTAAATACTTGTTATGTACTATAATATTAAAAAACACAAAGATTTTTTTTATCTTAATTTGTTTGTTTATTTAATACCGTTTACAATCATTATAGGAAATTTAACGATTAATGTTTTAAGTACCATTTGTGTAATATTATTTTTTATTAATATTTTAAATAAAAATTATTTTTTTAAATATAAAAATTTTATTTATATTTTTTTTTATTTTCAATACTTTATTTAATTAATATTTTTTATTCATCAAATCATTCATTAAGTTCAGTATCTTACATTGGTTTTTTTAGGTATTACTTTTTATTTTTGTGTATACTTTTTTGTTTAAATGAAATTGAAAACTTTAAAAATGTATTTCTAAATATTATATTTTATTTATTATTATTTGTTATTTTAGATGTATTCATTCAACATCTTTTTCATGTAGATATATTAGGAAATAAAATTGACTCATCTCATGGAAGGAGATTATCAGGTCCTTTTGGAGATGAAAAGGTTGCGGGGACATTTATTACCAAACTCTTTTTTGTATCTTTGATATTATTTTATAAAAAAAATTATTTTAAAAAAATTATTTTTCCTTTAACATTTTTAACATTTACAGCTATTATTCTTACAAACGAAAGATCAGCAACAATCATGTTTATGTCATCAGTTATAATTTTTATCACATTTTATAAATTCAAATTAGTCCATAAAATATTGTTTTTCTTATCTTTAATTTTTCTAATTATTACTGTCTTGTACACGAACGATAATTTAAAAAAACATTTTATTGAGATACCACTTAAAGCTTTTGGTGATAATCATCATAAAGCTCATTTTTTAACAGCTTATGAAATTTATAAAGACAATAAGATAATTGGCTCCGGAATAAAAACTTATAGAGAGGTGTGTTCGAATGATGATTACAATTCCATTGACACAAAATTTTCAAAATATAGATGCTCTACTCATCCACATAATATTTATCTTGAGATATTATCAGAAGTAGGAATAATTGGATTTGGTATTTTTTTTTTAATCAATAGCTATTTTTTGTATTTTTTTGTTAATAATTACTTAAAAAAAAAAAAAGAAATTGAGGTATTGGTTTTACTATTCTGCTTCTTCTTTGTTCTATTCTGGCCATTGCAAACAACAGGTGCTTTTTTTTCAACTTGGAATGGTATTTTTTTCTGGTTTTTTTATGCTTTTTTTTTTAATTATAAAAAAAAATTAACAATTTGATTTGTATAAAATCGCTTTTTTGTCTGGTTTAATAGAATAAAGTCTCCTAGAATTAAAATAATATTCTTGAATTTTTTCATATTTTTTACATTTT
>MDTG01387252.1_pt1 | contig 10839 bp, 10 predicted proteins | sample 811421 | NCBI WGS metagenome assembly MDTG01 (sample SAMN05326645, study PRJNA326480) | marine metagenome | isolation source: seawater | place: Pacific Ocean: South East | collected 2011 | reverse complement strand
TTATAGACAACATGCTTATAGTCAGTCCGCCTGACGAATCAGAGTTATCCACAGAAGAGTCCACAGCCTCTGTAGCAGACAGTGGAGGCATATTAGATATAGATTACTTAGAGTTTAATGAGTTAGAAGTAGATTACCTGGCTGAAGATGCCTTAGAATTCACAGAATTAGATATAAATTTTTTAGATGTAAACTTCTTTGAAGACTTGCTGGCGATCATAGAAGAAATAGATCAGCTTGATTCAGATAACTTATCCACAGGCGCCTTAGTACAAGGCACGAATATAGGACAAGACTTAGAGACACAAATCATTACATTGTTGCAGGGAGATCAAATATCTTTCCGTAGAAAGGTAACGCAGGACGCGCAGTTGACCGTAGATGCGTCGCAAGGGTACACTATAATATTAATACAGGACGGTAAATACCAACAGATTGTAGTGAATGGTGGCGGTAGTTCTACCATTACTATTACACAGGGGTCAGGATGAAGAAATGGATTTCACTTATAAGCATACCAATCTTATGCATACCTTTATTATTTAACTGGCAGGCACTTGAAGTAGTTAAGTTAAAAACTTTTGATGCACTAGTACAAATCCCAGAGCCAAGTAACAATTTTGTAATTCTAGATATAACAGAAGAAGACGTTTCCATGAGAGGCGGCTGGCCATTTCCGCGCCAAGACCTTGCACGCATTCATCTCGACCTGATTGATGCAGGAGCTTGGGGCGTAGGATGGGTTGTCGCCTTTCCTCAAGAAGATAGATTTGGCGGGGACACAGCTTTTGCAAAGGCTTTGGCAGGCACACCGAGCGTACTTGCAATGTTTGAAAACGATAATGGTAGCTACCCTCCGACAATAGGGACTGTTATTTTAGGTGATGGGATTCCCGTACAAGGAGTTTTTGCACAGGGTGTGATACAGAATACGTCTGAACTTGCAAACGCTAGTAGCCAGGGCTTGGCTGTGGCACGAACAGAAGTAGATAATTTAGTTAGGAGATTACCTTTGTTGCTTCAGACACCTTCTCTTGATGGTTGGGTGCCAGCTTTTGGTATGGAAGTAATGAAGATATTATCTAGTTCTGATACATATGTGATTCGTACATCTGAAGGCAGCATCGTAGAACTCACGTTACCGAACTATGCAGAGATACCGGTAGACGAGTTGGGCCGTAGATGGGTGCCATGGGTTGACACTCCACGGACTACGCTCGATGAACTAAATGTAAAAGATAAGTTTGTGTTTGTAGGTGTGAGTGCAAAAGGTGTGATGCCTCAAATAGCCACGCCAGTTGGGTTATTGTATCCGCATGAGGTACAAGCTGCTTTGGCTGAAAGCTTAACAGTTGATGTGCCTCAAGTACCAAGTGCTAGTTTACTATATGAATTACTTATACTAGTTGGATCTTTATCACTGTTAGTTATATTGATTCGTACCCTCCCGGTCTTGGGAACTGCTTTAGCTGTAGGAGGTATGTACACGTGCACAGCAATAGCTGCAGTGTATTTTGTACGTAATAATATACTTATAGACTTTAGTTATAGTGCAATATCAATGACACTTATATCTGTGCAAGAGCTTTGGTTACGATTTGGAGAACAATATAAACTACGACAACAGATTAAGAAACAGTTTGAGCACTACCTTGATCCTAGACAAGTCGCACGTTTACAAAAGAATCCTGATCTACTACAACTGGGTGGCCAGCGTAGAGATTGTACGTTCTTGTTTACTGACGTCAGAGGGTTCACAAATCTGTCCGAAAAATTAGAACCTGAACAAGTAACAGAGATAATGAATAGAGTATTGACTGAACAAGTTACGTGCATCCAGGCTCATGGTGGTATGGTGGACAAGTTCATAGGCGACGCGTGCATGGCTATCTTTAATGCCCCCCTAGATTTAGATGGACACGAACAACGCGCAGTCGCCTGTGCCCAAGATATGTGCACGGCAATGCGTATGCTGCAGAAGGAATTGCCCGAACCGATAGCCATAGGTATTGGTGTAAATACGGGTTCTGCAATCATCGGTAATATGGGGTCAGATTCTAGATTTGATTATTCTGCTATAGGTGATGCGGTAAACACGGCCGCTCGATTAGAGAGTGCAACTAAAGAAGCTGGTGTAGATATACTTATTGGTGAACGTACAGCTAGCAAGATCCCTGAAGCGTACTTGCACAATACTATTAAAGTAAAAGGCAAAGCAAAAGCTTTGAAAGTGTATACTATATAAATGCCACGTAACTATAAACAAGAATACGAACGTTATCATAAGTCACCTGAACAAAAGAAACGTCGTGCAATGCGAAATAAGGTAAGACGTCAAGCTTTGAAAGATGGTCGTGTGCGTAAAGGGGACCGTATTGACATTCATCACATAGACGGAAATCCTATGAATTTTAAAAAAAGCAATTTAAGACTGCAAGATAGATCAAAAAACCGTTCTTTCCCTAGAAATCGTCAATCTGGAAAAAAATGACCTCACAGGATCGCGTCTAACGCATTTTGTGAGGGTAGGTAAGGCCTTAGGTCCAACTAAATCAATAATTATCTGGCGGGCTTGTACGTGCGTCAGATAGCGTTTCTTCTTTTTCGAGCGTTTTTACTAGTCTATTTAGGTACCATTGTGCTTTTAACACATCTTGAAGTCCTTTTTTAGCTTCATAACGCCACATATATTTTTGTATGTTACCTTTTAGATAACCTTTAAAGGCATCAGGTGTCATACTTTCTTCTATTGCATCAATGCATTCGATGTTACCACTGTTGTAATGTGGTGGTGAGTTTACATAATCAGTCATTTGTTTCTCCTAAACAAAAATTAGTTAGCACTTGTATAAATATTTTAAACGGTACAGCTTGGTTTTTAAATTGCTCTACTGTTATATGTGTAAGTTCAAAATCATCGGTTACGTACACAAGATCTCCAGATGCAAATACCACGTATGTAAAAACATTATGTTCTTTTTGGCGAGTAAGCCATATGCGCTGTTGTTCAGATAAGTTAATTTTAATCTTAGAGCTAAGCTTTGCAGGCAGGTTATCTTTGTACTTGTATTCAATCCAACAATGATCTGCTGGACCTGAGTAGTAAGTGTCCGATACACCTCCGTGGTAAGGATCGTTGATCTTCCACCTATAAACTTCCTTAGGCAGTTGTCTGTGTACCTTATTTATGAACTCCTTTTCTCGCACATCCTGAGTATAACACACGTACATGGATGCGACAGTTTACGTCGCACCCCGTACGAATACTTACCTAGGATTTATTTGCAAAAGTCTTTTCGTAAAAACCTTTAGCAACATTGTAAGTATCTTCTTTTAACCAACCTACGTTTGAAACAGATATGTTCATAAACTTCTGTCCTGCTTTGTTAGCTGTTGATACTGAAGCAAGCTTCCAAAGAGAAGCAAACCTGTCGCCACCTAGTTTCATAATCTGAGTATTCCATTCTCTAGATACTCTTAACTTAGATGAAGCACAGTCAAACAAAAAAGGGATCTCTGAGATATCTCCTGTTTTGTCATCTACTTTAAGCAAAGTGTGAGTTTGAGTCTGTGTGATCTCATGGTCTTCAACCTTGTTACCACCGTCTTCAAGATACTTAATAGCTTCTGCCTGTGTAGGGAATGTACCTACAAGACCACCGCCTTTTTCTCTTTTGACCCATACAACGTACTCTTCTCTAAAGTGTACGTTAACTACAAACAACTCTTTGCCGTAGCTTTCTTTGGTTACAGTATTAATGAAGTCACCAACTTTGGCTCCTTCAATATACTCACTATGGTTCTCATCAACTTCGTTTGACAACTGCTGTAGCTGTTTCAAACGTGGAGTAGATAAGTGCTCTGAGTTAATGTTTTCATTACCCAGATTTGCGCCTTGTTTTACGTGAGCTGGCACCTCACTCGTTACTATACTTATATCATTAGACATCGAACGTTCTCCTTTTTACATCTAACATTAATATTACGCTGACCTAAAGTTAACTCTAGTCAGCTCCGTACTTTTAACACCCGGCACATCCATGCCAGCTGTTATAAGTTCTCTGTAGGCTGTTGCCGACATGCGTTTTTGCAATAGTTCAAACTGTCCAGTCTTTACTATGTGCTCGTGCAAGTCGTCCCAGTTTTCTACAGTGGGCACAATCTCATTTTTAAGTGAGATTGTACAAACATCATTAGAAATTTTATCGAGACCTTGCTCTTGCATTCTAATAGATATTTGACTTTCTAATTCACGTTGTTGTGTCTTAAGAAGTTTTTCTTCTGCTTGTACAGTCTTTATCTCAGACCTTAGCTTAGTTACTTCTGACAACAAATCATTTAATTTTTTCATGATACCTCCTTTAAGATATGTAATAAGTTTTCCATACGTCCCAACTTAGTATTGAGTTTTTTGTACACCTCAGGTTCCCACGTGCCTCTGGCTTGAATGAGTATTGTCTCAGTCTTTTGTGTTTGACCTGCTCTGTATATGCGCTGGTTAAACTGCTGATAATGCTCAGCATTGTACGTGGGTGAACACCATATCACTGTGTTTGCCCGAGTAAGTGTAAGACCATGCGATGCGGATTGTGGATGACAGAATAGGACCTTGATCTGTCCGGCTTGGTATCTAGATACTATGTCTTTCCTACGTTCAGCTGGGACACTGCCGTCTATAACTTCGTACGACATGCCTTCTTTCTGTGCCATCTCTACAAGAGCGTCGCGTTCGTGCCGCCAGTTAAATGCTACAAGCGAATGCGCTCGTTGGGCCACTAACGTCATAACTATGTCGTAACGTTCCTGGTGCACGAACTGTACAACGCCATCCTCATCGTAGATTGCGCCCGTGACTAGCTGAAGCAGCTTCTTGACACGTGCGGCTGCATTAATTGCATTAACAGTTCCTGATTTTGTATACAAGACAGACTCATCAGCCAGTGTCTTGTACTGTTTTTGTATGTTTGGTGTAAGTTTAGTATTGACAGTACGTACAATGTTGTCTGGTAGATCTATGCAGTCAGACAAAGCGTAGCGTATCGAAATGTCAGAAAGTTTATTTGCTACAGCCTCTTCAATGCCAGGCTTATCTACCCATTCATTGGCAAAGCCATTGAACTTAGGTGTACAAGCTTGGTGTCTAAAAGCATAGAACCGTGTACCCAGACGTGCCCCGCCGTCCACAAGGAATGCGGGGTGCCAGATATCTAGAATAGTATTACTATTAGGAGTACCAGACATGGCAATCCTATTAGTAAAGCATGAGATAATTTTGCTGAGATTTTTACTGCGTTTGGCTTGTCGATTTTTAAAAGCGGTAAACTCGTCAATAACGACAGTATCGAATTTCTCAATGAGATGTGTATTTTTTTGTAGAAAATTAACGGCTTCGAAATTAGTGATGACCATTTCGTTTTCGCTATCTTCAAATACTTGTTTACGATTTTTTGCATAAGCTACTCCGTATTTTATATCGGGTTGGAACTTACTTATGTCCTCCCCCCACGCTGCTTCCAATATTGAAAGTGGCGCCAAGACTAAAGTCTTACCACCAAGTATAGCATGTGCGTCTAGCACTGCACGTGTTTTACCAGTGCCTGGATCGGACGTAATTAAACATGTTTTTGTTTTAACTATAAAATCTGTTGTGGATTTTTGGTGCGCATAAGGCGCAGGAATATTACATTCATCGTTCATCTTTCTTTCTCCGTAGTACTCTGTGTTATTTGGGTGAGTACAACCTATATATTATAACTAATACATTCCCCATTCACAATGGGGTTCTGGTCCTTTACCAAACGAACACCATCTGCAGTTGTAAGTGCTTGGGTTTGGTGGAAACTTAGTAGCTGTAGTCATAGCTATAGCTCGCTCATGCAACTTAGGCATAAATAACATAGCTTCATCTCGCGTATAGGTTTGCTCCATAGTTGTTCCATGATCTAAATACCACAATTCTGTGTTAACTACTTCTAGATCTGGAAACATAAAGAAAGTACCTATTGCATAGATTAAAGCTTGTTGGCTGTGCGCAATTTCATTGCCAAACTGTTTACCTGTCTTGTAATCTATGACGCGAGCTGATGTGTCTGTCTCTGATACCAGGGCGTCTAACTTTACACGTGCCCAAGTGTCGGGAGAAATCCAACCTGTCGGTTCCCAAGATAGGGTAAAGCCCCATTCTCCTTCAGTTTGGACTTTTCCATCTGCAAAAAGCTGTTTTAGCTCAGAAAATTTGTGAGAAAATTTTCGAAGTGATTCTGGTAGTTCGCCAATCTCATGTCGTACGTAACGTTCTGCTTCGTCGTGTATACGCGTACCTCGTTCTGCTGCAGGACCAAAGTCTTCTTTGACACGTTTGACTTTACCTATGTAGGTTTTGTACGCGCATTGTTCGAAAGTTTTTAAAGCCGAGTATGACCATGCAGGTACCAGGCCTAGTTCTACGTCCTCCGTGACCTCAACCGTTGAGATTAGGTCTGGACGATTGGGTTGCGTTAGATTGTCCATTATCTAATAAGTTTAAATCCCTTTCGTCAAAGTGTTCTTTTATAAGTTGTTCTCGAACATTATTGTCTATTTTCCAAGTCAATACAACTCCGCGTGGTATACCAGCGTTGCGATCCTTGCTGATACGTTTACGTGCTGTCTTGATATTTAACCTTGACATGCGTTTAGAAAAGTCTCTTTGCGATAGTGTGTTACGACTATCTGTGAGTGCATCGTACACAACCTTAAAGTGAGCTAATGGTATAACTTGTTCTGTGCCAGTGGTAGACAACCAATCTTTTAAATACCGTTGCGCCGTACTTATACCGCCTGCGTCAAAGGTGTTTGTAAGTGGTATATCTAACACATCAGTAAAGTACTCTAGGTTGCGTGTACGTATTGCATTTGCAAATTCTTCCAGAATAGACATAGATACTTCTTTCATCTCTTTCTTAGCATCATTTTCTAGCGCTGTGTGGGCCATGCGTTCGTTGACCACAAACTTTTTAAGAACGCCAGCTACTATATATAATTCTGGTTCTAGTGCGGACAAGTTTTCTAGGAGCTCTGGATGCACGTTTTCTATCTTTTGTTCTTGTCGTGGTGCTACATTGTATCTTCTGTCGCTGTCTTCTATCTTGACTGCATCTGCCCTGTTAGTTAAGAAAATAAAGTTCGTGTAAGATGGCAACTCAATTTGGTTTGTGCGCATGGCTCTGATGGTAAGGTTGGGTTCTGTAATCTGATGTTTTAGTTTGTCAGCCATACGTCCTACAGATCCTGAATCAGCCATACGAAACTCATCAACTACAAGAAACAGTGCAGTTCTCATGTACAAGTTAAACTGCTCTTCTATGTTTTCTAATGAACGCATTGGTGTTTGCATTTCGCCAAATAAAGGCTTAAGTATTTTATGTACGAACAGACCTTTACCGGTACCTGGTATGCCTGTAAATATCCAAGCTGTCATTGCTTTCTTTTTGTATTGATATATGTAAGCTAACCAATTCATAAAGTGTTCGAACTCTGGTTTGCCGTTGCCAAGCGCGTGCATTATTAACTTGTAAAAATTTGGTGCAATCTTTTGGATTTCTATGGCTTCACCGTACGATAATTTCTTTACGTTCTCTTCTTCACGCAGCATGTATTTTGTACGTCTAAATAAATTTACTGAGTATGGAACGGTCTCCAGGTCAATACCTTTGTCACTACTAGGATCAAAAACGACACGAGCATCTGGAACAAAATCCATGGTAGGGCGACCATGAGACTTAAGAAAATCGTTAATACTACTTTTATTGGTGGGCGTGAGCGGGTACTCATCGTCAAATTGTTGTTTTGTTTCATCATATACTCCGTTGTAATATGTATCTGTAAAAAAATCACGCAATACAATTGGTTTCTTTTTAGTTTCTGTATCTATCTTGTCTGCAAATATTTCAAATATACTTCTATAGAATTCTGGATCTGCTTTTTCTATCTCCCATACAGGTTCACCTTTAAAGTTGTACATGTAATGAGGATTGGTTAAGACAAAGTAGTAACCTCCGCTGTCACCTCCGTTAACATTACAATTAACAAAAGGTTCGGACACTCGAGATATCTGAATAGTCATCTTGTCTGGATTTTGTAGTACTTCTTGCGCTTCACCTGCAACGTTGACCGTAGTTACTTTTCCTACCCTTTTAGGAAGATTATTTTTCTTCCTTAAATTATCTTTAATTTGTAAACCAAGCGCGTGTACCTTTTCAGGATTCACGCCAATCAAAGATGAGGAGATCTCAAGGGTAGGCGAACCACGGTCAACCTTGACAAATCTGCCTTCTGGATATGGATCGTCCACATCCTTTAGAACTGGTGGTGCAATGTATATTAGTTTACTGTTGTCTGCAACTGACGGGTCTAATATGTACGAAAGGCTTTGGCCGTTAGCTGACAACGTAATCTGTTCTGCAAGAAACTCACTTTGGTAGTTAACCATACGAATAAAGTCCTTTAGAGTCTTTGGGTGTACGGGCATGTCCAATAAGAAAAATAAATGCATAGATATTGTGTTTTTCTTAAACCCAAGAGACGCACTAGCCTGAACAATATAACTTACGTTATGGAAATATTCTGGAAGTTGCAAGATTATCTTGTCGGCCAGTGCTTGTAGATCCCCTGGGTTAGTTGTATGTAACCCGTCTACATCCAGCACAAGTAGCTGCGTAGTTTTTGTACGTTCGGACATGAACGCTCTGGGCTCATCCTCTAATTGACGTTTTAATAAACCTTTGTGCAAACAGGCGCCAGCTGCAGCTTGGTCCGTAAGTAATTTGTATAGTTTGTTGAAACCTTTTGCATCCACAGAAACATCGTAGTGTTCAGAACTAAAGTTCTTTATTAGAGGGTATGGTTTAATTCCCTCTTGTGATATTTCTTTGGACAGTGGTTTCTTAGCTTTTAAGAAAACAACTTCCATTTTAAATCTCCTTGTTTAAGTATACTTCTTCCCTATCTATACGTACAGAGCTATCAGCCTCAAATCCTAATTTGCATTGAGTTGGTGATATATTTGTTACGGTTATAACGCAAACAACCTGGTCTCCTTGTTGTACGACTACTTTATCGCCTTTTTTTCTGGTCAATATTAAGTTCTTATTTGTCATATACTTTACTAACGCCTCCTTCAGCATCGAGCGGTAAATCGTCACACCATTCGGGTGGTGTACGCATAATCTCAAGGATCTGATTCATTGTAGCATCCGAATCTTGTTTTGAACCAATAGCAATAATCTCATCATGTACCTGCAATACAATATCAACTTGAGGTAAAGACTGTATATCTAACATCTGATCAGTAATTACTAGTCTAGCTAAAGCTTGAACTACGTTCTCTGTTACACGCGGCCCATGAGTTCGCACGTAATCTCGGTCAGTGTTGTATATAAATTGACCAGCTTCAAACCGTAAGTTCGGATAGTTCAATGCCATCTCGTTTGGTAGCTCTAAGGCACGCATCTTGATGGTCAAAGGTCCGTACATCATGCCTACGGATCTAGGGTTAAGCATTTGAAATAGTGCGTCTTTCATACCAGACCACAATCTTGGTATGTTTGGATACATACCTCGGTACTGCATAACAATTTGTTGAGCAACAGAATCAGAAACATCGACGGAAGGGGAGCCAGTTTTGAGCGTTTGTTTAAACTTGTCGGCCCCCATACCGTACCCAAGACCGAGTATAGCTGTCTTACCTACATATCTTTCTAACTTGTCATCTTTTGTAACCGTCCTTCCATATATTTGACTAGCAAATTCACAGTACACATCTCGTCCCGTACGAAATGCTTCTACCAGGTCGTGTTCTTTAGACAACCATGCAAGCATACGAGCTTCAATGTTAGACAAGTCAGCTATATACAATCGTTGCCCTTCAGGGGCCATGATTGCACGTCTGAGTGTCGAACCTCTTGGTAGATTCTGCAGGTTGATTTTGTCCGAACCACCAAATCGGCCAGTATGTGCGGCATAATATCGCAACGGTACACTAAATGTACCATCAGGATTAGTAGAGTCTATAAATCGTTGGGCTCTGGTCTCTTCAATACGAGATTTAACAAACTCTCTAGCTTCCCATATGTTGTTATGTTCTGGATACATCTTACACATTTGTATGTAAGCACTGTCGTTTTTACCAAACGCAGGTATTTGTTTACCTGTCGTTGGGCTTTTCTTTGTAGGAACTGTTATACCCAGCGATTCTAAATGTTCTTTGAATTTTACTTGTGAAGCCAGTACCTCTCGTGTGGTACCAGAGGCCTGGATCGCTTGTTCTGTGCGAGTGGCTATTTCTTCTTTGTAAGTTGTCAATAGTCCACGGTCCAACATCAGTCTAGGCTCTACAAACATACGTACAGTAAGATCTATGATGCGTAGCTCCTTGTCCGGATACAAAGGCATGTAGTCTTGGAACAAAGCATACGTTAAATCTACGTCTTGTATGCAATAGCCTCCAATCTGTGCGTCCAGCTCAGGGTCCAAATCACGTACGCCTTTGGCATTTACAAGTTCTTCACCTTTGCGCATAGTCTCATCGTTTGGAAACTGTCTTCGCACAGCATTCGCGAGACTAGCGGACATGTTCGGATACAGACCACGGGACATGGCCGCAGTATCGTAATAAAAAGCAGGCTTGTAACCGTAGTATTGTGTAAGTATGTATGCGTCAAACAAAGTATTGTGGCAAACAACTGCGGTGTTATCCCAGTCTATCTGTGACAATATCTCTGGTGTTTCTTCCTCGTTGTACCATTCAGTGGGTCCGTCTTCTACTTTGATACCAACACCCCAGACCTTAAAGTCAGGATG
>MDTG01326887.1_pt1 | contig 10839 bp, 12 predicted proteins | sample 811421 | NCBI WGS metagenome assembly MDTG01 (sample SAMN05326645, study PRJNA326480) | marine metagenome | isolation source: seawater | place: Pacific Ocean: South East | collected 2011 | reverse complement strand
GAACATATAGTCAGAAGCATCCTGGTTATTTGTTGCTAATAAGCCTCCATTGCTCATACAAATCGGTTTAACAGGATGAAATGAGTAAAAAGCGTAATCATATCCCATAGTAGGACTAATACAATGGGCTGAATCTAATACCAATATGCATTTGTTATTTGTCGAGAACTCTTCTATTCCTTCTATTTTACTAACTCCGCCATATAAAACAGGCATAACAACATTAATTTTTTCATCTTGCACAAAAACACCAGAGAGACTTTTAGGGCACATAAGCAAGTCTTTATTGACGTCAACGTAAACTACTTCATGATTATTTTTAATAGCAGCAAAAACCGGAGATACAAAGCCTAGTGACGTTGTGTATACTCGGCATGAGCCTAGTTGCTCATAAAGATATTGAAAAAGCAAATAAGCTGCAGATGATGCGGAATTAAAACCTATATTATATTTTTTTTTGGAGAATTGCTTATATTTTGCTTCAAAATCTAAGACATTAGAGCCAAATGCCAATACTTTAGTTAATAGGGTGCTCTCTACTTTTTTAAGATCTTCCTTTTTTATGCTTGGTTCAAAGCAATTTATCATTCGGTTTCTCTTGTGCCGCGATTTATTAACTCTACAAGATCTTGAACATGACTGCTGGCGTGTAATTCTGAGTTAAAATGGGGACCTTTATATTTTTTCCATCTATTATTGTGGTTTCTATTGGTATACTGAGGCCTGACACAAAGTAAGTTAACGTTGTCCACTTTATAGGTAAACGGTAATTCTGTCTCTGCTAGCATATCTTCATGGAGTTTCTCTCCAGGGCGCAAGCCAATTATCTCATAGTCAAAAGAATCTCCGTGTAGGTGCTCTACTGCCTTTAGAATCGTGCTCATATCATAAGAATTGATCTGCGGAATAAATACCTCACCACCCTCGCAGTTATCAACTGCGCCAAGAACGGTATCAACAGCATCCTCTAAAGTAAAAAGAAATCTTGTCATCTCTAGTGAAGTGACTTTAATGCTTTTAGCTTCTGATAATAAGCCTAACCAAAGTGGGATAAAAGACCCTCTAGACGCGATAACGTTACCATACCTAACTGATGAAAATATCGTTGAACTTGAATCATAATCATGATTAGTAAAGAGCCTTTCTGCGATGAACTTAGAGGAACCATAAACATTTACAGGTTGACACGCTTTGTCAGTAGAAATTAAGATACATTTTTTAACATCTGTTAACAGTGACGCCTTTGCCACATTGTCGGACCCATGAATGTTAGTTTTTATGCACTCGTCGGGATGAAGTTCCATATCATCAATCCTCTTTAGTGCAGCAGTATGTATGACAATATCTGGCTTTTCTTTTTTCATAGACACATGGAGCTTATCAAAGTCTCTAATGTCGCCAATGATACACTTAACTGTTTTGTTATTACCAAACTTTAATGCTTGCTTTCCTTCATCACGAGAATATATCACAATACTGTGACCTAGTTTTTTCAGCCTATCGACTAAAGCTTTCCCTAACGAGCCCGTGCCTCCAGTAATGAAATATTTCATTCAAACCTCTATTCTTTGTATTTCCTCTGGGGCTGGGTTTATTGAAGATACAATTTTTAATTCTATTCCGGTAGACTTTAGCCAATCGTACCAAGGCAGCATAGTGTCAGTTGTTATCTTTTCCTCGTGGCTTAAAGTATTAACTGACGCCTGGTTATCTGCAACTTCATTACTATGGATAAAATTAGATTTTTCAAATTTTGAACCTTTTTTATCGTAAAAATGTTGCTGATTTGCTTCCCCTTCTATTAGTTTATTGTCCCAGCCAATGGTTATCACCTCAGAAATTCCTAGGTGTTGTAGTGTATAAAATACAACTTCGTACATTATACCAGGACCATAAGGTCTTAGCAAGGGTTGTTTTTCAAAAGTCCAAGAATCAAAATCATTTGTTACAGACAAAGACTTGTTAAAATCTCTTTCGCGAATAAAAAACTTTAAATCACACTGACCTAGCTTATAGGGACTGGTCGACGCCTCTAAGACAATTGGGCTATTTTTAGAATAATCATATTCCTTAAAGTTTGCACAATTGTAGATGTGTATATCAATATCGTCACCAAACAAGTCAAAAGACTGCTTAATGCTTATGCCTAAATTATTTTTTAGCAGCCGTTGGATTTTACCTGAGTCATGATCAGTTAGTGTTGGGCCGCAAGAAAGCACATAAGCTTTCTCATGTTTAAATAAATCTTTCAAAAACTCTATCTTTTCTGTTTGTGATAGATTTCCAGAAGTAACCTTTTTTGCAAACTTTGCACGTTGTTTTACGTTTTTAATACTTAAAGCTTCATCTCTTAATTCTTTTATTGTTTTTTCAGTTTCAGCGTCTTTTGCAAAACTCTTACCAAAAATAGAAACCAAGTACTGATCTAGAATATCATCAAGCTTATGGTTCTTTATTACTGTTTGTTCTAATGCATTTGCCCATTTTTTATACATTCCATAATCTTTATAAACTTTTGATATTTGGGATTTGTAACTTGTTTTTTTGGGGTAAGCCCACTTGCTTTCTTCCGTGATGAGGTTTTCCCATACTGCGGATTTTGGAACTTTTTTTAAATCATATTCAATTTTTGCAAATAATTTCTTTTGTTTACCTTTAAGTTCCCCAGTGAGAAAATCTAAGTGACCACTCCAATCTGTAGCTACTACAGGCATGCCTGAGTGTACTGCGTCAAAGATTGGTAGACCATAGCCTTCACCGTGTGTCGTAGAAACATATGCTTTAATTTTTGGATGCGAGTAAAGTGAAATTATCTCACTTTCTGACAAGTCGCCATGAAGTAAGTAAATTTTGCATTTTTTCTCTCCGCAACTCTTCACAATACCTTCAATGGTTTTTTTAGTATTAACCCTATCCATTATTGAGTTCCTGGACATGTTTGTTTTCACAATCAAGCCGACATTTTCGTTATCTTTGAACTCTTCAATAAAGCCTGTTATTGTTAGTTCTAAATTTTTTCGAGGTCCAATCATGGCGACAGTCAAAAAATTAAAGTCTGTACTAAAATCAATATCCAGAGATGGGCCTGTCACTTCCTTAACAGGGTAATGTATAACATCAACAGGACAAGCGCAATTAAGAATAGATCTTGTATTGTTTGTATTATTCTGTATTTCATAGTTTGTTGATGTAAATCCTACTTTGGCATGGTTTGAGGGAACTATTATCTTGTCAATGCCTTGGTGCGTCTTAATTAGCCAACTTGGATCAACTCGGTCTGTTTCGATCCCCGCGGTGACACAGACAGAATATGGTGCTTTTTTTTCAAATTCATTTGGAATACCCACATGTATTTGAATATCAAACTCAGCATTTTTGTTTGAGTTTTTACAATTTTGAATATAAGAACCAAAAGCTTGTATACTATCTAAAACCGCTCCTGATGGCAGAGAAAAAGTAGTGCTGCCCCATCTTAAAGGATTAATCATTATCTCTAAATTTTTGTTTTTTCTTAAGGCATCAAACACAAGTCTAGAGTGCTCTCCATACCCAGATTTAGTTAAAATTGGCGCTTCCAATAAAACCTTAGTCATAATTCAAAAATCTCCCAACTTTTATAATTTTTTCTACCTTCCCAAGAGCCCATATTTTCAAATATATCTTTAAAAGTCTCATACCAAAGTCCCGCGTACCTAGACATACTATAATTTTTTAATACGTGTTTCCTTCCTCGTCTCCCCATATCTGCTCTCTCTTCGGGTGACATTTCGTAAAAAGTTGTCATCGCTTTTAGGAAGTCTTCTTTAGCTATCCTATCTTCATATATGTATGGTACATCCTGAGATCCGATTATTGATTTTGAAGCAGGCTCTAGACCAATGCCAAACCAATCTTCGCCGTTAGTGACCTGCTCCTGCATACCACCAGTCATTGTAACGATAATTGGAGTTTCACAAGATAAAGACTCTAAAGTCCCTAAACCAAAACCTTCAGCATCTGATATATTTATTGTACAATCTGCCAGTGCATAAAAATAAGAAAGTTCCGTGGGATTGACCTTTACGGTTGATAGTAGGACTTGCCCGTCTGATAATCCTAATCTTTCTATAATGGCTTCCAGGTCTTGGCCATTTGGATCTTTTGGTTCAGTATGCATTATCAAAACTGCTTTATCATGACCAATTTTATCTAAAAATTCTTTAAACCAAAAAATTAAAGTCCCAGATTGTTTTCGTCTCGCGTTTCTATTATTCCAAAAAAAGACCATTTTTCCTTCACAGTTAGCCTTCTTTGCTAAATGTCCAGTTTGTGGTTCAGTTTTCCTATTTTTAAAAACTTGAGAATCTACTGTGTGAGGGATTCTTACGCATTTTACTTGAGGCGATACATGGCGCACAATGTCATCTGTTACTTTACTTATAGTGCAGACCACATCGTTTGAATCGTAATATGGTTTATTGAACATTGGATAAGGGTAGTTATCCCATACGTGGTAGTATACCATTGGAATGTTGGGTCTTATTTCATCTTCCATGTTCCATAGCCAGATATAGAACCTAGGATCTGTCATAAACCACATAGCATCTGGTTTGTATACATGCATCATTTGCCTAATGATGTCAGGGTTTCCATATCCATCCACAGGATGTATGATCCAATCATCTCCGTATGGATCTACGCGAAAGGGCTGATAATCTGCATGTTTTAGTGCGCCTGCTAAACAAACAAAGGAAAACTCACCAGTACGCAACATAGCTTCGATCATATATTTTGTTTGTGTTCCGACTCCGGATGGAGCAAGAGGACTATCAGCTATAACTAATATCTTTTTTTTCATTTACAATTCTCTGTTTTATAAAATTTACAATATTTACAGGAAAGTCGATTTTTTATACTTATTCCTTTTTCAATATTTATAACAGACTTTTCTAGTAAACTTAAACAATTATTTGTTTTCTTTTCACCAGAAGAGACTTTAACAAATTCCACGTTATCTTTCTTTGCAGTTCTTTTAAGCAGGGCAAAATATGTTTCAACATTTTCGGGATCAATGTTGTGTTTTTCAGAAAAAAAATGCTTATACATTGTAAGTTGGTAGTTCACGATCTTGTCTGACTTCTTTTTATTGTTCCAGCCCCAAGAGCAAGTTTTCCAATCAATTATATGATACTTTTCATCTGGTGTTTTAATTACTAAATCAATAAATCCTTTAAACTTCTTTCCAAAAGATTTTATTGATTTCATCTCTTCCATCAAAGCTTCTTCAACTGAAAATATTTCAAAATCTCCAAAACAATTTTTTACCGCGGGTAAGACTTGTTCACATATGGGCTTAGCTTGCTGTCTCATATCTTGAATCAATCTTGAATTCAACTCTAAACCTTGATCTTTTAGGTCTTTTAATTCTCTAAGAAAAGCTTCCTCAAAAACTTGATATGCATCAACAGTGTTATCAGGAAGTAATTTTTCACAACTTTCATGAATCGAAGTCCCGAATGCAGTATATTCATTGCTGGAATAGTATGAAACTTTATCTATGTATATTAGTTTGTGCTTGTGTGGACATTCATTCCAAATTTTAAATTCGGAGTAGCTTATTCTTCTTTCTTCTGCGTGGTTAGTCAATCTCTTCTTCTTTCTTTTGTTGTGCTTGTGCAAGCTTTGACATTCTACTTCTAATTGAAGTCTTTTTTGTACGAGTCGTTCTTTTTCTTTTTTCTCGTTGTTGTTCTTTCTCTAACTCAAAAACCCACTTTCCTATTTGTTGAATTTTTTGTCTTTTTGTATTACCAACTTTATGTTTTGGTTCTTGCAAAGTTTTATTAATTTTAAAATCATTTTTAAGTATATCAATTATATCATTGGTTGTCAATATTTTTATTGGATGACTTGCAAAGTTTCTAATTTTACAAGTTACTTCTACAGTTAAAATGTTGTTCTCAACATTCTTATTAATACTTGATATCATATTCCGGATCCTCTATTAGTGAATAAAGCTTTGAATATAATTTTGGACAAGAATTCTTTATAAAATCATAATCGTCAAAATAATACATTGCCTCAAAGCCATTTGCAAAATACTCTCTCAAAGAAGTAATTGCATATGGAGAATAAAATATACTTGACCCTAGCATATTGAGCATTGGGTACCCAATATTTTGGTACAAGTACTCGTCAAACCTCTTACTATACTCTGGTGTCATGAAGTCTGATAGATCTGCTTCTATATTTTCAGCCTTCAATAAAGAAAATAATTGCTTTCTTTTGCTTAAGAACTCCCGTTCTATTGTTCCATCTGAATATATACTGTGTTCATACATTTCTTCAATTGAATGAGCTATTTCATGAATTATATCATCGGCCATATCATCTTCATTTTTTTGGTCGTTAGTAACAAAAATAGAAGAATTTTCATACATGGCTTGAATATTTCTATCTTTTAGAAAATCAAACTGTCCTATATATATCGTATCTATATTAGACAAAAGATGATCAGGAATTTTATTTCCTATTGAGTTTAATATATTTTTTATGGATATTTTTGGGTTCGTTATCGGGTCTTTTATAAAAACCTCTACTCCATTCCAAATAAAATGTTTACTTTCTTTTTGCTTTTGTTTTATACTTTCTCTAAGGCTCATTTTGTTTTATCTATTTTGTCTTTTTCTGATTTGGCTGCTGACCTCTGTTTTTGTAACATAAAATCCATATCACTAAGTGCCTGAGTGTAGCCATTAATCCAATTTTCTTCAGCCATCACCAGCAAAAATTCTGGAAACTCTTCTGTAAACACATCTGTTATGTGCTCTATTGTCACTTCGTCTCTTTCAGGTTTTACCTTATTACCTACAAAGTCTACTATAATTTCTTTTAGTCTACTTTCTTGTTTTTTTACAATAGTGTCTTTTTGTATGTCCATAATTTTATAAATTTAGAGCTGCAATTGTTGCAACCTTAGACCTTTCTCCCTTCATTAGTGTTACATGGCCAGTTATATCTTCATTTTTGAGGCGCTCAACAACATATGATAGGCCATTATTTGTAGCATCTATATAGACGTTGTCTATTTGTTCAATATCGCCCGTAAGCACAATCTTAGTTCCTTCACCGACGCGTGTTAATACTGTTTTAATTTCATGTTGTGTCATATTCTGAACTTCATCGATAACAATAAAAGCATTAGAAATTGAACGTCCACGAATAAAAGTCATAGCTTCTACTTCTATTTGCCCTTTTTCTTGATAAAGGTCTAAAGTCATTTTATCATCACCCATTAGAAATTGCAAGTTATCTTGTATTGGTGCTAACCATGGCATCATTTTTTCTTCTAGCGTTCCAGGGAGAAAACCTATGTCTTTACCAACTGGCTCTACTGGTTTCGTAACAACAATCTTCTTATATCTAGATTTAGAGTTTAATGTCTGCTCAAGGCCTGCTGCAAGAGCCAACAAGGTTTTTCCAGATCCAGCTTTACCAATTAAACTAACAACTGGAATGTCCGGGTTCATCAAAAGGTTTAATGCAAATTGCTGCTCTTTGTTTCTAGCTTTCGTATCCCAAGCTGTTATGTTTGGTACTTTAACAAGTTCTGTTAAAGAATTTTTAAAACGAGCTAAAGCAGTCTTTTTAGCATTTGAATTAGATATTAGCATTATAAATTGATTTGGAAATACATGATCGTGATATTTATTTTCCAAAAATACAGGCTTATCATTATAAAAATCTTCAATACACTGGTCGTCTACTAGTATCTCGCACATTCCTGAATATAAATCATCTGATTTTGCAACGACTTGTTCTACCTGGTAGTCCTCTGTTAGGATACCCAGAGCATCACACTTAACACGCATGTTGATATCGCGAGATACAATGATAACTTTTCTAGACTTATTATCTTCCATCTCTGATAGGGCTGTGGCGAGAATTTGGTTGTCTGAGTCTTCTAGCTCAAGATCATCTGGTAGACAAAGAGGATTATATCCCCTTATTCTAATGATCCCTTTGCCCTTTTCTATCCTAACGCCTTTTAGTAAATTGCCTTTTGCCCTAAGTTGATCTAAGCTTCTTATTGTGCTTCTAGCTTGAACCCCTACAGAGTCTTGTCTTTTTTTGTGCTTATCTATTTCATCAAGCACTTTCAATGGCACTAAGATATCATTGTTTTCAAAAGACGAAATAGATTGCGCGTCGGTTAGATACACATTTGTATCTAGTACATAAGTTTTTTTGGCCAAAATGTTTTTCCTTGTTATCGAATACCAAAATGGTACCACAATAAATACTATTTGTTAAAAGCTTTTATTATTACATTTGGTGCTTTTTTATATAAAATGTCATTTGAATGTTTAAATCCAGGATAAGTATTGTAATTAAAAATTTCATATTTAACATCCATAGGTTTTATATTTTCAAATTTTGAGTCTGACATTCCGAAATAAAAAGATGGCAATGACATTATGAATATTTTTGCTAAAAAATAACAGTTCATTAATTTCTCCCCATTTTACAGTTTAAAAAAAAAATTATTCTTGTATATTTATTATATATGAATATTAAAATCCCATTTTTATTATTTTTATTTTTAATAATATTAACATCTTGCAATGCACACCAGATAGTTTTAGCTGTTAAGGATCCACCAACTGACTATTTTGTTCAAATTTTTAAAGAACTTGAAGTTATTAGGTGTCCAAAGAATTTACCGCCCCCATTCAAAAGAGATAAATGCGATAGGAAAGTTATAATATCCACTGGGAGCGGGCTTTTAATAAGGCTCTCTCAAGACAAATCAATAGTGTTAAGTGCCGGTCATGTATGTGAGGCAGATGATTCTGTGGAAGAAGACGAAAAATACAAATATAAATGGAAAGAAACTCTTAACCTATTAGATAAAAACAAACTTCTTCACCAAGGCCATGTTATACTTTCTAAGCAAGGATATAAAGATACTGCTGATTTATGTTCTATTTTTTCTCCAACATTAGAAGACCAATACACAAAAAAATCTAATATATATATCAGCAAAACAAGACCAAAAGTCGGGGAAGAAATATACTACATTGGCGCACCAAGGGGAATATATCACCCACCAACAGCTCTAATATTAAAAGGAATATTTAACGGAAATATTGACAACTTTACTGCTAGTGCAACAATACCGGCTGCTCCAGGATCTAGTGGGTCTGTTATATTATCTATGAATAATAAAATATATGGTGTTCTTTTTGCTGTGCACAATAACTTTAGGGCAGCTAGTGTAATTACGAGTTATGAAGAAACAAAAAAGTTTTTAAAAGAAACTTTACTACTTCTTAGGTAGCCTACTCCTAGAACTTTTAACTTTGTGATATTTCACATACACTTTGTAATTCATTGATAGACCATCAATGCCTTTCCCTGGTGCAGGAGCAACAGGTGTAAAATATACATTATCAACTTTGTCATGTTCCATGATTGCAATAAGTAAATCTAAAGACATCATGTTAACGGTAAATCGATAAACTCCGGGGCCGAAGCCCTTACTTGGAAAAGGCATGTGATTAGTGCACCTAACAAACTTTTCTTTTTCCATGAAAGGTTTTAAGATTTTAAGCGATTCCTCTTCGGTAATGTATCTCACAGCAACCTCCTAAATCAATTCATCTACAAGTCCGTATTCTAAGCACTTTTCAGCTTCCCACCAAATATCGTGCTTTAAAATGTTATCTAATTCTTTCTTTGGAATCTTAGTGTACTTTCTATAAATATCTTTTATTTTTTCCATTAGCATTTCTGAATTTTGCATATCATCTTGCATTTCCTGAAACTTACCCCACATCATACCAGAAAGCTGATGAACTAACATACAAGCATGGCGGTGCATGTATCTCTTCTCTGCTACACAAGACATCAAAGTTGCGGCTGAGGCAGCACAGCCGTCAATTACTGTATGAACCGGGATCTTTGAATTTATAATATAGTCTACTGCTGATAAGCCAGCAAAGACAGAACCACCATAACTGTTAATATGTAGCATAATTGGCGGTGGATCATAGTCCAACGGTGTGGCTTTTGAAAGCATGCTAACATTTAAATTATAGATGCCTTTATTAAGTTTTAAAATTCTGGGTCTCGTAACTCCAGAATAAAAATATATTCTATTATGAGAAAATTCTACAATATTGTTGTCCGTTGATGCATGCCCTTTACTCTCGCTGGCAAATTCATAAGGAGACATTGGTTCCTTTTCAACTTCTTCTTCTTGACTTCCCCAAAAATAATCTTTCACTTTGTAATCTCCTTTGATATTTTTTTATAAATGTTTTTATTAATTTTTATTTGTTTTTTGAAATAAAAAGTTTCGATATATATACCATCTTGATCGCCGGTCAAAATGACTTTTATTTTAAATTTTTGTTTTTCCCAAATAATCTGTCTCTTTTCTAGGCCAGCTTGAAACAAATGACATTTCGATGAAGAGATGATTTCATTTTTTAAAATACTAGTTTGGTTAATTTTAGCTGTCGGAGGGCCATACTTATCCTTCATCAAATCTACATATTGCCTAAATTTAGATGTGCAGTTATCCTGATTTAAACCTTGAGGGCCAAGAATTAAAATAGCTTTTGTTATTTTATTTCGCGCAAAAAAGATTTGTATTTCAGATTCTAAATTGATTAGTTTTGATTTTCCAATATAAACTATTGGATTATTTTCTTTTGTCCCGCTATAGTATCGGTATCCTTCGATTTTAGGAGCACTTTTGTATCCCTTATTCCAAGACAGGCTAAGCGGAGGTGATAATAGTAGTATAGTTAATAGTATTTTCATAAATATAAGTGGTGGGCCCAGCTGGACTTG
>MDTG01279515.1_pt1 | contig 10839 bp, 9 predicted proteins | sample 811421 | NCBI WGS metagenome assembly MDTG01 (sample SAMN05326645, study PRJNA326480) | marine metagenome | isolation source: seawater | place: Pacific Ocean: South East | collected 2011 | reverse complement strand
CCGTCTTCTAAGTGGGCAACATGTGACTTGGAGTCACTGGACCAGGTACCCATCGAGTGGGGGTTTTTTTGAGCGTATTGTTTGACCGGTTGGGCCACTCTTCGGTCTGAATTTCCCTCCCTCAGAACTGGATTGACGGCGGAACCAAGGACTTTGGCGTAACGACCTCTAATAGATTTTTCTTGTTCGGTCTGGGGGTCGACGGGGAAGTCTGGAATGGCAAATCCTTTTGTCTGTAATTCCGAGATTGCATCAAGGAGTTGTGGGATGGATGCGCTGATATTGGGAAGCTTGATGACATTAGCAATTGGCTTTTTTGCAAGCTCACCGAGTTGAAACAGGGCATCGGGAACTTGTTGTTCGGGAGTAAGATCGTTCGGGAATTGAGATAGTATCCGCGCAGCCAAGGATATATCATTGAGTTCATATTCAACGCCCACGCCCTGAGTAAATGCACGTAAAATCGGAAGCAAAGAATAAGTCGCAAGGGCGGGAGCCTCGTCAGTTTTGGTGTAGGCGATGATGGAATTTGAGGTCATATTTACAAGAAAAAGAAATCTCTCTTATTTCTTTCTTCCCATTCCTGCAACCATCTTCCAAACTAATAATTAACGGAAAAAATTAGTAATCAAATACTTGTAGTTTATTTAAAAATAAATAATTTCGTATTTTTTTTGACAAAAGCAAAAAAATATTAAATATTAAAACTAGCAAGGAAGCTAGGCACTAATAGCCATCACTCAGCAAGGAAGCTACAATCCTTTTGATATGTCTTTTTCACAGTTTTCACATAAGCTCCTTGATTTTACCCATAAAATTTGTCCCTGTGTCGGATCGATTGACAATCACATTGAATTTATCTGTTTTGATAAAGGAGTAACGATCAGGGATCAGAAAAATATTTTATTATTTTTTACAAACACTTTCAAAAAAGCGATTAAGCAAGGATGCTTGTCGAAAAAAACAGGATGCAAGGATGCAAAAATTAATCACTCATGCAATCCTTACAGTTTTCAAATGTAAACGGATTACTCGGCAACAGCGCCGATTTCATTCGAAATTTTCATAAATCCGCGGCCCGGGTTGCGGCGGATGTTTCCTCACCAGATCCCCAACTTAAAAAAAGCGACACTGGCCTTAGAACACTCTTTTCTAGGATGAGAAACGAGATTGATGGAAAGAGGCATGATTCCTTTATTCTTCAAAGCAATCGATCTTTTGCTCAAGTTCAGGAGTCCTTGCTCGGTAAAGCTATCGAAATATACGAAAAGATGGCAGTCTTAGCTACCCAAGCAACAAATCCGCTTCTTTCAAATTCTCAAAGGGAATCTTTAGGAAAGAGTTTTGAAGACTTAAGGAGTCAAGTTTTCGAACTTAAAGATGAAACTTTTAATGGACAACAAATTTTCGGTGAGCCCAAAACTTATGAGTTGATTTCTGATAGACTGACTTGGGACAATGCTAAGGCTGCAGCTGATGCCGCAAACGCAGCAGACCGCGACAACGATGTTTACTTAGCAACTATAACCAGTGCTGCCGAGCAGTCAGAGGTTATGAATGCAATTAACTCTGCTGCGAATCCTTCAGCCGCATGGCTTGGAGGTAATGATGTTGGCGTGGAAGGAGAATGGCGTTGGACGGAGGGTCCTGAACAATATGCAAGTGGGGGAAAAGGAACACTCTTTTGGACTGGTAAACAAGCCGGACATGCCAGAGAACCAGGTACACTTGCCAGTGGATTGTACCAAAATTGGAGGACAGCAGTTACTACATCTAATCGTTCAGTAGTTCAAAACTACGAAACTCAAACGGCAAATATACAAGCGAACAGTTCCTTTGACAGTGCTCAAATTTCCACCCCAGGCGATACCGATGAAGGTAAAATATCATTTGCCGGGTATGCTGCAAATGATGCAAAAGCAAGCGGTGCCGTTCTTACTGCAACTGCAACAAGCGGTCATGATGGCGGACGGATTCTTACAATGGTCAATCAAACTGGTCTGGTAGGTCAAAATCCAAGCCAAGCTTACAATGGTATTTCAGCCAGCTCCGATGGAAATGGATCTGGCGTGCTCTTAAATGTAACCACCAATGTCACTGGTGGGGCTAGTTTAAACCTGGTAAATGGAGGCAAAGGTCATGCCGTGGGTGATACTCTGACAGTCTCTAATGCAGACCTGGGAGGATCCGGTCAGGATATTACTTTTGAAGTTGCCACTGCATCTGCCAAGCAAAATTTGAATCAAACTTACACAAATGTTGCGTCGACAAAAAATGGAACCGCCTCTGATGTAACCTTCAATGTTGTGACTGATTCAGCAGGCGGGATTCAAAGTATTGAAGCTGCTAATCCGGGAAAAAATCACAATCCAGGTGATACTTTCACGCTTGCAAATGCGAATTTAGGCAATTCAGGATTGGACCTCACGGTTGATGCATCCACTGTAACTGCACGAGCCACGGAAATTCAACTTGAAGATTACGACGGGAATACAGTTACTTTCACTGCTGGGGACGACTTTACGGTTAACGGAGAAAATAAAGCAAGTGTTGCCGGTGCTCTCAATACACTCATTAATGCGGAAGCTGGTTTTTCCAGTTCTCTTGCCGGAAACAATATAATTGTCTCTCTCACAACACCTGGGCTTTCAAAATATACGAGTAGAAATATCACGGTAAATAATCCTGATGGGGATAATATATCTCCTGAAAACTTCTCTGGGGCAAGTGATTCGATTCTCGCTCCCACTCCGGGGTCGGATAATAAAGGTGATACCAATGCCGGTAAACTTTTCGTGGATGGCGACGACAAGGATTACCTGCGGATCGGCACGGGAGAACAGTGGATCGATAAGGATATAAACACTAAACAAGGTGCTTATATCTTGGAAAAAGATCCAATTGATAGCCCACAGGAGCTGTCCTCCCAATCATTAACTTTGAATGGAATAACACTTCCAGTGTATTATAAGGACGACCTCAACCTTGATAATATCGACAACGCCAAGCAAGCCGCATTTGACCTGCACCGCGACCTCAAAAACTTGTTGGCCCCTGAAATGGCCCAAGTTGGTCAAAACCTTGCGAAAATTTCTCAAGTCAGTGAACTCTTGGAGCACGAAGCAACGCAGTCCGAATTTGCCCTTAATCGAGCTGTAGGGAACGCCGGAATGGTTGAGAACATGACTCAAATGTCGAAGTATAAAATTAAGTCAGACTTCAGTTTGTCGATGGTCACGCAAGCGAATCACATGTTTCGTGATTTGGTGAATTTCCTTCTCTTTGATCAACGTTAATTTCGAATTTCTTTGTTTGTCGGTGGATTAAATCGAGCATCGGTTCAAATTAATTTTTGGCCGTAAACTTCTGAGGTGAATTCGATTTCACAGACATGTTTTCGATTTTGCTTCGAGGGGGAGATGGATTCTCTCGTAACTTATGGTAACGGGAATATAAATGATACCTTCTTGCTAACCAGTAAAGATAGAGACAAGACTAAGCGATACATTTTACAAAGAATCAATCAGGAGGTTTTTAATGACCCAGTTGCCGTGATGAATAACTTTTCGAGGGTGACCGGTCATCTCAAGAAAAAGAAGTCCAAACCAGAAGATGATGAAAAAGAACTCACGCTTATTAAGACGAAGGACGGAAAATCCTTTACTCTCGATGGTAATGGAAATTATTGGAGGATGATGAAATTCATTTCGGATGGTCTTTCTTTGGAATTTCCTGAAAATGAAAAACAAGCCTATGAAGCGGCCAAAGCATTCGGGCGCTTTCAGTCGGATTTGAACGATCTTCCCGAGCCTTCGCTGGTTGAAACTATTCCTGATTTCCACAACACTAAAACTCGTTACCAGCAATTTACTACTGCCTCGCAGAAAGACAGGGTGGGGCGGGTTGATCAAGTTTCTGATTTAATCACATTTGTCAAAAAGCGTGATCGTCTCGCTACCTTAATTCGATCAAGTGAATTTCCTAGACGCGTTGTTCACAATGATACAAAATTCAACAACGTCCTTTTTCACAAAGAGACTGGAAGAGCGATTTGCGTAGTCGATTTGGATACCGTGATGCATGGGTGCGTGCTTCATGATTTTGGTGATTTAGTCCGGACCGCAGCCTGTTCTTCGATCGAAGATGAGCAGAATTTAGACCGAGTGAATTTCCTTCCAGAAATTTTTGAATCCATCGTACAAGGATACCTGGAAACCGCGGGAAAAATGCTCTCTTTAAGGGAAATCGATGCCCTGCCGAGTGCCCCGCTAGTTATCACCTATGAACTTGGCCTCCGCTTTCTCACTGATTATCTCGAAGGAGACCACTATTTCAAAGTGAAAAATGAACGGCACAACCTCGATCGTTCGAGAGCTCAATTTAAACTGCTTGAATCAATGGAAGAACAAAGCGAATCCATGGGGGAAATTCATCAAAAAATAGTCGAGGAATTCTCACTTCAAGATCATTCAATGATTTAGGAAAAGCGTTGAATGAATTAGAACCAAATTCGCAAACTTGTACCAAGGGTCCAGCCCCGGTATTGACTGATTCCTAGTGATTTCAAATGATCATGCTGAACACCGCTGATTATTTTGAGGTGCTCCGCACAGAGGTAATAATTGAGGCCAACATAGAAGGACCGGTGGCTGTCCCCATATCCTTGGTTGAGATCGATCAGGCTGTCTCTGGAGTCAGACAGTGGAACATATCGGCTGTTGAGTTTGAGTCCTTCTGACTGATTGGAATTTTGATAAAGATAACGAACAACGAGCTTAAATTTTTTATCCTGCAACCAATACATCGGCATCAATACAGCTCCCCAAAAATTTCCCGAACGATCATTATTTTTTGCCGAGCCGTCCTTTGTTAAGTTGCCATTGTCCCCGAAGGCAAGAGTGGAGTGCAGAGCCCAAGGACCTTGACCCAGACGGTTGACTAGGGAGAGGGACCAGTCCATTCCTCCCGCTAAGTGGTCTTTCTGACTATCTCCAACCTGCCCATAATAAGAAATCCAGTATTCGAGTAGATCGTAGGAACTGCCGGATGAAAAATCCCCCAGCCAGGAGGCATAGTATACTCTGCTATCTTCCCAACCCCCTAAGTAGTCATCATAAGTCCCGGAAAAAACCGCAGTATCAAAAGCATGATTGTCGACCGACCATTTAATCCAGACGGCGAGCGGGTTACCTTTTTCTTTGTCGTAAAGCCAAAGTTTATTGGCTAAGGAGGATCTTTCCAGACAATTGATGACGGTGGAGGAGCGCTGCCATTCATCCGCCATACGTCCGGTCCTGCGTCCATACCCAAGTTCCATGGAGTCTACTCCTTCGATTTCCCAAAACCCGTCCGCGTCGAAAGTAATATTGGCAGAGCGAAAAGTTTCATGTCCCCATTGACGATAATCCCCGGGATAGGCGTGACGATCGTTGGAGAGTTGGCTGACTGCCTTGAATTTCCAATAGGTGGCAAAGTTCCCTGAAAATCCTACCCAAAAACGACGGAATTCTTCAAAGGAATCGTCAAAATCATTTCCATCCTTATCAGTACCATCAATATGACCAACCTGATGCTGGTAAGAAAGAAATAGCTTAGCACTTTGTAAACCGGTGGAGTCTTGGTTTTCATAGAATTTTCCAAAGTCCTTCAGGTTCTGGCAAAATTCAAAGTCCATCTGGGCGGATAATTCATTCGAGGAAAAGAAAATGAAGACTCCGAGCAGAAAGAAAATTATTCGGGCAAGGCGTGGCATTATTGATTTCTTAATTGCCTGAGTTCATTTGGTCAATAAGCATGAAAGTATGACAGCCAAAGAATATTTTCTCGATGGACTTTTCAGCCCTCACTCTGGTGACAGTAAGACCCTTCAAACTCAGATTCACTGGACTTTGAGAATTACTGCTGCCTTGTGCTTTATCGGGCATGGCACATGGGGATTAATCACTAAGTCCGGTTGGTTGCCTTTCTTTGCTTCGCAGGGGATCGAACCAGAGGTTGCATGGATGATGCAACCATTAATCGGTGCTTTTGACATTCTGATGGCTGTCATCTTGTTAAGAAAACCAAACCGGACTGTTTTAATATGGATGTTCCTGTGGGCCCTCTGGACGGCGATTCTGCGACCACTTGCCGGAAACCTTGAAAAAGTACAAGTCGATGGTGAATGGATTGTACAATTAGCAACCGATTCAATGCGGGTTGCAAAGATGCAGACTTGGGAGTTTTGGGAGAGGGCGGGAAATTGGGGACCTCCGTTTATGCTTCTAGTTATGAGTGGTGCATTTGCGATGACTCGAAAGGATTTGGTCGTGCCGTATGAGGAACCGGAACTCAAAAACTCGACCATTGATACGATCTTTTTTCTTTGCAAATTGTGTCTTGCACTCTTGTTGATTGGACATGCGGGCTTTGGATTCGCAGTGGAAAAGCAGATGCTGATCAATCATTGGCAATCGATTGGAGTGAATGCAGATGTTTCCTTCATCACTCAAGTGGGCTATGCAGAGTTTGCACTGGGAATCCTCGTATTTTTGGCTCCACTGCGTCCACTCATATTTGTTGCATTGGGGTGGAAATTATTTACCGAATTTCTCTATGTGCCGGCGGACACTGTAACTGGTATGGGTTTTATCAATATTTTCGAGTGGATCGAAAGATGGGGAGATTATGGCATCCCACTTGTAATGCTTTATATACTTTCATACCGCACAACACTAAAAAGTATAAACTAGGATTTCCGAATTTTATCCTTCTCAGCCTCAGCTTTAGATTCAAGTGAAGAAATTTCTTTAGACAAAAGATGGCGGGCTTCTTCTGCCTTTTCATGCATTTGTTGAGCGATCGCATCTTGGAGGCCTTTCTCGAGGAAAATTTTTCGCTCCGCAATCTTGGCTTTATATTTTGAATCAATTTCTGCAATTTTTTCTTTTTGTTCGTTTGAGAGAGGTTTTTCATCCCCGCCTCCCATTCTTTCCATTGCTAATTCGTATGAACTTTTCATAGTGATAAATGAACTTGATATATAGTTTTCCTCAAGGATTTTCTTCCGTTTTAGAGTACAAATTTTCAACTCGTTTCATGAGTTGAGAATAATACTCTGGATCAAGGGCGAATGATTCAATTGCCAAGGGGGAGGATTCAGGAAAATTTGATTTCGACTCAAGGTGAAAAGATTTTCGCCCAGTTTCAGTGTTGTAAGTAATGTTGTAACCACTTTTAGGGGCACTAGATTCACAGATATGGACAAGGTGTTTCATTGCTATATTGAAAAGAAAATAAACAATATGCGTTGACAATAAGTAAACACAAAAAACCCGCGTCCAACAGACGCGGGTTTAAAAGTTTATCCAAAAAGACGAACTTATTCGGCAGCCTCTTCAGTAGCTCCTTCGCCGGCAGCTCCATCATCGGTCTTACAGCAAGTGCCAGTGTCACTGCAACACTCTCCGTCCGCGTGGTCGTGAGCCTCTTCAGCACCACCGCCACAAGAGGAAAATAATCCAATGGAGAGAACTCCGAGGATAAGAAGTAAGTTTTTCATAATCTTATTAAATGAGTTGTAATTATTAATTCAGAAACATCGCGTATACGACCCCTTTATGGTCCCATAATAGATGAGTAAGTCAAGTGGAAACTAAATTATGCAGCTCATGGAAAATCGATTTTAATAATGCCATTTACCCTAACAAACATTGTGAGGAACGGGGACTTTTAGAATATCTAAACCATCGGTCATAAATACTTGATCATGAACTTCAAGTTTGATGTTTTGGAGTCCAGTAAAAGAACCGAAGGCAGGGAGAATAATTCGTTTTTTTCCCACTTGAAAGCAAGCAGATCGAACGCTTACTCTTCCTTTTCCATGAAGGGAATAACCAGGATGTAAATGACCCGCGAAATATGGAAACGAAGAATCATCCATTGGGTGGTGTCTGCAATCCCAACTATTCATTCGCAATGGTTCATTATGGCACTTAATTTCTAGTTCTGCCCAAGGGTCTCCTGATTTTAGGTCGTGGTTGCCGCGAATCAAGTGCAATTCAATTTCGGGAAACTGACAACGCCATTCTAAAAGCATGGTTTTGATCAATTCTGATTTACTTGACCGGGCGTGGAGAAAGTCACCAAGAAAGACAACAGTTTGTGCACTGGTTTTCCGGACAAGCAGACTAAGATTGACTAAGTCGTTTTCACAACTCGCTTCGGATACTGGAATCCCAACCTTTCGAAAAGAGGCGGCTTTACCAAAATGAGGATCGGCTAGAAATAATGTTTTTTCACTACTCCAAAAAATCGCTTTTTCGGGAAGTAGTTCAAGTTCTTCCTCTTGCCATGAAATTTTCATACTATTACCTAAGAGATTAAATCGAAGCTTCCAATTCTTCAGATAGTCTTTTTACACGATCACTCCAGGATTCCGAACTGACTTGAGTGCGTAAGGATTCCGCCCACAAAGGAAAAGCAAAAGGAGATAAATGTTTAGTTTTTCGCATGATGAATTCTTGTTCTTGAATTTCTTCAAGATTCTGAAGGATTCTGCTGACATCAAGTTGTCGATCGAGCACTTCACGCCGAGATTGGGTAAGCAGTAAATTTTCGGGATCATACTTGGAAAAAACATCAAAAAATAAACCACCTGAGGCTTGTACTTGACGAATTGATTTTTGAGCTCCGGGATAGCCTTGAAAGATTAATCCCGCCACTCGAGCAACCTCTCGGAATTGCCTTTTTGCCATTTCGCTCAAATTCATGCACGCCAATAATTGCTCTACTACCTTCAAGGGTGAAAGAAGATTTCTCCATTCCTTGGATGATAAATCGACTTTAGAATTTGTGGATAAATGAAACCCATAGTCGTTGAATGAAACTGAAATCGTCATTGGTTCAATCTGCGACAACCGATACCCGACCAACGCTGCTAATCCCTCATGAGCAAGCCTGCCGGCAAATGGGAAAAGAAACCAATTCGTTCCCTCCCTACTGTATGTTTTCTCAATCAAAAACTGATCCGTCTTGGGTAATTTCGAGTATTTGTTTTGTAAGTTGAGAGTTTCTTTCATCGCCTTCATCTCAAGACCCCTGAATTTTCCTTCCGAGGCTTCCTTTAATTTTTCTCTCACTGCTTTTGCAAGTTCTGAGGATAAAGGAGATTTTCCTCCTCCCCACGATGGAATTGTTCCTTTTCCTTTTTTTGCAAGGCTAACGATAGCGGTTAAGTCCCTCACTCTTTCCAGTTTCAATAGCTTTCCTGCGAAAAAGAAGTTCGACTTTGGCTTAATCCTCGAAATGAAAGATTCTTCCACGCTCCCCAGGCTTTTGCCGGTCTTGAACTTTACTGAAATCGCGGGGTCACTCGTAATTGTGCCAATCGACATTCGATGAAAGCGTCCGATTAGTCTAGATTCCACACAGAAGAGATCATTTTTTACAACAACTCTTTTAAATTGTTCGTATGCCCGTAGGGTTTTCCCTCCACGAATTATAAAATCCAAAGTCCAATGCCATTCCTCGTGGGATAGGTTCCTGTATGACCATGTAGTCTTTACCTCTTCATATGCCTCGCTTTCCCGGAATCCATTACCTAAAGCAAGAGTAATCAAGTGTTGAGCAAGAAGGTCAAGGGGTGCCCGTGGAGGAATTCTCACTTCAATTTTTCTTTTCTCCATTGATTCCCGAGCGGCTGCATATTCAATTAATTCCATCGCTTGCGTGGGGACGCAAATTACTCGGCTTATTGCTCCCGGTTGGTGTCCGCATCTGCCCGCTCTCTGTAAAAGTCGTGCCACTCCTTTTGGACCACCGATTTGGATGACTTGCTCAACAGGTGAGAAATCAACTCCCAAGTCTAGACTGCTCGTACAGACAACTGCTTTTACGGTGCCGGAACGTAGCTTATTTTCAACTTCCTCCCGATCCTTGCGGTCCAAAGATCCATGATGAATTCCTAATTTTTCTTTCCACTTGGGTCGTACGGATAGGAGTGCATTGTACCAATACTCAGTTTGTGAGCGGACATTTGTGAAGACAAGAGTTGTGCCAGCTTTTTCGACCTTGCAGGCAACTTCCTCGACCAGTCTTCCCCCCAAGTGACCCGCCCAGGGAAATTTTTCCATATTCCTGGGAATGATGGTGTCGACAATGAATTTCTTTTTCAAATCCCCACTGATTATGAGTCCTTCCTTTCTTCCAAGTAAAGTCTGGCATGCGGACTCGAGATTACCCAAAGTAGCGGAAAGCCCCCAAATTTTTAGTCCATGGTTCCATTTTCTCAGTCGAGCCATACAAAGTTCAGTTTGTACTCCTCTTTTAGTGGCAAGCAATTCATGCCACTCGTCGACGATTACGGCACGAAGATCAGAAAATGCTTCTTTGGTTTCTGGATAGGAGAGAAGAAGGGACAAACTTTCCGGTGTGGTGACAAGACAGGAAGGGTATTTTCTTCTCTGCTTTGCCTTGATTGAAGCTGAGGTATCTCCAGTTCTTGATTCAATCGACCAAGGCAAAGAAAGCCCCTCGGATAATTCTTCAAGCGAACGTTTAGTATCTTGGACTAAAGCACGAAGAGGGGTAATCCAGAGCACCCTAAGACCGGGTGCTCGTTTGGGAAATGGTTTATCTTTTTGTTCCTTGATCCATTCAAGCAGAGGAGGTGCCCATACGGCGTAAGTTTTTCCGGTTCCGGTGGGTGCATGAAGGAGTCCGCTTTCCTGATTTGCGTAGGCACTCCAAGTTTTTTTCTGAAAGCGGAACGGTTTCCAATTCCGTTCAAGGAAAAAATCATTAAGTCTTTTGTCGGCTTTTTTATCGAGAGAGTCTTTTTTCAAGGACAATTAGGATTGG
>MDTG01124199.1_pt1 | contig 10840 bp, 9 predicted proteins | sample 811421 | NCBI WGS metagenome assembly MDTG01 (sample SAMN05326645, study PRJNA326480) | marine metagenome | isolation source: seawater | place: Pacific Ocean: South East | collected 2011 | reverse complement strand
TAGAGCAACGGACTCATAATCCGCAGGTTCGGGGTTCAAGTCCCTGTGGGCCCACAAATGAGCAGTCATTCTTACATATCAGATCCAAGAAATGAAAAAATTTTTATAAATATCAATGGAAAATTATATCAAAGAAATGAAGCTAAAATTTCAGTTTTTGATAGTGGATTTCTTCTAGGAGATGGAGTTTGGGAAGGAATAAGGCTACATGAATCGAAGCTTGTTTTCATTGATGATCATCTGGACAGGATTTTTGAAAGTGCACAAGGTATTTCATTAAAAATTCCTCTATCAAAAAAAGATATAATATCTGAAATCAAAAAAGTTTTATCAAAAAACTCAATGATTGATGATGTACATATAAGACTTATTATAACTAGAGGAGATAAAATTACTCCTTATCAAAATCCAAGGGCCAATGTCGGACCAATAAATTTTGTTATAATACCTGAATTTAAAAAAACCAATCCATCAACATATAAAGATGGAATTTCGATCGGAAGAGTAAATATTATAAGACCTTCAAAGAATATTTTAAGTACGCATTATAATACTTTGAGCAAATTAAATTGCATTCTTGGAAGTATTGAGGCAAATAATAATGGATATGATGAAGGCATAATGAATGATCCTCATGGGAATATTAGTACATGCAATTCAACAAATCTTTTTTTTATTAAGGAGGGAGAAGTGTGGACCTCAAATGGTGATTACTGTTTAAATGGTATAACTAGAAGTAAAGCAATTTCAATTTGTCATGAGAACGGTATTAATTGCCTCGAAAAAAATTTTAAATTTAAAGACATTAAAAATTGTGAAGAGGCATTTGTAACTGGTACTTTTGCAGGCATCATTCCTGTCTCAAGAATTGAAGATAAAAATTTGAACTCTGTAAATCAAAATTCTCTCGTTAATAGAATTAGAGCTTTGTATAAAGAGAAGATTAAAAAGTATATAAAATCAAAATGATAATTGCCTGTTGGTCTGGACCCAGAAATATTTCTACGGCATTAATGAGATCTTGGTCATCTAGAAAAGATACCTATGTGACAGATGAGCCATTTTATTCATATTATCTTAATGAAACAAAAGTCAAGCACCCAATGCATAAAGAAATTATTGAGAAATACTCTTCAAACTATTTTGATATAATTAAATATCTGACAAGTGATATACCAAACAACAAAACGATTTGGTATCAGAAGCATATGGCGCATCATATGATAGATTTAAGTAATATAGATTGGATAAAAAAATGTAATAATTTCATTTTAATAAGACATCCTAAGCAGGTCATTAGTTCGTATTTACTTAAAAATGAATTAAAGAGTATTGATGAACTTGGTTACTATCAACAATTTGAAATAATAAATTTTTTAAAAAAAAATAACATTCCATTTAATGTAAAAGAATCAAATGAAATTTTAACCAATCCAGAAGTTGCTTTGAAAGACTGGTGTGCAAAAATTGAAATTAATTTTGATCGTTCAATGCTGAGTTGGAATAAAGGTATTCATCCTAATGATGGTGTATGGGCAAAACATTGGTATGATAATGTTATAAATTCAAGCGGATTTCAAAAATTCAAAAAGAAAGATATAAGCATTGAGAATAAATATGATTCTATTTATAATGATGCAATGAAGTATTATAAATACATAACTGAAAATATATGATGAATTCTCTATTAAAATTATGGGCACAACCTTCTTGGATAAAATGGATCATTTATTTTCTTATCATATATTTATTATTTTTAATAAAAGAAGCCTTTGCAATTGTTTTGTGGTTTCTGTTTTGTATTCTACTATACTACATTATTTTTGCGCAGAATATTTTTAAATCTAGGACATATTATGAAAAAAATAATTTTTAGTGCACTTCTAATTACACTACTTTCAAGCCAAGATAATAGGCCTCATGGAAATCAATATGACCTTCCTGAATTAACAAGAAATAACTTTTTGATGGGACAATTGAACGAAAATAGGTCTTCATATAGAGTTTCTTATTATGACATTAATATTGATTTTGATATCGAAAATAAATCTATAATTGGATTTGTAAAAGTTAAAGCAGAAAGCATGAATGATTTAACGAAACTACAAATTGATTTAGCAGAAAATTTAGATATCACTAAAATAACTCATAAAGGCGAAGAATTGTTATTTTCAAGAGAACTTGATGCAGTTATAATAAATTTCTCTAGGACAATTAAAAAAAATAGCTTATTTGACTTCACAATTTTTTATAATGGAGTTCCCCAAAGTGCTGATAATCCACCTTGGGCTGGTGGATTTACGTGGTCAAATGATAAAGATGGACGTGATTGGATTGCAGTATCATGTGAAGGTGAAGGAGCAAGAATTTGGTGGCCGAATAAAGATCATATAACTGCTGAAGGAGACAGCGTACGGATGGTTTATACAGTACCTTCAAATATGGTTGCTGTAGGAAATGGTAAACTAAGAAATATTACTAATACAGGTGAAAAAACTTCTTATGAATGGTTTGTTAATAACCCAATTAATAATTATAACATTTCAGTTCAAATTGGAAATTATGTTGCTGTACAAGATACCTTTTTAAAAGATAGCACTATTCATTATATGAATCATTATGTCTTAGATTATAATAAAGAGCTTGCATCAAACTATTTTACACAGTCAAAAGAAGTTATTCGTTTTTATGAAAAATTCTTTGGTGACTATCAGTGGTATGAAGATGGTTATAAATTAATTGAAGTTCCTTATTTAGGAATGGAACACCAATCAGCTGTTACATATGGAAATGGATTTAGTTTACATAATGGAGTAAGAAGTAAAAGTTGGCCTATGTTTGGGGTAATAGATCCATTAATCATTCATGAAACTGGTCATGAGTGGTTTGGAAACAGCGTAACAGCTTCTGACCCAACACATATTTGGATTCATGAAGGTCTTCAAGTTTATTCTGAAGCAGTTTATTTTGAAGATAAGTTCAAGAGTTACGAAGTTGGTATTCATTATCTAAATACAATTAAAAATAGAATTGTTAATAAAATTCCTATTGTTGGTAATGAGAATGAAAATCATTGGGCATTACACGGTGATACATATATGAAAGGTGCATGGGTAATGCATACTCTGAGAAGCGTAATAAATGATGATGAAATATGGTTTAGTATCTTAAAAGAATTTATGATAGAAAATGCAAAAGGATTTGTTAATACAAAGGATTTTTTTGATAAAGTAAATGAAAAAACTGGTAAGAATTATTGGTATTTTGCTGAACAATATTTTTATACACCTTATCAACCTGAACTTGAATATTATAAAACTGATTCTGAGTTTTTCTACAGGTGGAACAATGTAAATGATAATTTTAATATGCCATTAGATTTTCTTATAAATGGCAAGGAAAAAAGATTAATTCCAACTGAATCTTTCCAGTCATTTAAAATCAGTAGACACTCACAAATTGAAGTTATGGACTGGGAGTTTTATGTTAAACCAGTGGAATTGAAATAGTTTATAATGAAGAAAAAATTATTAATAATAATTTTCCTTTTTACTTCAACTTTTGGACAATCAAATAATTTTAATATCTCTATTTTGTCTACTCCTGAAACAAAATCTCCTATGTTAAATTCAAAATTCAAGGGTATAAATGAAAATAATTTTTTAGTAGTCCCATACATTGAATTAGAAAAAAACTCATATAAGTTTATTTCAAGGAGTTTTCTTGGAGAAGCTAGGAGCGAAATAGATCTATTACTTTTACAATATTCACTAAACAAAATTAATTTAAAAGCTGGTAAATTCAGTAGAAATATTACTACTGAAAATATCTTAAAATCCTCTGGCTCAATGATTGAATCAAATAATTCACTAAAGCCTTGGAGAATTGGCGGTGATTTTTATTATCAATTAAATACAAGATTATCTTTTTATGGAGATATTTATCATGGAATAATTGATAAAAATAAATCCTACCTTAAAGATCCCTTTCTACATGAGAAAAGTTTTTATTTGGATTACAAAAGTAATAATTCAAAATTTACATTTGGAATCGTTCACAACACAATTTGGGGTGGTAAAGTTAATGGTTTTGGCGATTTAGGAGGTTCTTTCCAAGACTGGCTTGACGTTATTATTGGAGATCCTGGTAATGATAATAAGCCTGATGGTGAACAAGTTAATTCACTGGGAGATGCTTTTGGTATTTTTGATTTTTCTTATAGTTTAACATTAAAAACTTTCAATTTTAGAGCATATCATCAACATTTTTTCGAAGACAAGAGCGGGATGCAATTTAAAAATAAATTTGATGGCTTATACGGATTAGAGCTTTCAAACAAAAAATATTTTCTTTTATTAGAACATCTAAATACAAAAAATCAAAGTGGTAACATACATCCTCCTGGTCTAGACAGCTATTATTGGAACATGATTTATACAGAAGGATGGGTATATGATAATCAAGTAATCGGAAATCCATATATTAACCCAAATAATAATAGAATCATTCTAGATCATATCTTGCTAGAAAAAAAATCTGATAAATTTTCTATTCTGTTTTCTTACTTAAATCATAAAATTTTTAAATCATTTAATGGAACTAACAATGATTTAGAATTTGATCTAACAAATGACTTAGTAAAATCAAAAAGTGAATTTTTCGTTGGGTTTGAAAAAAAATTTAACAACTATGATTTAAGCATCCTATCTGAATTAAATAAAAAAGAATATATAATTGAATTAAAGTATATTTTTTAATTCATCAATTTCTAAAGTTGATGTTCCTTTTTTAGAGACTACAATACTCGCCGATAAATTTGATATCCGAGCACTCTCATTTATTGATAAACCACAAGAAATGCATAGTGAAAATACTGATATTACTGTATCGCCCGCGCCTGAAACATCAGGATTTTCTACCTCTTTACCATCAAAATCAAAAATGTTGTCAGGACCTATAACAGAGATCCCTCTTTCGCTTTTTGTTACTACAATACTTTTAAAGCTATATTCTTTAATAAGCTCTCTGCAGACTTCAACTAAATGCTTATCGTTTTTAATTTCAATAGAAGTTGCATCCTGAATTTCCTTTAAATTTGGAGTCAATACATCAGCACTCTTGTAAGAAGAAAAAGAATTTTTTTTCGGATCTACAACTACAAATTTAGATAAATTTGATGCAGTATTAATTATTCTTTTTAATAAACTTCTATTAAGAAATCCCTTGTTATAGTCCGATAAAACTATGACATCACTTAATTTTATTTCATCTTCAATTTTTTTAAATTGCTCATCTGAAAAATCAAACTCATAATTACTGTCTTCCTCATCTATTCTAGCAATTGGTATATCATTTGAGAAAATTCGTTTTTTAACAATAGTTTTATATCTTTTTTCAATAAATATATTATTAGTGCTAATATTTTTTTTATTAAAAAAATTTAATATTTCTTTCCCAGCACTATCTTCTCCAACAACTCCTACAACTTCAACTTTACCACCTAAACTAGCTATATTATTGACTACATTTGCTGCACCACCAAGGATGGTTTTTGAATTTTCTTCAATTATAACTGGTACAGGAAATTCTGGTGAAATTCTATTTGACTTTCCGTAAAAAAATATATCTAACATTAGATCCCCAATAACTAAAATTTTTGATTTTGAAAAATCTAATTTCAATTTGCTTTACCTTGATTGACTATCTTTGATTGAAGCTTCTTAAGTTCTTTATCACTGATGAGAAATTTTTTATTTAGTACTTCTAGATTATCACTTAAATCATAAACCAGGGGTACTCCAGTAGGAATATTAACTGAAATAATTTCTTCATTTGAAAGTTTTTCTATCATTTTAATAATTGCTCTTAAAGAATTACTATGTGCAATTATTAAATTATTTTCGAATTTTTTTAGGATATTTTCATTATAAAATTTCCAGAAAGGGTCAATTCTTTCGATAACATCCTTTAAACTTTCACCAACTGGAAGCTTATCTTTGATGCTCTTAAATAATTTATTGAATTTGGGGTGCCTTGGATCATTAATATCTAATTGTGGAGGAGCTATATCAAAACTTCTACGCCAAATATGTACTTGGTCTTCACCATATTTTGAAGCTGTTTCTGATTTATTAAGTCCTTCTAAATTTCCATAATGCCTTTCATTTAATCTCCAATTATATTGGATTTTGTCTAATTTATAATCAATTGACTTTGCTACAATCTGAGATGTATGAGTTGCTCTTTTTAACAAAGAAGTATAAAATGAATCAATTGAAATATTTAGTGATTGAATTTTTTCACCAGCAAATTCAGCTTCTTTTTCTCCTAGTTCTGTAAGGCTTACATCTTTCCACCCAGTAAATCTATTCTCTAAATTCCACTGACTTTCACCATGCCTTAGGAGAATAAGTTTCATAGCAACTAATTGTTACTATTATCAACTATAACTAAAATAGCTGCAAGATTAGATAATACAGCTAATATATCTGCTGTAAATGCTGTTACATCGAATTCAGATGGTGTCAGATTTTCTGGTACAACAATAGTATCTCCAGGCCTTATTCTTATACCATATCCTCGAAGTAAACCTATTTGCTTTGATCTACCATTTGCCCTTTGAACATAAATTTTATTTCTTAGTGTGTTTGGTTTTAAACCACCAGCCGTCTTAATATACCTTTGAAGTGATTTGTTGCCCGAGAAAGAAACTAAACCAGGACTATAGACATTCCCTAAAATGTTGACAACATTATTTTCTGATAATATATTTATTTTGCTCCCTGGAGAAACCACAAAATCCATTGTTACATCATTTGTTTTGATTGTCTCTACTATTTCATTGCCATCTCCATCAAGAGCTGTAAATAATTGTGATATTACAATTCCCTCTTCATTAGCTAAATCAGTAAAGCCTTCAGCAAGATTTATTACATCAGAAACAGTCATGCCTTCCTTATGAGGAAAGAACCCTCTTTTTTTTACTTCGCCGGTAACTTCAATACTAAAAGAATTATCATAATTAGTATTTTCATAAACAAATATTTTATCACCAGGAACAGTCACAAATTTTTTTGTATCTTCGAATGGCATTTGATATTCTAATCCATAAAAATCATCTTTATTTTTCCTTAATACTAGAATATTATCATCTCTAATAGTTTTCCTAAAAATTGGATCGTCAAAACCTCCAGCAATTGTTAAAATATCAAAAAGTCTTTCTCCAGCTGGGTACATACCAGGGGTTTTTACTTGCCCTAGAACTTCTACTTTAGTATCTACAACTCCAATTGATGGAATATTAATTTTTGATCCATTAGTTAACTCTATTTCTGCAAAACTATTAAATCCTATTATCATACTTTCAATAGCATTGTCATCTGAATTTCTTCTTTCAATTGGAATTACCTTTTCAAGAATGGCAGTTGAAGAAGCTTGCGCTGTCAATCCACCAGAATATTTTAAAAGATTATCAAGACTTTCATTTGTTAATAACTCAAAATAGCCTGGATTAACAAATTCACCCTCCGCTAACACTCTCAATTTTACAGGTGGTATGTTTATAACATCGCCATTAACGATTTTTAATGTCGAAAAAGTACTTACCCCGCTATTAAAGAAAGAATATAAATCTATTGTAGAAATTATTTTATTATCTCTAATTAATTGAATCTCTCTCAAAGAGCCATTTATTGTTGGTCCCCCTGATTGGATTAAAGCAGAAAAAATGTCTGAAAAAGGATGAACCAAATGTATACCCGGGTTTTCTACTTCTCCTGATAAATAAATATTCAATGATTTTAGTTTTGATACTTCAAGAGTTAAGTCAGATGTAGCAACATCTGTTTTGAGCGTTGAGTAAATATTTTGAAGCTTATCTTTCAGGAATTTCTCTGCCTCATTTAGTGTCATATTTGAAATATTAATAAATCCAAGGTTTTCGAAATACAACGATCCATTTTTATCAACTATGAATTTTTCTCTAGAATTTACTTCTCCCCACAAAGATAAAATTATCTCATCTCCTGCTCCAATAGTATAGTCTGATGGTGTAGGAAAATTATCAAAAAAATTGAGATCTTGCTGAAAGTATTCGTATCCAAAATATAATGAGTTATCGATTGATTTATCTTTTATATCTTGAGTATCAATAATTACTTTAGCAAAATTATCCTCCTCTGTGCTATCTTCATCTTTATCTAAATTTTCATCAGTCGCGATTATAGAGTCTTTTAAAAGCTGCTCTTTTATTAGATCAATTTGATCATTGGTAATGTTATTCTGTGCGAAAAGAATTGAAAACATTATCAACAGTAATAATTTTTTTTGCATAAATAGTTCCTTCAATTTATAATAAAATTTAAAAAGTAATATCTTTTAAAAAAGGTAAAGTTTTATCTTTTTTTGATAGCTCGTATCCATTCAAATCAATATCAACATTTATATTAATTTCTCTATCAAAAAAATTTATTCCAGAATCATATTTCGGATTATAATATTCATCTAAAGCATAATTAAAAACAACTTTATTAGTTAAAGTTATATAGCCATGAGCAAAACCTTTTGGAACAAAAAGCATTTTATGATTCTTATCTGTTAAGTGAAAAATTTCATGTTCAAGAAAAGTATTCGAATTCTTATTTAAATCAACTACAATATCAAGCACTTCCCCTTTTGGCACCCAAACTAACTTTGATTGCTCAAAGGGTTTCTTTTGAAAATGCAACCCTCTGATGCATTTTTTGTTTGAAAAGGCTTGGTTAATTTGAGAAATATTAAATTTCTCAAATGACGATAGCCTAAAAATCTCCATAAAACTTCCTCTTGAATCTGAATGTACTTCTGGCTCAATAGTAAAAACATTATTTATCCTTGAATCTTTTCTTTTCATTCTTTGCCCATATTTTCTATCCAGGACTTTACTTCCATGGTTGGCTTCCAATTTAGTAAAGATTTTGCCAAACTTATATCTGCAAGTGTTTCGAATGGCTCAACTACTGGATCAATGTAAAGTTTTTTACCACCAATGTATCCAGCTATTTCATTTATTGAAGTGTTATTTCCATTCCCAATATTTATAACATTTCCTTTACCAACATTTTTTGATTGAGCCGCTAAAATATTTGCACTTACAACATCTCCAACGTAAGTAAAATCTCTTTTTTGACTTCCATCTCCCCTTATAGTCAAAGGGATTCCTTTTCTAAATTGATCCAAGAAAATTCCAATAACCAATGAATAAGCACCTCCAATGGATTGACCTTCTCCATAAACATTAAAGTACCTTAATGATACCGTTTCAATATCATAAACTTGTGAAAATGTTTTACAAAGTATTTCGCCATAATATTTTTGCGCTCCATATGGTGATAAAGGATTTGGTATCATACTTTCTTTAAGAGGCATATTCTTGTTATTTCCATATACTGAAGAGGAGCTACTGTAAATCAATCTTTTAACTTTAAAGTCCACAGCAATTTTTAGAATATTCATGGTGCTTAAATTATTATTCTTTTCATATGAAACAGGATCATTGATCGATGGCTGGACTCTTGCTTTGGCTGCTAAATGAAAAATAATATCAGTATTTTTGAAATGATTTTTAATTGATTTAACACTCTTAAAACAAGAAAGATCTATGTTATGATAAGTGGCTTTTTCATTTAATGATCTGTTTTCAATTTTATTATCAATTACATGCACTTCATAATCAATATCAATTAATTTATTAACTAGGTTAGTTCCAATAAAACCAGTACCACCTGTAACAAAGCATTTCATTTTCTTTTTTGAATTATTGATATAATATAATCAACTTCAGATTCTTTTAAGTAAGGATGCATGGGCAAGCTAACAATAGTCTCAGATAAATTTTCTGAAATGGGCAAATCTCCCTTTTTATAATTTAAATAAACAAAGCCTTTCATTAAATGAATTGGAAATTTATAGTAAACAACGGATGGGATTTTATTTTGAGATAGCCGAAAGATTAAATTATCTCTTTTTTCATTTGAACCTAGTACAATAGAAAATAAAGCGTGAGCAGATTGATACTCCTTAGGATGATATTGTGCATTATTTAGATGTTTCCGATAATGTAAATCAACTTCATTTCTCATTTTAAGCTCTTCGTCAAAGATTGTAAGCTTTTCCAATAAGACTGCAGCTTGAATACTATCTAGTCTTCCATTTAATCCAATCATTTCACTGTTGTATTTATCTTTTTTGGTTCCGTGAATGCGAATTGCTTTACATTCTTCAGCCAAACTATCATCATTTGTAAAAATTGCACCACCATCTCCATAACAGCCTAGAGGCTTTGCGGGGTAAAATGAAGTTGCAGCAACATCTCCAAATGTACCGACCTTTTTACCTCTTATTGATCCTCCAAAACTTTGGGCTGCGTCCTCAATAACTTTCATGTTATATTTTTTTGCAATTCTATCTATTAGTCTATATCTTGCTGGTAATCCAAATAAATCTACAGGTATGATAGCTTTTGGCTTTAGCTTTCCTTGTTCTATGACATTATTTATTTCAATTTCTAATTTTTCACAATCAATATTGTAAGTGGATTCATAGACATCTACAAATACAGGAGTAGCTCCTAAGATTGAAATTACCTCTGCTGTAGCAACATATGTAAAAGGAGTTGTAAATACTGCATCTCCTGGTCCAACACCCCATGCCATAAGCGGAATTAACAATGCGTCCGTTCCAGAAGAACAAGAAATAGCATGTTTTACTCCACAATAATGTGCTAATTTTTCTTCCAATTCAAATACCTCTGGTCCCATTATATAAGCACCATGGTCAAGAATATTATTAATTCTTTTTTCTA
>MDTG01412339.1_pt1 | contig 10841 bp, 12 predicted proteins | sample 811421 | NCBI WGS metagenome assembly MDTG01 (sample SAMN05326645, study PRJNA326480) | marine metagenome | isolation source: seawater | place: Pacific Ocean: South East | collected 2011 | reverse complement strand
TTATAAGCTTAAAGATTCTCCCCCTATGCAATCGATAATACCTATTTTTGCAAGTACTGCAACCCTTTAAGGACAAAAAAAACTTATCCTGTAAAAACACTCTAAAATAGTTATTAGTCTCTAAAATAGTGATATGAATAAAAAAGAAAGAGCTTTATTTATAGAAAAAAAACTTAGTGAACTTTTTCCAAATCCAAAGGCGCCCTTGGATCATAAGAATGCTTTCACTTTTTTAATTGCTGTTCTATTAAGCGCTCAAACCACTGACAATAGAGTCAATATCGTTACTAAAGAACTTTTCAAAAGAGCATCCAGCCCCGAGGCGATGTTGGCTCTTGGCGAAGATAAAGTTTATGAATACATAAAGACTTGTGGCTTGGCTCCGAAAAAAGCAAAAGCGATCATTGCAACCTCAAAAATTCTCATTGATAAATATAACAGTAAGGTTCCAAAGGATATTTCTCATCTAGAGGAGTTACCTGGCGTAGGACATAAAACAGCTTCAGTGGTTGTCAGCGAATATTTTAAAAAACCTGCTTTTCCCATCGATACTCACATTCATCGATTAGCTCAAAGATGGGGTCTCACGAATGGTAAATCAGTTAAACAGACTGAAACTGATTTGAAAGAAATTTTTGATGAAATGAATTGGCGAAATTTACATTTACAAATTATTTTTTATGGAAGAGCTTTTTGTACCGCAAGAGGATGTGACGGAACAATATGTTTCATGTGTAAAAGTTTATATCCTAATAGAAAAACTAAAAAGAAGACTTCAAAAGCTTAATTTAATCTTTTTGGAGAGTATAATCAGTCTTTTAAGACTAATTTTATGTACGGCAACAATCTCTCAATAAAATCTTTCGATGATGATCTTTGGAATGCTCTAGAAAAAGAACGTATCAGACAAGAACAGCATATTGAATTAATCGCATCAGAAAATTATGCTTCTCCTAGAATTTTAGAAGCACAAGGATCGATTCTGACTAACAAATACGCTGAAGGATATCCGGGTAAAAGATATTATGGCGGATGTGAATTTGTAGATATCGCAGAACAACTTGCTATTGATAGAGCGAAAGAATTATTCAATGCAGACTACGCCAATGTTCAACCTCACTCTGGAGCAAGTGCTAATGCAGCGGTCTTTCTAGCACTGTTAGATGCTGGAGATAAAATTCTTGGCATGAGCTTAGACCACGGCGGTCATTTAACTCATGGCTCTAAAGTAAACTTTTCTGGAAAAATCTACGAGTCTTATAGTTATGGCATCGATCCTGAAACTGGTGACATAGATTATGCCCAAGTGGAATCCTTAGCTAAAAAACATAAACCTAAACTTATCATCTGTGGATTTTCCGCTTTCTCAGGTATTTTAGATTGGGCAAGATTTAAGGATATTGCCAATTCAATTGATGCCCTTTTATTGGCGGATATTTCACATGTCTCCGGCCTTGTTGCTGCTGGACTTTATCCAAATCCGTTTCCTTATGCAGATGTAGTTACCACAACGACCCATAAAACTCTAGTTGGTCCTCGAGGTGGATTGATTCTTGCCGGGCCAAACGAAGATTTACAAAAGAAACTCAACTCAGCATTATTTCCGGGATCTCAAGGCGGGCCACTAATGCACGTCATAGCGGCAAAAGCAGTTTGTTTTAAAGAAGCTATGGAGGATGATTTTAAATCTTATCAACAACAGATCCTTAGCAATGCTAAAACCATGAGTCAGAAGTTTATTGCCAATGGCATCGACATTGTCTCCAATGGAACTTCCAATCATATGTTTCTTGTTAATCTCATAAAAAATGACGTAACTGGAAAAGTGCTTGAAGCTGCATTAGGTGAAGCCTTTATAACTGTTAATAAAAATTCAGTACCAAATGATCCAAAATCGCCATTTGTGACTTCAGGTATTAGGATTGGAACACCAGCAGTTACTCGAAGAGGTTTTAAAGAAGCTGAAGTTTCACAAGTTGCAGATTGGATCACAAAAATTATCAATAATATTGAAGATAAAAATTTAATTGTCAGCATTAAAGAAGAAGTTAAAAGTCTTTGCGATAATTTTCCAGTTTACTCTCAATAAATTATGCACTGTCCCTATTGTTCCTTCGAAGAAAGCAAGGTAATCGACTCTCGCCTAGTAACTGAAGGAAGTGAAATTAGAAGAAGAAGAGAATGTCTTAAATGTGCGGAAAGGTGGACAACGTTTGAAGTTGGGGAATTAGTCATGCCAAAAATAATAAAGCAAGATAAATCTAGGGTCCCATTTGACGAAACCAAAATCAGAGAGGGCATATCAAGGTCGCTTGAAAAAAGACCTGTAAGCGATGCCCAATTTCAAACTCTAATTGAAACTATAAAAAAAGAGATAAGAGATTTCGGTGAAAGAGAGATTGAATCAAATCAAATTGGTGAAACAGTAATGAGGCATTTAAAAAAATTGGATGAAGTTGCTTTTGTTAGATTTGCTTCCGTTTATAGAAGTTTTCAAGATCCAAACGAATTTAGCGAAGAAGTAAAAAAACTGAGTGATGAATGACTCTCACTTCATCTCCAAAGCTATTTCACTTGCGTTAAAAGGGAGATTTACTGTAAAACCTGGAGTAAAAGTTGGCTGCGTAATTGTAAAAAACAATAAAATAATTGGTCAGGGTTTTTACGAAAAGTATGGAGACTCTCATGCTGAAATAAATGCCATTAAAGATGTAAAAACTAAATACAAAAAAACATATCTTTCGAAACTTTCTGGAAGTGAAATATTCGTAACTCTTGAACCTTGTAGTAAAAAAGGAAAATCAGGCGCATGTGTAAATGAACTTAAGAAATATGATTTTAAGAGAATTATATTTGGCGTAAAAGACCCCTCACAGAATGGATTTGAAAATCTTCAACGTGCTGGATATGAAGTAACCGATTTAAATAATGATGAATGTTATATCTTGAATGAAGCCTTTTTGCATAAGGCTAAATTCAAAAAACCCTTTGTCAGGGCAAAAATTGCAATGTCTAGTGACCATAAATCAGTCTTTGTTTCGAAACACAGAAAATGGATTACTGGAATTCCTGCCCGCAATGACGTACAGAAACTTCGAGCAGAAGCAGATATTGTCCTCACTGGAGCTGGCACGCTTAACACAGATAATCCATCAATGAATGTGAGATCTAAAAAAATTATTGCAAATAAAAATTTTATACAACCTGATAGGTATGTGTTCTCAAATAATTTAGAGCTGAACTGGGCTGCACCCTTTTTTAAACTCCCAGGAAAAAAAGTAGTAGTAACTTCAAAGAAAAATCTACCAACACTCTCTCCAGAAATAAATGATATTTCTTACATGCGTCTTAAAAAAACAAATAACACATTAAGTTCCAAAGACTTCATAGAAAAAATATCTAAATTAAATAAAAATAATATTTTAATAGAAGCTGGACCAAAACTCTTGGGGAGTTTTGGTGACCATAACTTAATTGATGAATATATTTTTTATATTTCTCAAGAAAAACTAGGAGACAAAGCTTTATATTTTTATGGAGGAAGTAAACAATTAAACTTTTTTGATAACAAGCTATTCGATATAGTTGAAGAAAAAAACATTGGAAAAGATAGAAAGATAATTTTAAGAAAAAAATAAAAATGGATTTGAATAGCACAAAAGAACTTATTTCTGAAATTAAAAGAGGAAACATGGTTCTTCTGATGGATGATGAAGATCGAGAAAATGAAGGTGATCTCATTCTGGCTGGTGAAAAAGTAAATGCTGAAAAAATAAATTTTATGGCGAAACATGCCAGAGGTTTAATCTGCCTAGCAATGAGCCAGAGCAAATGCGAGGCTTTAAACTTGAATCAAATGGTGAACGAAAATAAGAGTGGTCATGGTACTGGCTTTACTGTCTCAATTGAAGCTGCCTCAGGAATAACGACTGGAATTTCGGCAGCTGATCGAGCTAGGACTATTGCAGTTGCTTCAAAAGCTAAAGCTAAAGCAGTTGATATTGTTTCACCCGGCCATATTTTCCCAGTGAGAGCAGTTCCAGGAGGAGTTTTATCTCGAACTGGTCATACTGAGGGGAGTACTGATTTATGCAGATTGGCAGGTTTGACAGAGTCAGCGGTTATTTGCGAAGTCATGAATGAGGATGGAACCATGGCACGAAAAAAAGCCTTACTAGATTTTAGCCAAAAACACAGCCTCAAGATAGGTACTATTGCTGATCTAATTAACTATCGAATTTTGAATGAACAAACGGTTGAGAAAATTGATCAAAAAGCAGTAAAGACAGAGTATGGGAAATTTAATCTAATTTTATATAAAGACCTAATTTTTGATGAAACACATTTAGTGCTTCAAAAAGGAAAAATTTCAAAAAACAGTCCGACTTTGGTAAGAGTTCAACAAAGTAATTTCTTTCATGATTTACTTAACATCAATGAATTTGGTGCCAGATGGTCTGTATCAGATTCTATGAAAAAAATTAACGAAATAGGCAAAGGAATAATTTTGCTTATTGATGGGGAGAATAAAAAACAAGATGAATTTAATGAAATTAATGCCTCTAAGAAAAAAAGAATCACTGTAGCAAATAATGACCCAAGAAGAATTGGTATAGGGTCGCAAATTTTAAGGGATTTAGGAGTTAAAAAAATTAAATTAATGGGCTCTGAAGTAAGATATCCATCCTTATCTGGATTTGACTTAGAAGTAACTGAATACTTAAAAAAATGAAAACCACAAAAACAGACATAAAAGAGCCGTCTTCAGATTTAAGTCATTTCAAGGTTGCAGTAATTAGCACTTACTGGAATGAAGAAATTATTAAACCCATGCTTGGAGACTGCCTTTCTAAGCTCAAAGAATATAATTTAGATAAGAAATCCTTTGTCGTTCCCGGAGCTTATGAACTACCTTTCATGGCACAGGCTCTGTGTAAAAATTATGATGCAATAATCCTACTTGGCTGCATAATTAAAGGAGAGACACCACATTTTGAGATTATTTCTCAAAGTATCAGCGATAAAGTTTTAGAAACATCTCTAAATAAAAATACTCCTATTATTTTCGGCGTCTTAACAACCAACAATGTCAGTGAAGCAGAAGAAAGAGCGGCTTTAAAGGGAGTTGAGTTTGCAAAGTCTGCCCTTAGTATTTTAGACACCCTGAACAAACTAAAGTGAGAGTTAGCCCATCGCCTACTAAAACAAGAGAGTTGGTCATTCAGGCTCTCTATCAAAAAACAATTTCTGGGGATTCCAACACAAAAATTTTAAAAGAACTTAAAGAGAATCAAAAAAGTTTAAATACAGATAAAGTCGCTGAAATCGTTAAAGATATAAAAAGCCTTGAACAAAAGTTCATAGGCACCATAAGTAAGTTCTCAAATATTCCCACTTCAAGAATAGGAGAGATCGAACTATCTATTTTATATTTAGCACTGTATGAAATTTCACAGTCTAAATTGGATAAGCCTATTATTATTAATGAGGCTATAAAGTTAGCAAAAAAGTTTGGGCAACATTCCAGTCACAAATTTATAAATGCAATCTTGGATCAAGCTATCAAAAACAGTTGAATTACCTCAGGATTGTGCTTTGGTCATCAGGTCCAGTAGAAATAATTTTAATGGGCACTTCACAAATATCTTCGATGTAAGAGATGAAATCTTTTGCCTCTTTTGATAATTCATCATACTTGGTTAAATTTTTTGTTGGAGATTCCCATCCTGAGAGAGTCTCATAAATAGGTTTTATATTCTCAAGATTCATGCATTCACCAAAAACAGAATCGTCTATTTCTTCATATTCCTTGCAAATTTTTATCTCATCAAGGCCATCTAGAACGTCTATTTTCGTAAGACAAAGTCCTGAAATACTATTTGTTTGAATAATCCTTTTCATCAGAACAGCATCAAACCACCCACATCTTCTCGGTCTACCAGTAGTAGCACCGATCTCCCCGCCTGTCTTTGCGATATATTCTCCAAGTTCATCATTAATTTCTGTTGGCATCGGTCCTTCTCCAACACGAGTCACGTAAGCTTTGACTACGCCTAAAATATTGCCTACATCTAAAGGTCCACAACCTGCTCCAGCTGCTATGCCAGAAGGAGAACAATTGCTTGAAGTAACGAATGGATAAGTACCTTGATCAATATCTAACAAAGCCCCTTGCGCGCCTTCGAACAAAACAGATTTTTCTTCTGTATTGATTTTTTTTATCAGCATAGATACATCCGCAAGCATTGTTTTTATTTTTTCTCCATAAGCTAAATTTTCATCGACGAGTCTATTCAAAGATAAAGCTTCTTTTCCAAAAAATTTCTCGATTGTAAAATTATAAAAATCCAGAGTTTCTTCTAATAAAGGTCTAAGTTGATTTTCATGAAGAGTATCAACAACTCTTATTGCCCGTCTGGCAACTTTATCTTCGTATGCTGGGCCTATGCCTCTTAATGTAGTGCCAATGGTTTTCTGACTATTAGATTTTTCTTTATAAAGATCTATCAGTTGATGGTATGGCTGAATCAAAACACATGCAGGGCTAATCTTCAGCCGATCGGTTATACCTGAAGTGACATTACTAATTTCATCTATCTCAGAAAAAAGAGCCTCATAAGAAATTACCACGCCTTTTCCAATTAAAGATAGTGAATCTTTGTGACAAATTGACGAGGGAAGCAAATGAAGAACGATTTTTTTTCCATTTATAATCAAAGTATGTCCAGCATTATGTCCTCCTTGATATCTACAAGCGGCGGCGAAATTACCTGCTAGAAAATTTACAATTTTACCCTTTCCTTCATCTCCCCACTGTAGTCCTAAAATTGCTGTATTTGAATGAGTCATATTTTTTGATTCAAATTAGTAAGTGAAGAAACATTTACATCGAAACCAATCGCTTCTCGAACGATATTATTTTGTATGCTCTTGTATTGTCCGCCTTTCGCAATCGAGAAACCAAATTCGGAAACATGCACCGAAAAGACTAATCCAGAGTGATAATCAAATCCTGGAAAATCTGAAAAATCCAAATGATAATTAACTGAGGATGGCAAATTTTTAATTATTTTTTCTATTTTTTTTGCAGAATCTCGAAAAATTTTATTTTTATGTGTCTTTAAGTATTTAAGAGATTCAATTTTACCGTTAACTGCAATAAGATTTTTTATCTCCAATAAACTTTTACTTTTCAAACCCTTAGACTTAAAAAATTCTTCCAGATCTGTTTCCGATTTAGATGAGATGATTTTTTTAAGTGTTCTATTCTCATTAAAAGATAAATCAAGACCATTCAAAATCTCTGACAAAGGTTCTGTTCTACCTAGTGATATTGTTAATTTGTATTTTCCAGATTTTTTTAAACTAAGTAACATAAGTTTTATTAGGTCAATCTCATCAGAAATTGAAATTTTCCCAAAAATTTCTACACCCGTTTTATAAGCGATTTTTGATTTAGTTAACGAATCTTTAGTTTTTCTTAAAGTCTCTCCAAAGTAACAATATTTCTTTTTGGTTTTGGTACCTTGTTGAAGGTCTATCCTGGCTATTTGTTGTGAGATATCTGGCCTTACAGAAATATCTTTTAAATTTTCGTCTGAAAAGCTGTATGCGTAATCTTTTAGAGAAAGATTAGCATTGCCTCCTATAAGTTCAGAAAATTCAATCAGAGATGGAATAACAAGCTCGCAGTTATTTTTGTAAAAAAAATTTAGGAATAGCGAACGCAGCTTTTCAAGTTCTTTGGCTTTAGCACCTACAAAATCTTCCGTTCCATCTGGAAGACCTGAGTTGGACATAGACATTTTTATTTATTCTGATTTTATACCTTTAGAACTATCCAAGTACTTAAAGAAGTCGCTATCTGGATCAATAAGAAGTACATCAGATTTATTTTCAAAAGTAGATTGATAAGCTTTCAAACTTCTAGTGAACTCATAAAATTCTGGGTCCTTATTGTAAGCATCTGCATAAATACCGGTAGCTTTAGCATCACCATTTCCTCTAAGTTCTTCAGCTGTTTTATAAGCTTCTGCAAGAATAATTGTTCTTTCACGATCTGCATTTGCTCGAATACCTTCAGCTATTTCCGTACCTTGTGCACGAAGTTCTTGCGCTAACCTCTCTCTTTCAGTTCTCATTCTGTTGTAAACAGATTCATTTACTTCTGTTGGTAACTCAATTTTTTTTACTCTTACGTCTAACACTTCAATACCAAGTTCGCCTCCTGCGACTGTGTTTAAGTCAGTGGTTAATATATTCATCAATTCGTCTCTTTCACCAGAAACAACTTCTTGGACAGTTCTAGTACCAAATTGGTTCCTAAGACCTTCATCCACCCTTTGTGTCAATAGGGTTCTCATTGCGCTTAATTGTCCTCCAGATGAAGTTATATAAAACTGTTCGTTATTTGTTATACGCCATTTAACAAAAGCATCAACAATGAGTCTTTTCTTTTCTGCAGTGAAATATGGCTGTGGTAAAGCATCAAGTGTTAATACCCTTGAGTCGAATTTTTTTACAGTATGATAGATTGGTACTTTAAAATGAAGACCTGGATTGATTTCTGGTTCTACGATTTCTCCAAATCTGAGTAAAATTGCAGTTTGCTTATCGTTAACTATATAAACGGCATTACTGAGAATAACTATAATAATTAAAGCAATGATTCCTATATTGAGATTGAGTGACTTCATATTACCTTCTATCCTGTCTTCTTCTTAGTTCTTCAATAACTCGGTCAGTAATCTCTTGGATATCTGAGCCAAGGGTAGTTGGTGTTGAAGATGACGAAGTCTCCTCTCTTGATCGTCTGTTGGGGTCTAGTGAAGCAGCTGCAATTTGGTCTAAAGGTAAATATAGGATGTTATTGCCCTCTTTAACATCAATCATCACCTTGGTAGAACTATTCATAACAGATTGAACTGCATCTAGATATAGTCTTTGCCTTGTAACTTCTGGGGACTTTGAATATTCAACAAGTAGTTGGTCAAATCTTGATGCTTCACCTTCAGCTTCAGATATGACTTTTTGTTTATACCCTTCAGCATCTTCAACAGTCCTTTTTGCTTCACCTCTAGCTATTGGGACAACTTCATTTGCATAAGTCTCGGCTTCATTTCTAAGCCTAACTTCATCTTCCCTTGCTTTTACTACATCATCAAAAGCCTCTTTGACAGCATCCGGAGGTCTAGATTCTCTTATTGAAACTGCTACGACTTCAATTCCTGTTTTGTAAGTATCTAATCTGGTTTGTAACCTAGACTTAACGTCCATGGCAATTTGTTCCCTTCCGACTGTTAGAGTGCTATCCATAGTAGTACTTCCAACTACATGTCTTAATTCTGCTTCAGAAGCTTGCGCTAAACTGTCTTCAGGAGCCGAAGCTTCTAAAAGAAAAAATACTGGATTGGATCTTTTGTATTGAACTGCAACCTCGACGTTAACTATATTTTCATCTTTTGTAAGCATTGAAGAATTAGTGGTGTGAGTAAAAAGTTTTTCAGTATTTACAATAAATCTATTATCAATAAGGGGAGGATTCCAATGAATCCCCGGTCCTTTAGTAGTTGAATACTTTCCAAATCTCAATATTACGGCTTCTTCTTGAGCATCCACTGTATAAATACCAAGGGCTGAGTATAAAAGTATTACTGCAATTAAAATCGAAGGTAGAATTTTTTTAATACCTCCGCCTCCATCTCCTGAACCGCCTCCGAAGATTGAGTTTATTTGAGCTCTAAATTTTTTTATTAGTTCATCAATATCGGGAGGAGGATTGTTATTTCTTCCCCACGGATCTCTTGAACCATTATTATTTCCCTGATCATTCCATGACATAAAGCCATTCTAAGATGTTAACAGGAATAATGGAATTCAATTTTTAATGATAGATAGAATCTTCATAACCTTATCATCTTCATCTGAAAAAAATGTTTCATTCAGGTTAAATTTTTTTAGCCAAGTTATTTGTCTTTTTGCAAGCTGATAAGTTGCATTTGTAGCTAACTCAATCATTTCTTCATAAGAAATTTTATCATCGATAAAATCTACTGCTTGTTTGTAACCAACTGTTTCAAGGACTTTTATTCTTTTTCCGCCACTTAATTCCAGCAAAGTTTTTGTCTCTTCAATAAGACCTAATTCAAGCATTTTTCTGAATCTTTCTCTCAATTGAACTTTAAATGTTTTTTTGCACCTCGGTATTATCGCAAAAGAGAATTTTCGATAATCATCGATCACACTTTTCTCTTTAAACCTCTTGAGCTTACTAAAACTTATTTTAGATAAATGGTTTACTTCTAATGCTCTAAGTATTCTTTGTGAGTCAGTGTCTTTGATGATTTTTGCAGCTTCAGGATCTATTGCTTCCAGTCTTTCATGCATCAGTTTCCAACCTTTATTTCTTGCATCTTCCTCAAGTTTTTCTCTAAGTTTTATGTTTTTTTTCGGTAATTTTGATATGCCATTAAATAGAGAATAAAAGTACATCATGGTTCCGCCAACAAATATAAGGTCTTCCTTACAATCGAAAATCTCATGAGAAATTTCGTTGAGAAAGTCTTTAACTGAAAAGTCATCCTCTGGGTCTAAAGTATTTATTAATCCATGATAAATCTTATCTAAGATTTCTTGGTCAGGTTTGCTACTACCAATATTTGCCCCTTTGTATACCTGAACAGAGTCAACGCTGATTATTTTTGTTGGGAAGTGTCTATTAATTTCCATTGCAAGCTGAGTTTTCCCACAATGCGTGGGTCCTAAAATAGAAATTGCTTTCTTCATGTTTTTTTGGTTTTATTTTAGGATAATTAGCATTCGAAGGGAGATAAAGATGTCTA
>MDTG01257076.1_pt1 | contig 10841 bp, 1 predicted proteins | sample 811421 | NCBI WGS metagenome assembly MDTG01 (sample SAMN05326645, study PRJNA326480) | marine metagenome | isolation source: seawater | place: Pacific Ocean: South East | collected 2011 | reverse complement strand
GGTTAACAGAACACAGGCAAGCAACCCAGTCATTACGCTACGTAATGGTGCAGAGTTGCTTATCTCAGAGCACGATGGTGATTTTGGTAACATCAAGGCACAATCCACAGCCTATCCGTGGACAATGAGCCTAACCGATGGTGGTAAGTTGGTTATTGATGCAGGTTCAATCCGTGACATGAACGGTGGCCTAACTGTTGATGGCAGTGGTTCACTTGAGATGCGAAACGGTTCGACTGCATACGGTAGTCCAAATGCAGCACCAACAACTGCAACCGTCAATGTAAATGGTGGAACACTGACAATCAACAACGCCAATGTTCAGAACGTCAATTCTGGTGTAGGTATCAACTTGGAAGATACAGCTTCAAGCAGTCTTTCGAATGTTGTTGTCAAGAATGCAGAAACTGGGATTACAGTTGTTAACGCAGCTCCAACAATTGATGGATTCACTCTGACTGACAACACAGTTGGAATTGACATGTACGGTGGAATGAGCCTACCAACAATTTACCGTTCACCACTACTATCTGGTGAATCAACAGGTTGGAAAACACATGCAATCGATATCACATCCTTTGCAACTGAGAACAACTTCGTTCAAGTTGGTACCAACTTCGTCTATGCTGGTGGAAATGCAGATCCTCGTGGTTCATACTATGGCCGGTACTTCATGGTCACAGACAGGTATCGAATCGCAGTCGATGATGGCAGTGGTTTGACCAACGTCACAGATTCAAGTGTAACTGGATACTACCCATGGGGCAACAATGATCCATCGGTTACTGGAAACGCTGCACAAGGAATAGCTGCAACACACACCTACTCTGGTGGTGTTGGTGGTGCTCCTGTATGGGACTGTAACTTGTACGGTTACAAGTTCAATCCAGGTGCATCGTACGCGCCAAGTTCCTACTATTACTTCATCGCCTATGGTGGCGGTAAGTACTCGTATGGACCAGGTGACGAGCCCAATGAATTTGGATTCCGCCTTGAGAGTGCACCAGGAATTACAGAAAGCACCTATGCTTATCCGTATCACTTCTGGGGTGGTTACTGGCCTTCGTTCTACTACGGAGCAAACCGCTACAACGGTGACATGGTACCTCCTGAAGGATTCAACGGAATGTGGGGTAGTTACAACGTGTGCAAGTCATATGCTTACAGATCTGTAACCAACGCTGGTGCAGGTTGGAGAATGGCTTACCCGATTGTCGACACAAGTTCAAACAACATCCAGCAAGTTGTGATGTACATGGACGTACTGCACAACGGAAATGATTACTATCAAGATCGTCTTGAAGTCAACATCCGTGGAGCAAACAATGTAGGTTCACTATTGAGTGCTGATTATGGCCGTGAATTCGGTACAGCTCAGGTTACAGATGGAACCATTTCGGGTGCAGATACTGGTATTGAAATCAGTGGCGCACGTGCTGGTGGTGACATGACTGATATTGTAATCAGTAACCCTGTGAATGAGGGTGTGTTGATATCAGGTAATTCAGATATCAAGATGGATTCGATTACGGTTAATGGTGGCAAGTATGGTATGCGTATGGGCAGCAGTGCTGACGGTGCAATTACTATGACCAATGTTGTGCTTGACAACCAGTCTCGCGACGGTGTTGCTCTAGACGACATGTCGGTAATAATGTCTGGTACAATCAGCAACGCAAGTTATTGCGGATTGAAGATTCTCTCCAGCAGTGGACAAGACTGGAACTTCGATGGTCTGGCACTGAATGACAATGAGGTTGGTGTAACCCACCAAGGTACTGGTTTACTTGCACTATCTGACGTCACTATGACAAACAACGTCATGGATGCCGAGTTGGATGGTTCAGCACGTGTTGAATTCCTTGAAGGTGTAGTTGACCAAAGTTTGGTGAATGTCGAGGATTCAGCTCAGTTTATCCGAATGCGTTCGCTGGATACTACAATTACAGCAGATGGTGCTGCAGTTGATGGCGCACCAGTCAGGATTTTGGATGCTGATATGCGTGTAGCAGATTCTTCGTCAACAGATAGTACTGGTGCAGCAGCTGGTTTGTCATTCACAACTTGGACAGCAGATTCCTCAGGAATTACAACTGCCAACCTGAATGGTTACCAGTTGGTCACAATCGCATCAGTAGCATACTCGTCCGGTAGTGAAATTGACATCCGGTACGCAATGAACACGCTTTCATTGTCTGATGCACCTGGCAACTCTGGAAGTGCAGCACTAGTAGATACGATCACAGATCGAACTTGCTACGGCTACAGCACAACGAGTTACTCCCTGCTTGCAGGAAGTTGCACAGGTCTAAACATCCGATCCAGCCGTGTTGTTGACGGTGTTAACGAGCATGGATATTACAACATGCCAAGCAACATGAACAACAAGGTCATTATGATGGACACACCATTCAACTATGTCGATTTGGGTTCAGGTTCGATAACCTTCACCAACTCGGTCATCTTTACAACTGGCTGTTACCAAGACGAGACTCGTTTGTACGCGACTTACCCGTACCGAAGTCACATTCGGATGGATAACACAACCATGATTTCGATGTGTGTATCACCACAGGATAACCCAACAGGATTCCGCTTGGGTTACTCAGGTACGTCCAATTATGGTAACTTCCACGTTAACAACAGCAAGTTACTCGGATTGAAGACGATTGCAACTGGAAGTGGTTATTACAACAACAACGGTGATTTGGAAGTGACCAACAGTCTCCTAATGCACCACCAGAAGACAACACCTGGTGGCACCGTGTTCTTTGACGATATGTGCATTCGCACAGCTGGTTACGATGATATGATCATCACAGGAAATACATTCGTAGATTGTAAGGTCGGCGTAGATATTGCAAGTAACACATATGCGTATTCAACATGGTATAGTGGAAATGGTACCAACAATATGAAGGTGAACAACAACAACTTCGTTGATACAACTGGATTCGGAATGTGGTTTTACCTAAACGCACATTCACACAATGCTGAATTCAACGACAACACGTTTAGTGGTACTATACCAACATACGGTGTATATGCTCAAGATTCAACAGTAACATCGGTTGAAATCAGTGGAAACACAATCCGGGCAGAGAACCCAGTTTACCTGCGTGGTGCACAACAATGGACGATCTCTAACAATGATATCACAGGTATCAAGAGCGCATCCAGAGCATGTATCTACACACTAAACGGTCACGGTTCAATTTCTGGAAATGACTGTATGGATGCAGATGGTGGAATTTCCATCAGCGGTATTCGAACAGGCAACGATGTGCACATCGATAACAACACGATTGCCTTCAGTCCAGACCGTTTGCCAACAAGTGCTGTTGGTATCTATGTAGATAGTTGCGGACTAGACGAGGTATTCATGGCAGATAACACAGTTAATACCATGATGAACGCATTGAACGTAGACGGATGTACAGTAACTGACAACCGCTCAGTTTACACTGGAATCGGTGGTTCTGCAGGTCGCACACACAACGTTAACATGGATCAATCAACATATACTCCTGCTCACTTGACAGGAGTCTGTGTAGGTGATTCAGTACGTTGGACATCACGTGCGTACTACAGTACAAACACCCCTCACTCGACCACATCAGATGCTGGTCAGACAGAGAGTTGGGACAGTACACCAATGAACCTTGGTTCAACCTTCGTACACCAGTTCACAACTGCAGGCAACTTCACTTACTACAGTGTAGCTGCTCAGACAACAGTGACTGGCTCAGTCGAGGTGTCTGCATGTTCAGGTGGTAACAACCTAGTTACAACTGGCCTTGACATACTCGGTGGTGGCGATGACATTACTCTGAATGGAGTGACTGTGTCTGGATTCAACACTGGTGTGGCAATGACTGGTGGTGACCTCAGCTTGGCTGCAGGCACCGCAGTGGTTGGTGTCACAGCTGCAGTTGAGGCCACAAATGTGGACATTGTTGTTAATGGTGCAAATCTAATTGCTAACTCGACATATGGTATCGGTTTAGATGCAGAGAGTCAAGGCGGCAATGATGTACTCGATTTGACTGGACTGTCAACATCTGGTGCGATTGGTGTCCATGCAGATGGTCACAAACTCATGCGCTGGAATGGCGGTGTTGCTGATTCAGCAACAGTTCTGAAGACCTCCAATGGTGCCTCTGGTACACTTGAGAATATGTCCTCGACAGCACGTGTAGAGGTTGATCTAACAGGTGACAATGTTTGGGACGTGGAAGTAGTTATGCCACTTCCGTGGGAAGTCTCTACATCTTGCTATGAGACCAACATGACTCGAGTCGCTGGTGCAATCATGGCAGGAGTAGCAAACCCATGTGGTGGACCTGCAAATGTAATTGATGCAGGTGCTTACTCAACAGTCACCAGTATTGGAAACGGATTGCTAAACAATGGTCTACTTATTGCAATGGCAACTGGCAATGCAGCTCTTGCTCACGCAAGTAAACTGACAGTCGACGCCGATGCAATTGTCCACGAGGGCAACCTATTGGATCTAACTGTTACACACATGGGCCAAACACCAGCAAGCGATGTTGGATTGTTCATCCACAGCGTTGCACAAGCACAGAACTTGGTCACCGGTGAAATGGTCGGTGTACCAGGTGGACGTGCAGAATACGTCAGCCCTTCATGGCGAAGTAGCCCTGGTCGAACAATTACAATCGATGGACAGTTGATGGATTGGTTGGGTATGAACCCATTCAATGATGCCGATGATATGATGCCTGGTGCAGTTGCAGTTAATGCAACCACACTTGCGCACATGAGAATCACTTGGGATACGAACTACATGTTCGTGGCTCTTGTTGGTCCAACTTTCATCAGCACTGATGGATTGTTCTATCTTGACACAGCACCAGGCGGTTCGTCCACTGGTGAGATGTGGCATTCACAGCACACTCTGCCAATCGAGGCAGATTACATGCTATGGATGGAGGATCTCAACAACTGGGGTCTGAAGAAGGTAATGCCAACAGGAAACTGGGTTGATGTAACATCCAGTTGCCCGCAGATTACCTCACACATCTTCGTAGGCAACCCATACGTAACCACTCCAGTGAGTGAGTTCCGTGTGCCATGGTCCTGTTTGGGCAACCCAGCTGAGAACGTTCGCTGGATTGCAATGGTTCAGTGGGATGCTCCATTCGGTCAGCCTGGCCAGGTTGCAGGTGTGTTCCCAGAACAGCCGTTCAACAGAACAACCACAACTGGACAGACATTTGCGAACTTCGGTAACTTCAACCTACTTGGAACCGATCTTTCCGATGGCACTCTAGATGACCACCTACTGCTATTCCGCAGTTACGTTGGAACAAGTGTTGTTGCGAGTGACCCACACATCTACCAGATCAAGGTCAAGGTTCGCAATGCAGAGGGTGATTACTGGGATTGGGGCGAGTACACGCCACTTATCATGACCACGAACCAAGATGTCTCAATTGACATCCTGCGTGCGAAGCCAGTAATTGAGAATCTAGTCGATGTTGAATATGATGAGGACAGTGGGACCCACACGATTTCACTCACCAATAAGGCGAGTGACTACCAGGATGACAATGTCAACCTAACGTGGGCTGTTGCTGATGCTGCGTCTAACACACACAGTTACCCTGATCCGTACAACTATGATTTGACAGGCCAAACCCTGACAATCACCACCAAGGACGATCAGTTCGGTGGCCACCGCCTACAAATGACTGTCACAGACAGCCACGGTTTGAGTGCAACTCAGACCATGAATGTAGGTATCTGGAATGTGAACGATGCTCCAGTAATCTGGAACAACAACCGATTTGACGGTATGCCCGTATTCTACGATGATGGTGCAGGTAACCTGAATGTCAAGGATGAGAATTTCAATGGTCTAATCACCAAGGAACTTGGTAGTACGTCCAATGCAAGTCGATCATACATTGTTGACATGGAGAACGAGCAGACCCAATCTGATTGGAACAACTGGTCAGTACCACAAACATACACTTGGGTACAAGACGAAGGCAATTGTGTGCCATTCGACTCCAATGTGGATGCAAATGTATTGACAATCGCAGAGAATGTCTCGAACGAAGCAGGTGGTAACTGTGACATCGTCCTAGACTTGAGTGACGATGCAGGTGAGAACAGTGATGCACAGACAGTAACTGTGAACTTCATTGTCAACCCAGTTAACGACGCTCCAGTCATCAAGGATTGGGATACAACAAATGGTGTCCACATCGAGATGGGCAACGGAAGTACCCCAATGACTTCATGGAATTGGGATGTTATGGAAGACGATGAGTCTGTTGAAAACTTGACAATCGACCTAACAAGTCTGATGGCTGACAACGATCACCCACTAGACCAGTTGACTTGGGAGATTGAAGAATCTGCTGCTTGTGTTTACGAGAACTACTTCACAGCAACAGTTGACAATGACGCAGACACAGTCACTCTGGATCTAATTCCAGATGCGACCACCAATGCTCCAACTCGTGAGATTGATTTCTTGCAGGATGCAGACAATGATGGTGTGCCGGATGGTGGTATTCACCAGATGCAGCCTAGTGGCGGTACTTACTGTACTGTATTCCTATGGTTGAATGATACAGCCGCGGCACCAAGCCACATCGATTATGCACAGAGTGCATCAGGTGTCTACGAACAGCGAAGTGTCCGCCAGGTCCTCAACATCAAGGTGATTAACACACCAGAGGCAACTGCAGACTACAACTTCGGTGATGAGAACTCGGACCTAGTCCCTGATTTCAGCTGGTTGAACATTGATGCTGTACTACCTGGTACACGAGTACCTGTTGACATTGACATCACCAACACTGGAGATGCTCATGCAGAGTACAACTACGGTCACGACCTGCAAATCAGGTTCATGACCGACGATCAGCCTTCGTTGATTCAGGACCAAGTTACATTGTCATGGGATGCTGGTGAAGTTCCAGATACTGGCGAAACCAGAACTATCCGTGGTTATGTCACACTGAACAACCCAACTGAGTACGTGAGTGCCTTCATCGAAGTGCGAACAATCAACCCGCACACAGATGAGTACATCACAGATGATTGGAGAAAGCCTGACCTAGAAGATACCGACTGGGATGACAACAACGTCACCACAGACGATACTGGCGATGGTATTCCACAGATGGTGCGTCTACGACCAGCAACCTCTGTAGCAAGCTTCGCTCCAGGTCTAATGGCTGTGAGTTTGGTTGGTGCCTTCGTTGGTGCCCTACTAATGCGTTCACGCCAAGACGAGGATGAAGCAGAGCTCAACGAGTCTCTTGCAAATGATGACGAGGCAGTCAGCCCGGTCATTGCAACAATTCTACTTGTTGCGATTACCGTGGTACTTTCTGGTGTGATCTATGTATGGGCTAACAGCCTTGCAACGGATTCAACTGGTAAGGCAACCCCGCGTCTAACCTTCGATTCGGAGGCAAAGTTCGATGGTGGAGATAACACACTATGGTACTGGCAAGTCGTTGTGATTAGCCACGATAACGAATTGGCTGCTCAAGCAGTGTATGTAATCGTTGAGTGGACCAACGCGACCGGTGGCGAAGAATCGTATCGAACAAGTCTAGCAAACCCAGACAATGTTTACGGATTCGTACCAAGCAACAGCCCATCATTGGTTACCTACAAGGATTCAATCGACTGTGATGTTGATTGTTCTGCAGGCTTTGGTTCTGGAGATATCGTTCGTGTTCGAATGGTGGATCCGGGCACTGGAGAACCAATTGAAAATGCTAAGGTTACTTTGCAGTACGCACCAACAGGTGCTACAACAAGTATCTTGATGCAGTGGGCTGCTCAGTACAACCCGCCAAGCATGAAGGCGACATTCTGAGCATAGCTTAGTTGAGAACAACAGGGGCCACCCGAAGGTGGCAGAGCGGGGCGCCGCAAGGCGCCCCCTCTGAGCCCCCGCTCCGCGTAAGGCGGAGCGGGGCCCGGCTCCCGTCCAATTTTCTTATTATACACAACACTACACACGTAGATGATTAAAATGAACATCAAAGGCGTCTGTTTTGATTGCGACGGTGTTCTAATTGACACTATTTCGTCGTGGAGAATCATCCACGAGCATTTTGGTACCGATAGCGGTGAAATGCTAGATCGTTTTTTGCGAGGCGAAGTTACTGATGCTGAGTTCATGGCAGATGATATTGGGCTGTGGAAGAGTGTTCAGACACGTATTCATCGTGATGATTTGATACGATGTTATCAGGGTGTTAAATTGATGAATGGAGCCAGAGAGTTGATTGAGGAATTACAAAATAGAGGTATTTTGGTTGCAATAGTGAGCGCTGGCGTTGATTTATTGATTGGTTCGATTGCACAGATGCTCAAAGTTGACGATTGGATTTCAAATGGCTTCCAATATGATGAGGATGGTTATCTAATGGATGATGGGATTGTACGTGTACCAGCTCATCACAAGGACTCAATGGTGGAAAAATTTGCAAGAATCAATGGCCTGAAGCCATCAGAAATTGTTAGTGTTGGTGACAACCATACTGATTTGAGTATGTGTATCCCAGGGTCCCACTTTGTTGGATTTAATGGACAAAAGCAGGTTGCGATTGATGGTTTTTCAAAGGCAGGGGTGCCGCACGTTCAGGAAAAAGACTGCCGATTGTTGTGGCCCCATTTCTTTCAAGGAGAGCCATTCCCCACCATAGGTGGGGAATGAGTCAAAGACTTCAACTCGGACCACAGGTTGATGCGGAGACGCTGGCCTGTGGCGCTTTGCCTTCTGGTTTTGCTCCCTACACTCCAAATTTCTGCAGATTCTGAATCTGAAGTTAGTATTGAAATCTGGCATTCGTTTGCGAGTGAGAGTCAAGAAGAGGCAACTTTCCTTGATGCAGTTGAATCTTTCATGGACATTCATCCGCATATTCAGATTACAGTTACCGCAGTTCCGTTTGCAGATATTGATCAATTATACCTGACAGCGGCTCAAGGAGGAGAAGCCCCCGATATTGTCCGTTTGTCGAGTGATCAATTGGGAGAGATCGGTGAAGTACGTGTAAATGGTTACCCGTTGTTAGAGGATTTGCGCCCTCATATAACACCGAATCAACGTGAAATATACGATCCAAAGGCATTGCAAGCAATGCGATACGGGGAATCTCTATACGGATTACCTGCGAGTCAAGATTGCCTTTCATTATTGTTTAATCGGGCACTATTCGATGCAGAGGGGGTCCCGTACCCCAACGAAAACTGGACTGAAAATGACCTACTTTCTGCTGCTGAGAATCTGACAAATGGGGGTGTATATGGGTTGGCCGTACCAGTTAAGGTAGCCTACTGGTGGTTCCCTTTCCAAACTGGATTTGGTGGAAATTTGTTCGATGAAAATGGAAACCCTACACTCGATTCTAACGGAAGTGCAGAGGCACTTGATTGGTATATTTCGCTAGAACAGGTCCACGAAGTGGTTAGAACAGGTACAGTAGGAGAAACAATGGAAACCCAGTTTATTCAATCAGAGGCAGCAATGATTGTAGATGGGCCTTGGAATTGGCCGACCTATGAAGCCGCAAGATTAGATGTAGGTCAGACATTATTGCCGACGATTTCCGAAACAGGTTTGAGATCTTCACCACTTGTAACCTACAAAGGTTGGTCCGTTTCAAAACAAAGTACAGCAAAGATAGCAGCAACAGACCTAGCTCTACATCTTTCATCTCCAAATGTGCAAAAGGAGTTTGCGATTGAAACAATGACAATGCCTACTGCAATTTCTACGGCAACCGATTTAGAAGTTCAAGGAGATCCTGTACTTTCAGGATTCCTTGCTCAAGCAGAAGTTGCTACTGCTGCACCAACCACTCGTGCGATGTCTCTGGTTTATGGCCCGCTTGGAACTGCTTTTGAACAGGCCCATAGTGGCATAGCGACTGCAGAAGATGCGCTTATTGGTGCAGATTTGGAAATGGATAATCTTCTAGCATCACAATCGACATCAGAACCATATCCTTTGACTGATGGGTACCGCACAATTAGTGTTACAGTTCCAACAGATTCGCAAGCAGTTGCATATCACATATTCGTCGATAATGTGACACATTCATCACTATTGGTGGGAGAAAATGGTTCAGAAAACAATGGATACGATTCATGTACAGTCGATGGCCAAGAGTTAACTCGGTTGAATGGATTGCCTTTGGTACCGCCTTCAGCAGGGAATTGGACTTGTGCACTTACGGGTATGATACCTAGTAAATTTCACCAAATCGACGTATTTATTGATAATGGAGGTGGTATGCAGCCAGAAATTTATTTCTCGATAAATGCATCCACCTCGATAATTGATGATTTGCCTCCGCCTCCAAATACGAGTCCAATTTTGTTTGCAGTTGGTTCGATATTCACATCTCTAGTTGCATTGTTGGCATTCCTTCGTTGGCGTGATTCTAAACTTGGGAGAAGAAACGGAAGGCTGGCACATTTCTACATCGCCCCTGCGTTGATAGCACTAGCAGTTTTGACATTCTACCCCGTGTTATACGGTATTTGGCTGTCGTTTACAAATGCAGATCAGAGCCATCTTGGTGAAAATACATGGGTTGGTGTGGAAAATTTTGTGACAGTATTCACATCTTCAGGCTTTATTCGAGTTACCCTATTCACTCTTCTATGGACTTTTGTGAATGTATTTGCTCACGTTGGTCTTGGATTATTCTTAGCCATTGTTCTAAATAATTCCCAAGTCCATGGTCGAACAATTTACCGCACAGTGCTATTACTTCCATGGGCGATCCCATCATACATTTCGGTCTTGGTATGGAAAGGTATGCTACAACCAG
>MDTG01177533.1_pt1 | contig 10841 bp, 9 predicted proteins | sample 811421 | NCBI WGS metagenome assembly MDTG01 (sample SAMN05326645, study PRJNA326480) | marine metagenome | isolation source: seawater | place: Pacific Ocean: South East | collected 2011 | reverse complement strand
ATCTAAGTCCGAATCAATTCTCCAAGGGCTAATACACCAGATCGGACCAATTAGCACCGTATAATTTACAAAGAAAACGGACCAGATTCTTCTTAAGAAACGTCTTTTTAACATTGCATCTGTTAAATTGAAGGGCGAACTTTCTTTCGAGACACGTTTTATATAATTCGCCGTTTTCACTGCGAAATAATCAAGTGGAAGTGACTCAATTAGCGGCCTTAAGATAGAGACCCAAACATCAAAAACTAAATTAAGCTCTGGTGGACTTGTTTCCTCAATTTCCCAGCCATTTTTTTCTAAACGTAGTGCAGCTTCCTCTATTCGTTTCAAAGTGATTTCAGGAATCTCAAAACCATCGATTTGCGTCACAAATCCTGCTCTCGGTTTAACGGGTAAGACGGGAGAAGACGAGATATCAAGTGAATCGGGATCGTAAATACTCCTACCTGCTATCACTGATAATCCGGCTCTCAAATCGGATACAGTCCTCGCCATTGGACCATTTGTAAGCATCAAATTAGGAGCACCTGAATCAATTGGATCAATTGAAGGAGACCAAGGAACAAGGCCTTTTGAAGGTTTCAAAGACGCAATACCGCAACAGTAGGCTGGATTACGAAGAGATCCACCTATATCATTGCCCAACCCAAAAGGTGTCATACCAGTAGCCAAAGCAACTGCCTCACCTCCACTTGATCCACCAGGAGTCATATTTTGATCCCAAGGATTTAGGGTTCTCCCAAACAAGGCATTATCAGTATCAAGCCGCATGCCCATTTCTGGCATATTCGTTTTACCTAATGGGATTCCACCCGAAGCCATTAATCTATTTACTATTGGGTCACTTCGCGTTGGCAAGGAATCTTTTAATGCTACTAAGCCTTTAGTTGTCGGAACGCCTAAAAAATCTAGATTATCTTTAATCGTAAACGGAACCCCGTAGAAAGTCTTCCTGAAATCCTTATCTTTGTTTCTATCCAGCTTATCAGCCATCCGTCTTGCAAATTCTTCAAAGACTACGATGATTGCATTTGACTTATGATTAATTTTCTCGATTCTATCAAGTAAAGCATCGACAACTTCGCTACAAGATACCTCCCTTGTCCTTATAAGTTGGGCTATCTCCAAGGCGCTTAAACGAGAAATCTCATCTACCAAATGACAACCCTTTTAGTCTTCGCGAAAATAAAAATTAGAATATTTGATGTAAGATTTGAAAATCCTAAGTGGTATAACCATCTTTGCCTGGAATCCAATTTGTACCCGCTAAAGGTACTCTAGCCATTGCCGCAGCTTCAACCGTTAAAGCACATAAATCTTCTGGCTCAAGATTTTTAAGATGGCTTTTACCCGATGCTCTCGCAATCGTTTGAGCCTCCAGTGTAATTACTCTTAAAAAATTTGCGAGTCTTTCACCTGATTTTATTGGATCAACTCTTTTCATTAATTCTGGATCTTGAGTAGTAATACCAGCTGGATCGTTTCCAAGATGCCAATCATCAAAAGCACCTGCTGTAGTGCCTAGTTCTTTATATTCAGCTTCCCATTTAGGATCGTTGTCACCGATGGCAATCAAAGCGGCTGATCCTATCGAAACCGCGTCCGCACCTAATGCTAATACTTTCGCAACGTCTGCACCCGACCTTATCCCACCGGATACGATTAATTGCACTTTCCCTCGCATACCCAAATCGTTCAAAGCATCAACCGCAGGTCGAATACACGCTAAAGTAGGAATGCCGACATGATCTATAAAAACATCTTGGCTTGCTGCGGTCCCACCTTGCATGCCATCTAACACGACGGCATCAGCGCCTGCTTTTACAGCTAATGAGGTATCAAAATATGGGCGAGCTCCGCCTACTTTAATAAAAATTGGTTTTTCCCAGTTTGTGATTTCTCGTAATTCCAAAATCTTAATTTCAAGGTCATCTGGACCTGTCCAATCCGGATGTCTACAGGATGACCTTTGATCAATTCCTTCGGGCAGGCAACGCATCTGAGCTACTCTCTTGCTTATTTTTTGCCCTAATAACATTCCACCTCCTCCTGGTTTAGCTCCTTGACCTACCACTATTTCTATCGCATCACACCGTCGTAAATCGCTTGGATTCATACCATATCGGGACGGCAGATATTGATAAACCAAAAATTTTGAGTGATTTCTTTCTTCATCGGTCATCCCTCCATCTCCGGTAGTAGTAGATGTACCAGCAATCGTAGCGCCTCTACCTAGAGCTTCTTTAGCTGGACCAGACAGGGCTCCGAAACTCATCCCAGCGATTGTTATCGGTATGTCTATCTTAATTGGATTTTTCGCGAATCTGGTTCCCAAGACAACCTCAGTATCACACCGTTCCCTGTAACCCTCAAGAGGGTATCGCGACATAGAAGCGCCAGGAAATACAAGATCATCAAAATGAGGCAAGGCTCTTTTTGTCCCGCCCCCTCTGATACTATAAATACCTGTGGTAGCAGCCCTTCTAATTTCAGCGTTCACATCATCACTAAAAATAACTGATTTCTTAGCTGGGGTTCGCCTCTTGTTCTCTTTTTTTTCATCCATATTTTAATTCTCTCAATACAAACCAACGTTTTTAATGTCAAAATGATAAAGTTTTCTTGCGGAGCCGTACCGTTTGAATCGTCTTGGCCTATCAGTGATTTTTGAATCATGTAATAACTTTTCAACTAACTCCACATGTTCTTCCCTCATCTCTTTTTCTATACAATCAGCCCCTAACTCTCCTACTGTGCCCGCAACAAATATATTCGCTTCATAAATCGAATCACCTAATCCATTGCCAGCGTCTCCTAATACCAGCAAATTACCTGATTGAGCCATAAAAGCTGAAGAATGTCCGACATTTCCGCCTACTACTATGTTGATTCCCTTCATGGAAATTCCACACCTTGAAGAAGCGTTTCCTTTTATGACTAATATTCCGCCGTGTCCCGTAGCTCCCGCGTATTGACTTGCATTTCCGAATACTGTCACCTTCCCTGACATCATATTCTCAGCAACACCTGGGCCAGCTGAGCCCTTGATAATTATTTCAGACTCCTCATTCATTCCCGCACAGTAGTATCCCACGGAGCCTTCTATTTCTACGTGAATATTGCTACTGAGTCCAACTGCTACAGCATGTGCTCCGTTAGGGTTCTTTATCTTACATTTTTTAATGCTTTCTGCCGCCATAGATTGTGTTTGCAGAGCATTGTTTACATCTCTCAGATTGGTTTTTGATAAATCAAAATCATACATTTTATTTACCCCAAAAATATGGGACGCCTGGTTCAGGCTCCCATACATCTGCTTTTTCTATACCAGGCAATGAAGCCAGTGCCCTAAATTCGGAACCAAAAGCAACATACTTATCTGTTTGCGCCATCACAGCGGGTTTACAAGCAATTTTGTCCCGGAGCACTCCAAATCCATTTTCTGTGCCCACAACAAATGTAAAAAAACCATCCAGATCATTGAGGCTCATCTCTAAGGCAACCTCTAAGTTATTGCCCATCTTCATTTTCTCCGTTAGATAAGCGGCAGCGACCTCGCTATCATTCTCCGTTTCAAAATTAAAACCAGATTGCTCAATAGCTCTTCGAACATTGTTGTGATTTGACAAAGAACCATTATGAACAAGGCACTGGTCAGTCCCAGTAGAAAAAGGATGAGCGCCCAAAGTCGTTACTTTAGACTCAGTTGCCATTCTAGTATGCCCGATCGCGTGCGTGCCCCTCATAGCAGCAACATTAAACCTCTCTAACACCTCTCCGGGTGGTCCAATTTCTTTATAGATTTCGACTTTTGTACCCACGCTCATAACTCGGATATCAGTATCATTCTTCAAATAATCACACACAATCGGAATATCTAGAACATCCAACTTGATGATGGCATGACTATCTATCGGTTCTACAATTACATTTTTTCCAGTTTGAATTTTTATATTTTCTGAAAGTTTGAAAAAATCATGTGCTGGATTTTCCGATTGCACGGTAACTTTCATAGTATTCTCATCGGCTTCTTTGTATATCGCGACGCCGGCACTATCAGGGCCTCTATCACTCAAAGGTTCTAGCATGGTTACCAAAAGCCTACCCAAGGAGGAATTAAGATTTTGGTCGATTAGAAAAATCCCAGCAATGCCACACATATTTTTTATTCCGTGATTAGATGAACGTAAGAAGGAACAAAAGCAAGAAGATAGATATTAACTCCAATAAAAATTCAAATCAATAACCACTTTCTAGAGGCAAATTATCTGACTTTACTTAATTATAAGTACACCGATGAATTGAAGACCTTGTCAATAAGGCCCATCTGAGTTGGTTAGCTCCTTCCAAAATTCGTAAAGTGGGCCTACTAAAATATGCATCTGCATCAAATGCGTAAACGTTCTGCTCAGATATGGCTTTCAGTCCTTTAAGATGAACATTTTCATATATGCGCCCTGCAATCCTTTTATTATCCTCAAGCCCAAACCCACAGCAACCAACAACAATATAATCAGGATTAATGTCCCTAACTTGAGATGGTGAAATCTCTCTTGAATTCTGTCCTGGAAGCCCCAACGGTGAGTCAAAACCTGCTAACGCGATCTGCTCTGGAACCCAATGTCCAGGGCCAAAAAAAGGATCTACCCATTCCAAAAATAAAATTGACTGCCCTATTTTTGGTAGACCCATCATATCCTGTATGCTTTTATTTGCTTTTCTAATGATCCCTTTAGCTTCCTTAACTCGGTCAAATTCATTACCCAAACGCCCTATATCCTCTATTATTTGTGCAATCGAAGAACCTGACAATGATAATAACTTCACAACTTTGCCGCTTTCACTTATTAAATACTTTAATGCTTTATCAACTTGACTTTCAGTTATAGCACAGACGTCACACAAACCCTGAGTTACTAAATAATCCGGTTGTATATTGACCAACATCTTGTAATTTATTTCATAAATATCTGAATTGTTTTCTTGGGATTCTTTTACAACACGATCAATCTCACTCATAGATAAGTTTGACCGTATTTTGGTTGAAGTAACTTTTAACTTTCCTTTAACTTCTTCAGGATAATTACATTCATGACTACAACCCACAAGATTTTCCGATAAATCAAGACTTGTAATTATTTCTGTGGCGCTTGGCGTTAAACTAACGATCTTCATTGCAATAATATATTTTTATTAAAACAATTATTCTAATAAAAAAGGGGACTTTTTTTAAACAATTAGTGATATATAATAAATGTTGACGTTTTATTAGATTATTAGGAAACAAACATGTTAAAGCTGGTTCTGACAATTTTTGCCATAGCACTGTTGTTTTGGCTCATTTTGAAAATATCCAGACCTTATTCAGACACGCCTGGACTTAAGCAAAAAAAAGTTATAACTCTACTCATTTTTATAGTTATCTTTGCGATTATTTTGTTAATGTCGCGCACTGGCATTAGTCCAACAATAATACTTCAAAAGATCCTTCAATTTCTCCCAGCCATCCGCGGCTTCTTACCCTTCTGATTGATTACTTGGTGGCTTCGATTATCCATCTATCCGGTTTAATAAAACCATAATTTGCACCAAATTTTTCACTGTATCCACAATTAAACAAAGCGCTATTCAAATATTCTTCACCACTCTTTTTTAGTCTAGCCTTATGTTTAATTTTATTCCGCACAATTTGATTAGAGAGCATATGACCATCAGGATAAGATTGATAGATATCAAACTTCTTTTTTTTAAACTCATCATATTTATCCATTTGATTTTTGACATAAGCATAGTCTGCAACTAATTCAAGTAATGCAATACAATTCATGTCATCTAAATAAGTCTCACCATTTTTCTTCTTAACGAATGAAGATGCAAATAAGGTTATTAACATAATAACAATAGTTGTTTTAAAGATTTTTTTCATTGATAATCCAACTCGGAAACTACCCTAAAATTAGGTGATTTTAATCAAGAGAAATTTAAAAAAATTCTATTATTGGCTTATTACCCCACAAGCTATCCTAGGTCCCGCGGCACCCGATGGCTGAGTTCTATAATCGTCTGGGCCGTCGTGGATAACAAAAGCTCTGTTTAATATACTAAGAGGATCCCCTTCTATTAAATTAACTTTTGTATTTAATATTTCCACCCTTAATTCTCCGCTTTCACCAATATGGATATTTGGCATATCACCGGAGTGACCTTCTACCAAGAGTCCGTGTTTTTCGCCGGAGGGATTAAAGTGCCCACCAGAACTTGAAAAATCACCTTCACAAACTCCGAATTCATGGATATGGAAAGCATGAGGACCAGGGCGCAGATTTTTAAATTTTGCATCTAACAAAACACCTTGTGGGACCGCGCGAACTTTCACGGTTCCCAGTTGTTCCTTATCGCGGCCTGATAAGCTCACATTAATGCTGTTGTCATTACTATTTGCTGTACAAGCAAAAATTGGAAATAATAGGGTGGTAAAAAATAAGTTAATCCTTTTCATGATATGTTTAAAATCCTATACTGTTAATTTTTCTAATCTAGATTTATTCTTTTCAGAAATTTCTAAAATTTGATCTGCTATTGTTATCAAAGGTGGTGAAACTAACAAACTACCGTTGGCTGGGCGGATGATCAAACCGTCGTCTATCGAATCTGAATAAATACGATTGCATAAACCTACGGGATCTTCGGTCGACAACTCATTATTTTCGTCACGTGTCCTGAAATCAACAGCCGCTATTCAAATACTTTCTCCACCTTGTTTATTTCTTTATTAATCAAAAAACTTACGTTTTATACATCTAGAGTCGTCTTTTTCTCCCAATCTGATAAAAAAGCTGAGTAATCATTCCATTCTTTTTCTTTAAGTTTGCAAAAGCCGTCAATCATTTCATCTCCCAAATAACCCCTCATGACCTTACTATTTTTCAGCAAACGTAGAGCATCTAAAAGATTTAGAGGTAATTTCTTAACACCTTTCAATTTGTGGCCTTCTTCGTACATATTGATATCGAGCTTTTTCCCTGGTGATAATTTTTTTTCAAGTCCGTCTAAACCTGCCGCCACCACAGCCGCTTGCAATAGATAAGGATTAACTGCTCCATCAGCCAGCCTTAGTTCAAAACGACCATTATCGGGTATTCGAACCATATGAGTTCGATTATTCCCACTCCAGGTAATGGTGTTTGGGGACCACGTTGCACCTGATTTTGTTACAGGAGCATTGATTCTTTTATAACTATTTACTGTAGGATTGGTTAATGCTGTCATGGAAGGCGCATGTTTCAAAACACCAGCCAAAAAGTTTAGGCCGTAGTCAGACAACCCATCCACACTTTTACCATCTTCAAATAAATTATTCCCATTTTTCCAAACAGAAAGATGAAGGTGACAACCATTACCAGTCAAATGAGAGAATGGCTTGGGCATAAACGTAGCCCTTAGTCCATGTTTTTCTGCAACTGATTTAACCATAAATTTAAAAAAAGAATGCTTGTCAGCGGTTTTCATTAAGTCATCATACTCCCAATTCATCTCGAATTGCCCATTTGCATCTTCATGATCATTTTGATACGGATTCCAACCAAGAGATAACATGTAATCACAAATCTCTGCTATTACATCAAATCGTCTCATAATGATTTGTTGGTCATAACAAGGCTTTTCGGCATAATCAAAATCATCTGAAATGGCTGAACCATCCTCTGACAAAAGAAAAAACTCAGCTTCAACGCCGGTTTTGACCTCAATACCCTGCATTTTTAAATGTTCGACTAACCCCCCTAAAATGTTACGTGGCGCTTGTTTGACAGTTGACCCATCCATATAGCAATTCGCCGGAACCCAAGCGACATCTGGTTTCCAAGGGAGCTTTACTACAGCACTACTATCGGGAACAGCCAACATATCGGAATCGGCGGGAGACATATCCAACCAAGACGCAAAGCCCGCAAAGCCCGCACCATTCTTTTCCATTTCATTTATTGCCTCCGCAGGAACAATTTTAGCTCTTTGGCAACCAAAAAGATCAGTAAAAGAAACCATGAAATATTTTATTTTATGTTCGTCGGCAAAAGATTTTAGATGTACAGTCATTTTATAGCTTACTCCCAAGGTTAAAATTAATAGTTAAATAATCATTATTGTCATAAACATATAGGAAATCGATATATGTAAATTAGCTAATATTTAATTTAAATACATACCATACATTGTAAATCTATTGAAACCTAAAAATTCATACGCCAAAATAGAGTAACCTGAACGATAGAGTCTTTCAAACTTAAGAAGAAATTGCACATTAGAATTCAGCTTTTAGCAATATCGTTTTAAGGGAATAATATCGACAACTTGATTTATACACAGTCAAGGAACGCATACATCATATGAAGAAAAAGTGAGTTGAAAATTGGCCAAAGTTACTGATTACCCATCAAACACTGTTAACCCTGACGATTTTACTGAAAAAATTTTCGCAATGACAAAAGAGTTATCAAATCACCTTAAGTGGCCACCAAAAAGAACTTGGAGGTGTGTAAAATATAAATGGGGTTCAATTAAAACAGAGCCCTTACATTTAGCTGAATGGTTAAATTTTCATTGTGCGGTTCAATCAAACATTTACCAACAGAACACCATGGCCACAGTTTTGTTGTCTGAATCAGAAGCCGCTAACCATAACATTATCGTGTTTAACCAAGAGAAAGCTATACATTTAAAAGCATCGGCAACCTTTCTTCAAAAACGCGCAGACGAAATACAGACTTATCTTGGAAGTGACAATAATAGGGATAAGATGCTGGATCGACTCATTGAAGCAGCCTTTACAAAGATTACCACGCTTAACGGAATGGCCTATCTTGCTAAGGAAATATCAACGATCGAACTACAAGATCTTGTAGTCAAAAGCATAAATAATTCTTGACCATCTTTTTATTGATAGGCAAAAACTTTTGCATTTGGTAATTAAAATTTTGGAGAAAAATTGAACAAGAATATAGCCTCTGAAATCAAACGTATAATTTCTCTGCAACAGCAAGCGATTCAGAATGAAGATTCATCATCTGCAAAAATGAGAGAGGATCGGATTAAGAGGGCCATACAATTAATTAGCTCGAATAAAGAAAAAATAGTAGAAGCTCTGCAAAACGATTTTGGTCATAAAGATCGAGGAGAAATCCTTTTAGCTGAAATCTTTGGGACAATCAATACACTAAAATATTCAAAAAAACACGTTAAAAGTTGGATGCAAGATTGTAAACGTCAATCTTTACAACCTTTTAAATTTTTGGGCGCCAGAACATTTGTTAAATATCAACCTTTGGGTTCAGTCGGAGTTATCGTCCCATGGAACTTCCCCATTAATCTTTGTTTTGGTCCGTTAGGTAGCATATTTGCTGCTGGCAACAGAGCAATAATAAAACCATCAGAAATTGCACCACATACTGCAAATTTAATTCAAGAATTAATTGGAGTCTTCTTTGATGAAACAGAAGCTACCGTCTTTACTGGAGACTCTAGTGTTGCGGAGATAATCAGTTGCCAACCTTTTGACCATCTGTTGTTTACAGGTTCAACAAAAAACGCCATCAAAGTTATGAAAAGCGCCTCTAAAAACCTAGTCCCGGTAACTTTAGAATTAGGAGGAAAATCACCAGTCATAATATCTGAAAGTGCAAATTTACGAAAAGCGGCCAGGAGAATTTTAGCTGGAAAAATATTCAATGGCGGCCAAGTTTGCCTTTCCCCTGACTATATTTTAATCAAAAAAAACCAGGAACAAAAATTTATTTACGAACTCATCGAAGCAGCCTCTATATTACTTCATCAAAGCAACAATATTTTAAATATCACATCTGTAATAAGCGATACCCACGTAAAAAGAATTAAACTAATTTTAGAGGACGCTAAACAAAAGGGTGGTGACGTCATCGAGCTTTTGAAGCCGAATCAATACAAAACACTTGAAACCAAACAAATGATACCTTCCGTTATCCTTAATACTAATCAAGATATGATCGCTCTAAACGAAGAAATATTTGGACCAATTTTACCTCTCGTTTATTACGATAATTTAAGCGATGCAATAAATTTTATAAATGACAGGCCGAGTCCATTAGGAATATACTGGTTTGGTTCAAACAAAAATGAAGCAGATCAAATTATAAATCACACCAGTTCGGGTGGTATCACTATTAATGATGTTATCGCCCATGTTGCACAAGATGACGCTCCTTTTGGGGGAATTGGCCAATCAGGAATGGGAGCGTACCATGGGAAAGAAGGGTTTGTGAATTTTAGTCATGCCAAGACTGTCTACAAACAGATACCCTTCGAACTACCCTTAAACTTTATTCAACCTCCATATACAAAATATTTTTTAGCACTAATAGATTTTTTAACTAAACCTAGAAAATGAATATAAATGCTTTTTAATTTTCGACCTTAAAAACTTCATAATCAACTCGACCTGGTCGGATTTTTCCACGGGCTAAACATACGAGATTGTTTACCCAATCATAATCTGAGTGGCCGGTTTGCATTCTGGGACTGGTGAAAAAATACTGATCTCCATATTCAGTACCACCATCACCTTGGAGCGAGCGAAGAACTGAATCGGTTAATTCCAATTTGCCAGTATATTCCACGAAAATTAAGGCGCCATCTGATGTCTCAAAGGTAACCCTTACATCCAAATGTCCGAATTTTTCGGTTAACGTAAGCCAATCAGCTCCAGCTGCTGACCTTATTTTTCCTTTGAATCCTGCTCCTTCGAACTCACCACCATCTACTTCGACAATCAAACGATTTCCAAAGGGCCCCAGTCCAACTTCCAGACTGGT
>MDTG01445452.1_pt1 | contig 10842 bp, 9 predicted proteins | sample 811421 | NCBI WGS metagenome assembly MDTG01 (sample SAMN05326645, study PRJNA326480) | marine metagenome | isolation source: seawater | place: Pacific Ocean: South East | collected 2011 | reverse complement strand
TCTTTGGACCCGGAGGTCCGCCCTTTGATGGTCCTGGTGGTCCACCTTTCTTTGGACCCGGAGGTCCGCCCTTTGATGGTCCTGGTGGTCCACCTTTCTTTGGGCCTGGAGGTCCTGAGCGTGAAGGGCCAGGAGGTCCGGATCGAGATGGACCGGGAGGTCCTTTGCGAGTTTGTTCAACGACTTCTTCCTCTTCGTCCTCCTCGAAGATAGCTCCACAATGTGGACATTTGGTATCGGATGCTTTGACGAGTCCATCACAGACTTCGCACGCAAACATTTCCTCATCGTCTTCTTCTGCTTCAGCACCGATGGTCGTAACCTCGCCATCTTTCATGCATTTAAGGACGATTTCAACGGCCATGTCGTATCCTTTTAGGGCAACTTCGGTTTGAATTGCATGCTCAAATGCTGAGCTCAGATCTTCAGGCGTGTCAAGGACGCGTCCATCATCGACGTAGGTTAAGTTGACGACAAGCATGCCATCGACTACCTTTGCTTCTGGTGTTTCAACTGCAACACCTCGCTTGCGTGCGACTCGACGAGATGCAACCTCGCACATGCGACGTAGAAGGGCATCATTGGGGCCATCTGAGGTTGATTGCCCCATTGCTCCCGCAATAACTTCAGCTGCTGGTGTGATTCCTTGTGCATCTCTGAGATGTGATGGCAAGTCCGCACCCAAGTTTGCCAAGACATTTGAGGCACTGGACTGGTTCATGTTTAACCATTGATTTCGACGCTCGTTCTTGACCGCCCGTTCAGTTTCTGCAAGTCGGTTGACCATTGCATCAGTTGGGGAAGCGGTTGGATTGTTTGATACCATAGTTCCTCCAAGTTGCTTGCCGAGTTGTGACTCAACGTTCGTACTTGGAACTGCGCCACTTGCAAGCGTAGGGCCTCGGGGTTGCTGTGGAAGATCACTTTGCTGAACATTTTGGGTTGGCATTCCTTGCGACATTGGTTGTTGGCCTTGAGGAATAATTGGTTGTCGTTGAGGGAATTGATTGCTCATTTGGTTCGGGAATTGGCTTGGTTGCTGAGGCGGAAGTTGGCTACCAGGAGGTAGATTGTTCTGTTGTTGAATTCCAGAAGCAATGTTTTGTAGAATATCCGCAGGAATTCCTTGTGGCATGCCTTGTTGTTGCATCTCGCGTTGTTGTCGCACCGCTTCGCCAGAAACGACACCGAAACCGCGCCCACCTGTGACCTCACCGCCGCTCAAGCTCGTTGACCCCATCGCAGAAAAACTACCGGCTCTGGAGACCTCTTGTCGAGCGCCACACTCCGAACAGAAGATGGAATCATCAGGAATCACTGCTCCGCAGGAACCACACTCCATCTCCTCACCCTTACTAACCTAAACATCCTTGATTCTAAAGTCTTCTATCTTCTGTTATGCAAATCACCCAACACAGAGTGAGAATCTTCATGCGGGAGAGGCTGGTGGTCGTCAATGGAGGGAATGCATGTCAGTTCTAATTGACGCCGAAATTGATACCCTGCTCGAGACGACTTCACGGTCGTTTTACCCGACACTGAAGTATCTTCCAAAAAAGATTCGTGGCCAAATCGGTTTGCTTTACTTGCTCGCAAGAGTTGCTGATACGATTGCAGACTCGAAAGCCGGAGAGACTTCGTTGCTTATCACTGCCCTGACACAATACAACGACGTTGCTCAAGGGCGAACGAGCGAGTTGCCAGATTTGTCTCAACTTGCAGATATTCAAACGAATCCAGCTGAGGCAGAGTTGTTGAGAAACGTTGAGATGGTTGTTAATGCGTTATCAATCTACCAAGAGGATGATCAAGAACGAATTCTGGAATGTTTGGAAATAATTGTGGGGGGGCAAATCCTCGACTTACAACGCTTCGGCATCGCAAAGGAAGGTGGCACTATTTCATCGCTTGATTCTGAAGAGGAATTGGATGATTACACCTTCCGTGTCGCTGGTTGTGTTGGCGTTTTTTGGACAAAAATGTCCATTGCGCACATGATGAAATTGCCAAAAGCGAAGGAGGAATTGTTCTTTGAACACGGGATCCGGTTTGGTAAGGCTCTTCAAATGATCAATATCCTGCGAGACATTCCTGAAGATTTACGATTTGGCCGTTGTTACATTCCTAGACCTTCTCTTCAGAAGTATGGTTTGACACCCGAGGATCTCCTTGATTTCACAAGCATCAACACCTTCCGGCCGCTTTACGACACCTACCTAGACCTCACAAGTGAACATCTCGATGCTGCAGTTGAATACATTCGCATGATTCCCGACCGGCAGTTCCGACTCAAAGCAGCTTCAATGCTTCCGGTCTTGATCGGCCAACGTACCGTAACCCTCCTTCGAGAGGGTAACATTCTGGATTCCGATGAAAAGATCAAAGTGACTCGAGATGAAATGAAAGGTTACTTCAAGAAATTGCTACGCGCTCTTGTCATTCCTGGTGGCGTCCAGAGGCTTCTTGCAAAGAATAAGAATGCTTAGGAACGCAATATGTGATTATATGCTTACTTAATATGAAAACATTTCTAAGTTCAAACGTTCAAGAGGAGGTCTCTTAAACAACGAGCGCGAGGGGGAACCGTTTACGATGTTGGAACGCCGAAAACCGCTGGACCTTCTCTTCCCTCTCAAAGGTGGAGCGGAAAGTTCCGTACAGGCAAAGACATCACCAACACCTCTTGATCGCCTTCGAGAGGGCGTTATGCTCGCTCGAGACGCAGTCAAGGCCGTAAGTGTCACGGCCATGGAAGCGCTACGTGAAGGTGCGATGTTGATTGGTTTGTTCAATGAACAAAACGAGTTAATCGATCCTTTCGTTGACCTTGATGCACCAATATGGTCGGACCAACCACCGGTCGAACTTTATCGACTTGCATATCGTTATTGTGAAGAGTTAACAAAGCGTGAAGCTGGTAACTTCTATCACTCGTTCAAGTATCTTCCAGACGAACAACGTCTTGCGATGTGTGCTGTTTACGCCTTCTGTCGCCGTGCTGACGATATTGCGGATGGAGACTGGGCAGACCGATTCCCAGGTTCAACCATCGAACTTAGCCAGGAAGCAATTGAATATCGACTTCAGTTGGAATCGCTCCAAAAGCGAACAACGATTCTGGAAGATGAGGTTTATCTCAATAAAATCAACCAACTGTTTTTCTTCAGAAAAAAACTCTCAACATGTTACAATGATGTATACAGCACGGACCCTGTTTTCCTTGCGCTAAAGGATACAATCGAGCGTTACAACATTTCTCGAGGCGTCTTTGATGACCTCATTTCTGGAATGGAAGATGATCTTTACAGCAACCGGTATCGAACCTTTGAGGAATTGTATGTTTATTGTTACCGTGTCGCTTCTGTCGTTGGCCTCATGTGCATTGAGATCTATGGGTACGATGATCCACGAGCACGTAAATTTGCTGAATCTTGGGGAATTTTCATGCAACTCACAAACGTTCTACGTGATGTTGGAGAAGATATCGAACGTGACCGTGTATATCTTCCGCTCGATGAACTTGAGCGAAACGGCATGACTGAAACTGATCTTGTTGGAGGTAAGGTCGTTCTTAATCCTACATGGGAGCCTTATTGCCATCACTATGCAAAGCGTGCTCGAACCTATTTGGAAGAAGCTCGTCAATTGCTTCCTCTTCTACCCCGGAGAACACGATACTCACCGGCTGCAATGATTGCATTTTATGATAAGATTCTCAAGCAAATTGAGAAACAACAAGGTGACGTTTTTACCCGCCGTGTCAAATTGAACAAGGTCCAGAAACTAAGTCTTGCAGCAGCAGTCTACCTTCGTCATCGATTCTTGCCAAGATTCCTCGACCCTGTTTGGGGAGGCCTTGCACGAATTGGCTTGTTGCCTAACGTTTGAGAGTTCAAACTGTTCGAGTGAATGCTTGAATGCCAGTAATATAACGACCGAGAATCAAGTTGTGTATGTCGTGCGTGCCTTCGTACGTCTTGACCGATTCAAGATTTGCCATATGTCGCATGACCGGGTACTCGTCAAGAATTCCGTTTGCACCGTGAATGTCCCGTGCTACACGAGCGATTTCGAGCGCAATGTCCACATTGTTCATTTTTGCAAGTGAGATTTGTTCATTGAACCAAGTGCCATCATCCTTTTTTCGCCCGAGGTGATAAGCTAACAACTGACCTTTGGTAATTTCTCGGAGCATCCAAGCTAATTTGTTCTGAACGAGTTGATAGGATGCAATCGGATAATCGAATTGAATTCGACTCAAAGCGTAAGTTTTCGCACTGTGGAAACAAGCCATTGCGGCTCCCAATGCGCCCCATGAAATGCCAAAACGAGCATTGTTGAGGCAAGAGAAAGGTCCACGAAGTCCCTTGACACCAGGTAGAATTCTGTCCTTAGGAATCTTACAATCTTGGAAGACGAGTTCCGATGTTACAGATGCTTTGAGGGAATGCTTGCCCTTCATTTCGGGTGCACTGAAGCCTTCATCGTCTTTCTCGACAATAAACCCACGAATGACGCCGTCAAGTTTGGCCCAAACGATGGCCACATCGGCGATTGTACCGTTGGTAATCCACATTTTCGCACCGTTGAGCAAGTAATGGTCACCCATGTCTTCTGCTTTGGTAATCATATCGCCGGGATTGGACCCATAATCGGGCTCGGTCAATCCAAAGCAACCAATCCATTCACCAGAGGTCATCTTGGGAAGGTAGTAATTTTTCTGCTCTTCACTTCCAAAGTCCCAAATCGGATACATGGCGAGTGAACCCTGTACAGAAGCAAAGGAACGAAGTCCTGAATCGCCACGCTCCAGTTCTTGACAAATCAAGCCGTAGGCGACGTAAGAAAGTCCTGGGCACCCGTAGCCCTTGAGAGGGGCGCCAAGTACGCCCATTTCGCCAAGTGCAACACGCCATTCATCGAGGAAAATACCCTTTTCACAAGCATGTTCAATCTTTGGAATGACTTCTTCATCAACCCATTCCCGGACAAGGTCGCGGATCATAATTTCTTCTTCAGTAAGTAAGGATTCGATATCGTAAAAATCGATTGCTTCGAATGGCTCCATTCAGTTCCCTCATGTTGGGGGAGTCGACACAACTCATGAACCTTAGCACACAAACGATGTGTTCATTCTCATCACTCTTTCTTTTCAAAGCCACGCAGTTGCCTGTATTTTCGCTGAAGATAACTACTGTTCATGAAGATGAGTCCGATGATGACGCCAGGTACGGAGATCGCAACAGCTGCGAAAACAATGGTTTCCATGATGCCGAGACTCTCTCTACTTTCGGTTGGATAAATCTCGGCAATCAGGCCTTCGTTCGTTAGCATCCATCCTTCGTCTTCGCCAATCTCCCACATCAACGCAATGCGCTGACCGGCAATCTCGGGATCGAATTTTGTAACTGCATCAGATTCAATGTGCATGAAGACTTCGTCGCCATCGAGCATGTAGCGAACGGATTCCAAAGGTGCGAGATGGATGAGTGACGTGCCATCATAACCTCTACTCAGTGCAATGAAGTCGCTCGAACCGTCTTGCAACTGCATAACTTGACTTGTTGTGGATTTCGAAGCGTCCTGTATGTCGAGCACGATTGAAACATGTCGCCGTCCGCTCGCAAATGCCGCGCATTTGATGTAGGTCGAATCTGCACAATCAACGGCAACCCATGTGTCGCTTGATGTGCCGTCAAGCCACGTGATTTCTCGAGTACGGTCGATGACAGCAATTCCATCATCGATGGATGTTGCAAGACATATGTTCTGTTCCAAGTGACAGGAAATGTCAGTAATCTCTGATGCCTTTGTATCATTGAGTTTCTTCATTCCTTCTCCTTCATTGAAACTGTAGATGTTACCATTTTCAGCTCCGAAGAAAGCAAGATCGCCACCTGCTCGCCAAGATGTTGCGGTCAGTTCGATACTACCAACAATTCCAGCGCCATTGACCGCTTCGATACTGTTGTCAGATAATGTATAACGCAAAGCTCCACCTAAGTCCCCAGCAATGAGTGCAGTTTGTCCATTTGGATGCCATGAAACATCGTTAAAGCGTACTGTTCGACTGCTGTCGATATCCTGATCTTGGTTTCGATCACCTGGTGAGGATGCAGAAATCATGTGCACAAAACCATTGTCTCCAACGAGGAGAATGCTTGAACCACTTGGCGAAACTTCGCCTGCCCAAATGTTCAATCCTTCCATCCCGAGCGCATTTTCTTGGTTGAATCCAACTTCAGAAGCCACAGCTAACGGGGTCAAGAGGATGATAAGCATGAGGAAAACAGCCCTTTTGCGCATGGCTGGCCCAAGCAATCTGACAGAAAAACCCCACTCTTTGGGTGGTTTGTTCTTCGCGAGCCTTATGAGTCTCGCCCCGATGGGCCAACATGGAGCGATTCGCAGTAAAACGGGGTGTCGAAAAATCAATCGGTGGAAACGCAGGCTTAGCCAAGTTGGCAGCACAACATTTTGAGAATGTGCAAGCCAATGCAGAGGGAGAATTCCAAGCATCGTTTGGCCTTCTATCAAACATCACTGGTTGTTATACCAACCAAGGAAAATTGCAGGTTGACGTCGTGCAACTCAAAGGTTCAGACCTCGAAACTTTCCTTTCCGCAGACGGAGGTCGCGAAAAAGCAATGGAAAGTCGTCGTCGCTGGTCTACCTTTTTGGATGAAGCAACGGGATACAATGCAAAGCAACGTGGCGATAAAGCCAAAGAAGACGCGAAGAAATTTTCAAAAGCGAAGTCGGCCATCAAGATGATTCGAAAATCCATTGAAATGAGTACAACTGTTACACAGGAAACCATCGATACAGCAGAATCGATGATTGCTGAAATGGAAGCCATGATCGAGCGTGGCGAAGCGCCCTCCGAAGGCAGAGTAAAGAAACTGAGCGAACTTGTTTGAGGTGTTGATTTGGATATAGATGCTCTGCTCAAGCCTTTTGAGGAGCGGTACGAACGAATCAAAGAACTCTCAAGCGAGCATCGAAAACGCCTCTATCTAATGCTTGGCAATGTCGAAGAAAGCGTTGGGATTGAACATCTCGTCGATAGTCTTGCGGAACAGACTTCGATGGCTGGAGATGGTGTCCTACGATGCTATGTTGGATTTGAACCAAGTGGAAAAGCCCACATCGGATGGAAGGTTCTCTCACTTCAACTCAAACGCATGCTTGAAGCGGACGCCAACGTTTTGATTTTCTTGGCAGATTGGCATGCATGGGTCAACGATAAGTTTGGAGGAAACATGGAGGATATCCAAAAGACGGCGGTCTACATGGAAGAAACGTTCCGTGCCCTTCTTGGTTATCCTGAAGAGGGGGACGGTCCCGGCCAACTTCGATTTTATTGGGCAAGTCAATTGATGGACTCTGGTGATTATTGGGCTCGAGTTTTGCGTTGTTCAAAGGGAGCGACACTTCCGATGGTTCGGAAAACTTTCACAATTATGGGTCGAGATGAGGCTTCATCCGATCACGATCTGTCCAAATTCTACTATCCTGCCATGCAGGCGGCGGATATTTTCGAACTCGACATCGATGTTGCGATTGGTGGCATGGATCAGCGTAAAGCACACATGTTCATGCGAGATATGGCCTCGAAATGGAATTGGAAGAAAGCAACTTGCTTACACACACCCATTTTGTCATCGCTAAAAGCGTCCGGTGTTCGTATGGACTCGTTCGATCATAAGATGAGCAAATCGGATCCAAATGGGGCACTACTCCTCCATGATACACTTGAGCAAGTTCAAAAGAAAATGAGGAAGGCTTATCTTGACACAGAAGACGAACACTCTCCTGTTTACGAACTTGCAGAGCATGTTGTATTCCCTGAATTTGGCCACATTCAGGTCACTCCAAATCCGAAATTTGGTGAACCGAGCACCTGGAATGATCTTGAATCATTCAAAGCAGCGGTGATGGATGGAACACTTCATCCATTTGACGCAAAGATGGGAGTAGCCGCTGGAGTGGCTGCGGGTTTGTCAGCGATTGCTGAACACTTCGAAAAGCATCCAGAGGCATACGATGCAATGCTTGAGATTACATCATGAGACCTGCTCAATGCTAAGCGCTCGAACCTGCAGGACTCGACGCGTATCCTTGATGAAGTTGCGTTCGGGAATTGGATCGATGTAAACCACACCATTGATGCGAATGATGTCGCCGGGTTTGTGGGCATCAACATACTCATCATCAACAATAATCTGAATTGGTTGCTCACTATTTCCTTGCACATCAACAACATTAAGATATTGAATATCTTGGTAAAACGAACCTTCTGCAGTAAGTTGCATCAGCATATCAAGGCGCCTGTAGAGCGTGTATGGTATTTGTTCACCCAACGCACTTTCCGCATCTTCGAGACAAACCTTGCATGGCCCACTTGGCCGTTTTCGCTCACGTGCGATGCGCTGAGGTACTTCCACACGATGGCCACATGCCATGCAGGTGTACAGTGCCCGCTTCAGATAGCCAAGTCGTGGTCCGACATCGTTGACTTTGACGACAAGACTGACAAGTTCTCCTCTGTTTCGCATACGTAGTTCAGAAACGTTCTTGATTTTTTGATCAGGAAAATTCAATGGTCGAAGAACACATCGTACATCAGTATATTCTGAACTCATTGAACGGAGCACTTCGTTAGCTTGCTGAACTGTTTCTTCTGGGTATTCATTGAATCGCAGACTCAGCAAATCATCTGCGTCGATATCAGCAAAATCGACGTAAAATGAGAAAATTGGTTGTTCAGAACTCGTCAATACCTTGAGGGCTTCAAAATCATGCTTGTGTTCAATTTGAAACAGTTGTCGCCAATGGTTCAATGTATCTGCAAGTTCACTGGGAGGACCGGGAATATGGCGTTCGTCGGACATGGAAACTCCAATTAAATTAGACGGCTTGTAAAGGTTGCTCAAGTGAATTTTTCCTGAAAGAATCCATAACGGCTCAAAGCCAATATTCATGAAGCGTTTCTCATTGGGAGGCATGATAGAGATGTCCACAATCGTCGTATTAGTCAAGCAAGTTCCAGATACTAACGCAAAAATCGCCGTTCAAGGAGGGCGTGTCGATCTTTCAACCGTCAAGATGGAAATGAGCCCATACGATGGATTTGCAATTGAAACAGCACTCCGTCACAAAGAAGCAACTGGCGGTACCGTCACGGCATTGACTGTCGGAGCCGCAGGAACCGAAAAGATTCTCAAAGATGCAAAGGCAATGGGTGTTGACAACATCGTGCGTGTATGGGATGACGCTTGGTCTGAACTTGATTCCAATGCGCTTCAAACCGTTCTCAAAGAGGCCGTTGAATCGCTCGGAGCAAACACAGTATACTGCGGTAAATCCGCTGCTGATACAGGTGCAGGTTCTACTGGACCGGGACTCGCTGAGCGACTAGGCTGGGCAAATGCCTCCAACATTATCGGTGCTGAATTTGGTGAATCAGTGACCGTTTCAATGCAGGTAGAAGCAGGTGTTGCGAACATCACAGTCCCATTACCAGCGGTTATCTCTTGCGACAAAGGCGACATTAAACCTCGAAAAGCGAACGTCAAAGGAATCATGATGGCAAAGAAGGCGCAAGTTGAAATCATGACAGCGAATGCTCCAGCATCGACCGTTGTTGTTGCCAACCACTCCATGCCTGCTGCGAAACCAGCGGGCAAGACATTCGAAGGTGGTTCGAGCGCTTCGCAAGTTGTTCAATTGCTTCGTGATGAGGCCAATGTACTATGAGGTGAAAAAGATGACAAACAAGATTGTAATTGCTGAACTAACAAAAGGAACCGTAAATGCATCCACTGCAGAACTTGTTTCTGCAGCACAAGCGATGGGTGGAGACGTTACTGTCGTCGTTCCATGCACAGATGCTTCGACGGCCGATTCAGTGGCAAACTATGATGGTGTGGCGAAGGTCATTGCCGTCAAGTCCGATGTTTTCGCCGGAAACGACAGCAGCGGGTGGGCGAGTGCACTCGACAGTGCGACGCCAACTGGAACAATTCTCTTCCTTGCTACCGCACGAAGCAAAGACGTTGCCTCCCGACTCGCGGCTCGTCGTGGGATTTCGGTCGTTCAGGATGTCGTTTCGATTGATGGAAACAATCTCACCTCTCCGATCTATTCAGGAAAGGCGAACCAAACCGTTACTGTCAATGGCGACGCCGTTGTTTCCGTTCGAGCGAACGTATTCTCGAGCGTTGGTTCTGGTTCATCCAACGATGTCTCCGTCGTTGATGCATCGGGAGATGTCAAAACAGCAGTCCAACAAGTCATGGAGCGAGCAAGTGCTCGTCTCGATGTATCCGAAGCCAACATCATCATCTCAGGTGGTCGTGGAATGGGTTCACCTGCGAACTTCTCTCACCTTGAGGCAGTCGCTGATACCATTGGTGCCGCTGTTGGCGCATCACGAGCAGCTGTTGATACATGGGACGACATTCCTCATTCGATGCAAGTTGGACAAACGGGCAAGACGGTCAATCCAAACCTCTACATTGCTGTAGGGATTTCCGGAGCTATTCAACACCTTGCAGGAATGCGTTCTTCGAAGTACATCGTTGCAATCAACAAGGATGCAGATGCACCGATCTTCCAGCATGCTGATTATGGAATCATTGCATCATGGGAAGAAGCATTACCAGTTTTCCAAGATGCCCTTTCCAATCTACTTGCTTAAGCATACTTCCCGAATGTGTAGGCGCCGGATTCTCCTGCACCATCACCGACGAAAGGATTGGTTGCCTTCTCATGGCCGATTGTCGTAAGCGGTCCATGCCCAGGATGGACGATTGTCGTTGGATTAAGAGGCCATAACTT
>MDTG01416506.1_pt1 | contig 10842 bp, 9 predicted proteins | sample 811421 | NCBI WGS metagenome assembly MDTG01 (sample SAMN05326645, study PRJNA326480) | marine metagenome | isolation source: seawater | place: Pacific Ocean: South East | collected 2011 | reverse complement strand
TTTTTAAAGTCAATTACAAAAACAAATATTAATATATCTGAAAGAGATCACTTTGGTCCTAACATTCTAGTTAATTGTTACAAGGTAAATAAAGGTTTTATTTTGGGTGAATCACAAAAAACTATTATAAGTGACTTTTCTTACAGATTTGTCAGGGGTGAAAAAGTAGGAATTATTGGAAAAAATGGTTCTGGAAAGTCAACATTTTTAAAAATGATAAATGACCCAGCATTAGTTGATGAAGGCTCTATAAAAATAAAAAAAAATATAGAAATAAATTATTTTGATCAATCAGGAATTCAATTAAATAATATCAAGAGTATAAAAGAGAATATGATTCCTAGTGGGGGTGATTATATAGATGTAGGTAATAAAAAGGTTCACATTTGTGGTTATTTGAAAAACTTTTTATTTGATCCAAAAGGCTTAGACCAGCAGGTAACAATGTTATCAGGAGGTGAGAAAAACAGGTTGTTGTTAGCTAAAATTCTAGCAAATCCAAAAGATATATTACTTCTAGATGAGCCTACTAATGATCTGGATATTGAGACAATTGATATTCTCGTGGATTTTATCAAAGAGTTCAAAGGTTGTGTAATTGTATCCTCACATGACTTTGATTTCTTGAATAGAACCGCAGATAAATTCTTTTTGTTAGATGGTAATGGTAACGTTTCTAAAACACTTAATTGTGAGGATATTTTCCTAAAAAATTTTGAGCACAAAGAATCAAATCCAAAAGTATCGGAGAACTTAAAAATTAAAGGTACGAAGCCTGAAAGTCTTGAGAAAAAAATAAAAAAAATTTTAAAAAAAATTGAGATTAAAGAACAATATATTTCAAACTTATCAATACAGCTTGAAGAAAAGAATAAATGTAATAATTTCAATTACCAAGATAATGAGGAAATAATTAATGAAATAAAATTAGCACAAGATGACCTTTATTCTCTGGAAAATGAATGGCAGAATCTAGAGGAAGAGAAATTAACCAACGATTTATAATTATGAAAATAAATATTAAATTTTTTATATTAGGTATAATTTTTGGATTAATACCAGAAATTTTTAGCTTAAATGATGGTCTTGAATATAACTCTAAGGTTGTACTAGGTATGACGCTAACTATGGTTTTTTTTTGGTTAACAGAGGCTATACCTACCTCTATAACGGCATTAATACCTATAATATTATCTCCAATTTTCATTGATATAAGCCTTAAAGATATTCTGTCAAAATATGCAAGTCCCGTTGTCTTTTTATTATTAGGTGGATTCTTGTTAGCCGCAGGATTTGAAAAAAGTAATCTACATCAAAGATTAGCATTAAAATCAATTATCAGTTTTGGTTCTACTAAAAAGAAACTATTACTGTGCACAATTTTCTCTACAGCTTTTTTTAGTATGTGGTTGTCTAATACAGCAACTTGTTTGTTAATGATTCCTATTATAAAGTTTATAGTTGATACGACTTTAAATAAAAAGGAAGATGGATACTTTTCAAAGATGTTGATTTTAGCTATTGCATATTCAGCATCCATAGGGGGTATGATAACTCCAATTGGAACAATACCTAATGCAATTCTCGTTGCTTTTTTAAATGAAAACTATGGTTATCAAATAGATTTTATAGACTGGTTATTTCTTACATTTCCCTTAGCAACACTAATCCTAATTTCACTATGGCTTTATTTTTCTATAAATATAAAAGATGATAGAAAACAATTAGATCTAAATATGATTTTAAAAAGATTTAAAAAGCTTGGAGACCTCTCAAACGCTGAAAGAGTAAGTGGATTTGTGATTTTACTAACTGGCCTTTTGTGGATTTTTAAAACTAAATTAAATTCCTTTTTTGGAATAAATTTATCTGATTCCGGAATTGCGATTGCCTGCGCATTTCTTTTTTTTATTATACCTTGTGATAAGAAATATAATGTTTTACTTGGTCGGGATTGGTTTAAAAAAATACCTTGGGATATTCTTATATTATTTGGAGGTGGCCTTTCAATGGCTTCTTTAGTTGTGAGTACAGGTCTAGCGAAAGAGCTCTCTGAGAATTTAAATTATATTAAAAATTATGAAATTTGGGTTATTATCTTAGTGGTTTCACTTTTTACTTCCCTAATCACAGAGTTTACAAGTAATACTGCTACAACTTTTTTGTTCTTACCAATTTTCGCATCATTTGCAATGGAAACCAATCTAAATATTATTCTTATAACACTCCCAATGGTTCTAGCTGCTAGTTGTGCTTTTATGATGCCAATATCGACACCACCAAATGCAATTGCTTACTCTTCTAAGAAGTTTACTATTAAATTCATGGTCAAGACAGGTATATATCTAAATATAATCTCAATAATTATAATCACTTTCTATATTAATTTTTTTCAATCGGCTATTTTTAAGATTTAGTATGAAAAGAATTGCAATTTTAATTGATTTAGAATTATCCGATAAGTCTGGGGGGCACGTTAAATTTTGGGAGAAAATATGCGAATCTTTGTTAGAAGATAATTTAAACCTAAAAATAGACATTTTTTTTTAGGTAAGGTAAAGAAAGAAAGAAAATTTAATAACTTCATAAATTTCAAAATTAAAAAACCAATTCTTTCATCAAGAATACTCAGGGTAGTTGGAATAGATGCTGATTATACTGACCTTTTTCCTTTAAATATGGCTCTTTTTTTCGAACTAAAAAAATATGATTTGTTACATACTACTGATCAACTATTTTCAATGTCAAAGACAGCAAAATTAGCTTCTTTAATTTGGAAAATTCCTTTAACAACATCGTATCATACAGATACATCGTCATATACAAAATATTATATTCTAAAGATTTTTTCTTATTTACCTCCACTCCTAAATTCATTTTTTATAAAAAAGATTAAATTACATCAAAAAATATCAGAAAACCAAAAGATAAAAATCCAGAAATATTTTAATTTTTGCAAGAGAGTGATGATTAATTTTAAGAGCTTATCAGAAGACTTCTCAAAAATAAAAAACAATAATAAAATAATAAATCTGGAAAGGGGAATTAATAAAGAAGTATTTAAAAAGATCAAAATTAACAAAACTAATTTCTATAAAAGATTTAATATTCCCTTAAAAAATAAGATACTTTTTTTTTGTGGAAGGATTCACGAACTTAAAGGCGCCACTTTTTTAGCTAAAATCCACAAAACTTTGATTGAACAAGGATTATCAGTGACAACCATTTTAACAGGTGAAGATATACATGGGGACGAATGTAAAAAAATTGGGGGCCAAAGTTTGATAATAACAAATTACTTAAATCAAAATGACGTTGCAAATTTGATGAATATTTGTGATTTATTTGTTTTTCCTTCCTTGTATGAAACTGGTCCGCAGGTAGTAATGGAAGCAAAATCTTGTGGAGCTTTATGTATAGTTTCTCCAAAAGGAGGAGGTAGAAAAATTATTCATAATTTTGATGGTATAATTATAAATAAATACCTTGTCAGTGAATGGGTAAAAGTAATTTATAACTTACTAAAAGAAAAAAAAAAATTTCAAAAATTAAATATAATTTACAAAAATACAATACAAGTCCATCATGGAACGACGTTTTTTTTAATGTATTTTATAAAAATTGGAAAAAAGTTTTGGATTCTTAATGAAGAACATATTATTTATCGCTGCACACCCTGATGATGAATTAGTGGGTGCCACTTTCATAATAAAGAAGGTTTTATTAAAAAAAAACCTTATTATTTTTTTTCCAACAAATGGTGTTATCTCAAAAGAACAAATGTGGTTTTGGAATAAAAATAAATATGAAGAAAAAAAAAAAATTAGAAATGAAGAGATGAAAAAATCATTAAAACTTTTAGGAATAAAAAAATTCTTCAAACAAGATATTCCAACAAGAAAACTGAAAGAAAATATAGAGAAAACTTTCAGAAAAATTAACCTTCTAGTTAGAGACTACAAAATAGATACCATATTCTGCCCTGCATATGAGGGAGGGCACCAAGATCATGATGTAAGTAATTTTATTTGTTCAAAGTTTCAAAATAGTTCTAAAGTATATGAATATGCAGAATATAATTTCTCAAAAGGTAAAATTAATTGTAATGAGTTTATTAAAACCACAAAAGATGAAGTTACTATAAAACTTTCAGAAAAAGAAAAAAAAGAAAAAATAAAGCTATTAAAGATATATAACTCTGAAAAAGGAAACTTAGGTTATCTTAAGTTAGAAAAGGAATGTTACAGAAAACTTTATAAATATGACTATTCCAAACCACCTCATCTCGGAAAATTATTTTATAGGAGGTTCGCCTTTTTCTCATGGCATCCAAGGGTAGATTCAGACATTCCTAAAAATGTTACAAAAAAAATTGTTAATTCAGAAATTTTTTAAATGTTTAAAGTAAAAAATATGAAATTTATCATTTTTCTATTTATTGGAATTTTTTTATTTAAATGGGTTTATGATTTTTTTGGAGGAACAGAGGCATTAGATTTAATAAATAAAGAAAAAAATAAGTTATATTTGTTGATTTTGGCTCATATTCCTACTTTATATTTCGATTCCCTAACGTGGTTTGTTTTATTAAAAAAAAAATCTTTTTCATTTTTTTGGTCATTTATTATCACATGGATTTCTCAAACTTCAGGCAAATTTTTTCCAACAGGAAACGTTACGGGAGAGTTTGTTCGCATTTATTTGGGAATTCAGAAAGGGTTATCATCTCATGAGGCTTCATCAACAGTTTTTGCTGATTTAATTTTAGCTACATTTTCTCTTTTTATAATAGGGTTGTTTAGTTTTTTTTTGGTTATTCTTAGAGATTCAGCTTCAATAGATTCTGGTTATAGTCATTATATTTATTTTTCATTAACTTTAATTTTTTTTGGATGTATTTTTTTCTATTTTTTCATAAGAAGAAGATTATTGAAGTATTTTATTAGAAAGAATAATTCAATTTTTAATATCAAATTAAATAAAAAAAAGGCCTTATTTTTTATTAAACTAGATATTTCCTTGTATAATTTAACAAAAAAAAAAATCACTGTTTCAAAAGCACTTTTTTTTAGGTTAATTGGTTGGGTTACAGGAGCATTCGAGATTTATGTTTTTCTGTTAATTATAGATGTTCATATTTCCTTTTTAGACGTAATACTCATTGAATCTTTTACAGGAATAATAAGAGCGATTGCTTTTTTTGTTCCAGCTGGAATTGGTATTCAAGAGCTAGCATTCGTTGTGATTGGAAGTTATGTTGGATTGAGTCCATCCGTTGCTTTTTCTGTAGCTATTGGTAGAAGAGTCAGAGAATTCTTGGTCGGTATTCCAGCTATAGTTACTTGGCTTCTACTTTTTGGAAAAAATTTAAAAATTAAAAAGGGTCTAGATAGCTAGACCCTTTTTATATGGGGAGCTTTTATTTACTTTTTGTGAAATCAGGGTATGACATAGTACCTAATTCGCTCATATCAAGTCCATACTCCTCATCATCTTTGGTAGCTCTAATTCCAATTACAGTTTTGATTATAAACCAAAGTATTATACTTGCTACTAATGTGAATGCACCATAAGAAATCACACCAACAAATTGAACGTAAAGTGACGCATCAGGATTAGTCCATGCTACAACTAATGTTCCCCAAATTCCAGCGAACAAGTGAGCAGGTATTGCCATCACTACATCATCAATTTTTAGTAAATCCATAAGTTTCATACCATACATACAAATTATGCCGCCAATAGCACCAATGATGATAGCCTGTCCCATCGAAGGAGTAAGTGGCTCAGCGGTAATTGCAACCAAGCCAGCAATAGCACCATTGAGTGTTGCGGCAATATTAGTATGGCTATTAGTTAATTTGCTTAAAATCATACACGCCACTACTCCTCCTGCTGCTGCAAGATTTGTATTTACAAAAATATCAGCAACAGCAGTTGCATCTGCTCCTGAACCTAGTGCTAACTGTGATCCACCATTGAAGCCAAACCAACCTAACCAAAGAATGAATACCCCTAGGGTGGTCATAGGAAGTGAGCATCCTGGAAGCGTTTGAACAGAACCATCAGGTAAAAATTTTCCCTTTCTTGATCCTAATAGTAAAGCTCCAGCAAGAGCAGCCCAGCCACCAACAGAATGAACAAGTGTTGATCCTGCAAAATCGGAAAATCCCATTTCGCTTAACCAACCACCTCCCCATTGCCAAGAACCTGCAATAGGATAAATAAATCCTGTTAAAAGTGCTGTAAATAAAAAGAAAGGCCAAATCAAAATTCTTTCAGCTAAAGCTCCGGATACTATCGAAGCTGTAGTAGCCACAAAAACCATTTGAAAATACCAGTCTGATGCAGCTGCATAACCAGTTTCAATCTCAACCTCGGAACTTCTGTCAAACATAGAGAAAGAGCCTAAGTAACCACCATCAACTCCATCATACATAAGATTATAACCAATTAAGTAATACATAATTCCAGCAATTGAAAACAATCCAATGTTTTTAAGACATATAACGGCTGTATTTTTACTTCTTACTTGCCCAGCCTCTAGCATACAAAAACCAGCAGCCATGAACATTACTAAGAAGCCACAAACCAGAAAAAGAAATGTATTTAATATGTAGGCAACTTCACCTGATACGGTAGATGCTGCCTCTTCTTGTGCAAAAGCACTAAATGAAAACCCTAAAACTACAGAAAAAATAGATAGTTTTAATGCATTTTTACTTAATGCTGTAAGCAAAGAATTAATTAACTTATTTAACATAATTTCTCCCTTATTTAATAAATAATAATTAATATTAATGATAGATGCAAAATTGATACCAAAATAGTAAGTATAATGTTAAGATATTGAAATTAATGGTAAATATTTTAATATTTTAAAAGTTATATTTTTTTTTGTAAATTTAGTCTATAATTAGTGCCTAATATTTAAACACAGTATAAAATTTATGCAGCAAAGATATTTGGGTGATATTCACGACTTTCAAAAATTTATGTTTGTAAAGTTTTTAAGTTGCGCATTTAAACAGAAAATTGGTCTCAACTGGTATTTGGTAGATCCAAAAAAAATTGGAGAGAAAGAAGTAAACAAAAAAGATGGAGAAAAAAGATACTTCCTTCATAAAAATGAATTTAAAACTATTGATAGAGAAATTTATGATGAGTTTGTAAAGTTAAAATCAAAGAAACTTAGAAAAATTAATACTTTTACAAGAGATACACATCTGGCTCAATATATAAGCTTCTACAATAAAAAAATACCATTGTTAAATAGAGAGAAATGGTTAAGGGATTCCTTAAATTTTTTTAAACATAAGGATATTATTTTTTTGGACCCTGACAATGGCCTTTTAAAAAATAAAAAAAGTAAGAAAATATCTTTAAAATATGTTCTTGTGAAAGAAATAGAATCCTACTTGCTAAATAAAAAAACAATAATTTTCACTCAGTTTCAATCTTTCAATAAGACTAACATTATTTATTTGAATGAAATTAAAGATTATTTAAAAATTAGAGATATTAAAGTTAATTGTCCTGTTGTAAGAAATAGAACATCACCTAATACTTTATTTATTTCTTTAAGCTTTGATAAAAGTCTTGAAAGTAAACTTAAAAAGGTTATCAGAAAATATGGTTCGATAAATAAAAATAGAGTGAATCTAATTACAGTCTAAATTGACTAAAGTAATTTTCTTTAATTTTAATACTAGGGAATAATCAGGGTAGTCATATCTAAAAAAGTTTGCTACGCCTTGGTCATTTAAGTTTACAGTTTGCTCGAACACTGGAATTTGTTGATTATCTTGAAAATAAGACATTCTAATTTTTTTAAACTTGTTACTTATCTCTTTAGGAAGTTTTAATTTAGATTCTTTGGAAACTTCGTCTGTTAAAAAAACAGAAATATTAAAGAACTTATCGGGTATGGTTCCTTCATATACTTTTTTGGTAATTATTCTTTTGTCAGTAAAAAGATCTGAAATTATTTCCTCAAGAAATTGGTGAGGAAAAATTACATCATTTGAAAAATTTAAATTTTCCTTGTCTGTTTGTGGAAATTTAACTACCAACATATCATCTATTCGAGCCTCACCATAAACTCTCTCAACTAATTCCGCATCTTCCTTAACTTCTAAAACAAAATCCATGTCTGAACCGTCAGCTTTTTCGTTAATCGAGTAATTAATTTCACTAACTGTTCCAACACCATGAGAATTTATAAAGCGAGTCATCATTCTTTGATTAGAGACCCATGAGTTTTGGCAATTATTTATCCAGTCTATGAAAAGTTGACCTGATGCTTCATTTACATAGGTTTTTCCGGGCAAACGTATTTCTTCATTATTAGCGAGACTAATTTCATATTCACTCTGATAAGAAAGAAATTTTGCTTTGGGAGTTTTAAAAGTAAAAAGGGTTAGAAGCAGAGAAAAAAAAATTATCCTTGAGGTGCTCATATCTTTAAATTCTTGTTATAATATTTCAATGGTAATTACGTGTAGTTTAATTTATTAATAACATAGTATTTTTTAGTAAGTGGTTAAAGTATTAATTTTTATCTTCGCACTATTAACTTTTTTAACATTTTTTTTTGTTACAAAAAAAGTTAGTAAAAAATCTGCATATTTGAACATTACATTTGTATTTTTAATTTTTTTTGGTTTGGTAGTTTTTTTTATATTGCAAGAAAATGAACCTGAAAAAAAATATTATCCGCCAACGTTTGACGGTGAAGTTCTGATTCCTGGGTATTTTGATGAAAATTAAAAATTTTCATAAGATTTGTAAATATGTTGAACTTCCGTTAGCTAAAATAGAAAAAATTGAAATTGTCTTAAAATCACATCACGGAATGTTATATTTAGTAGGGGGAGCTGTAAGATGTTTAATATTAAAAAAAAAAATTTCTTCTTCTCCTGATTTAGTAACAGACTTACCAATAGAACTAGTTGTAAAAATTCTTAAAAAAAAAAAAATTTCTTTCTCCTCAATTGGAATCAATTATGGATCAATTGTAATTCATGATGGTCAAGATACTTTTGACATGACATCAATGAGGACAGATTTAAAAACCTTTGGAAGAAAAGCTGAAGTAAAATTTACCCCAAATTTGTTAGAGGATTCAAAAAGAAGAGACTTTACAATTAATTCAATTTATTGTGATACAAAAGGAAATTTAAGGGACCCTCAAAGTGGGATGAAGGATTTAATAAAGAAGAAACCTGTTGTTAAATTTATAGGAGATGCAGAAAAAAGGATCAAAGAGGATTTTTTAAGAATCTTAAGATTCATAAGATTTTCTATTTACTATTCAAAAAAATTTTACATAAAAGATTTTGAAATCTGTGAAAGATTAAGAAAGAAAATATTATCTTTATCATTTGAGAGACGAATAAATGAATTAAAAAAAATAATAATTCTAAATAATTTTGAATCAATTTTTATATTAAAAAAAACAAGTAAATTTCTTGAGTTATCTTTAGGTTGTAAATTTAACCTAGATTATTTTATGGCACTTTGCAGATTAGAAAGGGAGATAAATAATGTTTCGTTTGAAAGAAGAATTAAATATTTAGTTAGAAAAGTAAATGTGAAAGAATTAACTTTTTTAAGTCATATAGACAAAAACAGTAAACAAAGAATTGTTAATAAAATTAATGATAGAAATTTTTCATTAAAAAACGTTTTATATTTATCATTTAAAACAAACAAAGAGCGGGTTATTGATCATATAATTTTCGCTAAAATAGAAAAAAAAATTACAAAAAAAGAATTTAATAATTTATATAATTTAGTTAAAAATTTTAAAAAAAAAAGGTTTCCAATTAGCGGATCTGATCTAAAGAAGATTGGTTTTAAAGAGGGTAAAAAAATAGGTGATGTTTTAAATAAAACAAAGAAATGGTGGATTGAGAATAACTACAACCCCCTAAAAAAACAATGTGTAGGGTTTGCCATACAATTTCTACCAACCAGTTCTAGGAGGTAAAGACATAAAAATCGCATCTACGTTTCCATTAGTTTGTAAACCAAATTTTGTGCCTCTGTCATGAAGTAAATTAAATTCTGTATATCTAGACCTTCTGTGTAATTGTAAGTCTTTATCCGAATCGTTCCAATTTAAATTCATTGTTCTTTTTGTAATGTTTATGTAGGAATCTAAAAAGGTTTGTCCTACATCTTTGGTAAAAGAAAAGTCTGATTCCCAATTTTTTGAGTCTAGGTAATCATAAAAGATTCCTCCCAAACCTCTAGGCTCATTCCTGTGAGGAAGAAAAAAATATTCATCGCACCAATTTTTGTATTTTAAATAGCTTCCCTTTTTGTACTTTTCGCATATTTGTTTAAGTTCATTATGAAAGTAATTTGCCAGTTTTATGGAATTTGAGGATTTTAAATTATTTGGGGTAATATCCGTCCCACCTCCAAACCAATTTTTTCCAGTTACTATAAATCTTGTATTCATATGAATTGCGGGTATTTTTGGGGAATAAGGATGAATCACAACGGAGATACCTGAGGCCCAAAAATTTTTTGTGTTTTTTGAACCTGGAATTTTACCTCTAAGTTCTTCTGAAATAGGACCAAAAACAGTAGATATGTTCACCCCTGCTTTTTCGAAAGTTTCACCTCTTAAGACACTCATTTCACCACCACCCAGAGCTTTGGTTCCTTTTACGTCTCTCTTCCATTTTTTTTTTTTAAATTTTTTCCCAGTGGTCTCAAATTTTTCTAACTCCTGACAAACTTTATCCCTAAGTTTTGCGAACCATTCACTAGAAAGCTTTTTTTTTTGATCAATTTTTTTCATTGTTTTAAATTTTTTTCTTTTTATATTAA
>MDTG01416313.1_pt1 | contig 10842 bp, 7 predicted proteins | sample 811421 | NCBI WGS metagenome assembly MDTG01 (sample SAMN05326645, study PRJNA326480) | marine metagenome | isolation source: seawater | place: Pacific Ocean: South East | collected 2011 | reverse complement strand
GAATACCCGATCATGAGACACATGGCCAACCTCGAAAGCGTCTACACCTACGAAGGGACCCATGAAATTCACACCCTCGCTATTGGCCGTGCCCTCACGGGATTAAATGCTTTCTTTTGAGGGTCAACAACATCGCGATCGGCGTTTTCCCGCACCGTAATGAACGTGAGGGTTGCCAAAACCAGAATTACCGTTACACTGCGCAGCCGAGCTCCGAATCAATCTGAGCCAACAGGAGGTTCCGTGCCGAAAGAAGAGGCCATCACCGTCGAAGGCACTGTCGTTGAGCCATTGCCCAATGCCATGTTTCGAGTGGAATTAGATAACGGGCACAAGGTGCTCGCCCACGTTTCGGGTAAAATGCGCAAGTTCTTTATCCGCATCTTACCCGGCGACAAGGTCACCGTGGAGCTCTCGCCCTACGACCTGACTCGAGGGCGCATTACATACCGCGCTCGCTGAATCGTTTGAACCCTCCGAGAATCCATCGTGGCGCCGGGGGGTCCCCCGAGCTACCCCCATCTAAAACCAAGCCCGTCACCGCTTCGCACGGTTGGTCCGTGCGCTCGGGCGGATGTCAGTTGGGAGTATTTTGAGATGGGGAACGGGCAAGTCAAAGCGTCGAAGAGAGCTGACCGTCTACGGGCCCTTCATCACGTGTCGCACTTACCCATATTCTCGAATCTGGACCAGGCGACCACCCTTCGAATCGCTTCACAGATACATCTTAAAACGTTTGAACCGGGTCAACTTATTGTCCATGAGGACAGCCAAGCCCTGGACGTTTTGTTTCTCATCGATGGCGAAGTGGCCGTGACCCGCGATAATAAGCTCGTCACCCTGCTTCAATCACCGGACGTGCTCGGTTTAATTTCTGTCCTTGACGGGCAGAAAAGAACAGCAACCCTCGAGGCCTTTACCGAGGTCAACATGGCCAGGATTGAGGCCGACGACTTTCGCGAACTTTTAGCGTCAAGTCACCAACTAAAAGATAATCTCATGCGCTCACTGGCGGCGAAATTACGTCATCAATACGGCCTCAGTGACCATGTGCAGCGTCATTTTGATGACTTCTTTCGCTCACCGCATGCTCAACTCGTCAAAGGTCCCTACGTTGCAGACCCCTTCCCGATGTATCTCTTTCTGATGGAGGGTGACGAAGAACGGGTCGCGAAGTTACTCCCTTCAGGCTTAAGTCTTATACCTGGCGTTCGGGGCCGCTATCTTTTGACCTTCAACTTTTTCGAAGCCATGCGCAGTTTAGATCCAGAGGCTGATGGACGTCGTTTTGCTTATCACGAGACCTCCCCTTTCGTCCCTTGCATTGGGCCAGGTTTTCGGCCAGGTCTGTTTATACCAGAGCTCTATCCCGATAACTTTCTCGCCATCACATTAGGCCGAGAGCTCTATGGCTTCCCAAAACGCTTTGCGCAAACCATCTTGAACCAGACAAATAAAGCGATCGACTTGGTCCTCGCTCGACAATTGATTCTCCGCGCCCAGTGGGCAGGTGAGACAACCATCGACTTGCACAGCGGTCTAAAAATGGCCCTTGATGGTCTCTGGCCCAGTTGGATTCCAGACTTTACAAAAAATCTAAGTTCACAATTCCTGTCGTGGACGGGCGTCCGACGAAAAAAGAAAGACTCTCTCAATGTCCCCGTTTTCGTTCACAAGCAAATGCCTAATAGCGATGGAACACCCGCAGTGAGCGAACTCAAAGAAGTGCCCTTTCAGATCACCCAGCTCTCAGATTTTTCGACCCTCGAGGGTGCTGAGGTACGCTTTTTGGATGGAACTCATTTTCTACATGGCTCGTGCCTGGGCGCTTTTCGTATTCGTCTGGGCTTACGCTTTGCTGAGGACCGTGTGCTGAGGGACTATCGATCGAAAGACAAATTGGGGTGGAAACGATGGTGATGAAAACATCGGACCGAGTGATGGTGGTCGGCGGTGGTGCCGCAGGTTTGATTTGCGCATGGTCGCTGGCACGCGCTGGTGTAGCCGTTGAGCTGATAGAGGCACAAGAGCATCTGGGCGGTCGGTGCCATCAAGCCAGTGCCATAACGGTGCAATGGCAGGGCCAAGAGACGGATTTTCCACTGGAACATGGCGTTCATGCCATCTGGCACGATTATATTCAGGTCAAAGACATTATCAGGATGCTCGGGGTTGAGCACAATCTCATTCAAGTGCCCGAGCAAGGCTTTATCTTCCGCCGACGGGAGGGCGCTCCTGGCAACCTGGAAATTGGGCGCTCTGTTCGCGAATCGCCGTTACCAACAGCTCTCGCCCCCATTGGTATGCTCGGCTCAAAGGAAGTGCTCAATCAGCCGGGCCTTTTCTTTAAGCTGGAAAATCTATTCCCTGATGCATTGCAAAAATTGCTGAGTTTTGATCCCGAAAACCGGGGAGACACCGATGAGGTCAATGCGAGCGCATTTGTGGCTGATTGGCCGCCGCTTTTTCAGCGAATGATGACCACCATGTGTCGGAGCGCATTCTTCGCTGAGCCAGAGCAAGTCTCTTTGGGCGCGCTGCTCACAGCGCTCAGGATCTACGGCATTGCCCGGAAGACAAGCTCCGACTTCAAAGTTTTCCGCCATGGCATCTACGCGGATTTGATGAAGCCTCTGGCCGATGCGTTCCTGGCAGCGGGTGGTGTCATCAAGTGCGGTTGGCGCTGTACCGGCCTTAAGGTGGGCACCGACGGAATCGACGGTCTATATGCTGTCAACAGCGCTGGTCAAAGACAGTATCGACGGGCTCGAGCGGTGGTTCTCGCGCTGGATCCACCTGGACTCAAACGTCTTTGCAGGGGACCATTGACCAACCATATTGGGGCCTACGCCATGCCTGCCGGTGTGAACAGCTTAGTGGCGAGACTCTGGTATCCAACCCCGCCGAAAAAAGAACCACCCTGGACAGGGTTTATGGGCCATGGGTGCGCGGACGCTTATTTTTGGCTCCACCGCTTCTCGACACCGGTGAGGTCATGGCACGAACATACTGGCGGAGCATGCCTAGAATTACATTGTTACGGCATGAATGCGAAGCGGCTTGCCACCGTTCCAGAGGATGCGGCCCTGCAGAACTTGGATGACCTGGTCGGTTGGGCGTGGCCAGAAGTCGGTCCACGCATTGCCGGTCATTTACAATTCAATCCTCCGACTCATCCACTCTTCGGTCCAAAGACATTCGGGCGTTGTCCGCCTGTGGAGATTGGCATTCCAGGACTCAGTCTCTGCGGCGACTGGATCGAAGCACCACACCCTTCGCTCTTTTTAGAGCGTGCAGCCGTGACCGCCCTGCTTTCGGCGCGGTCCGCGGCCCAACGACTCAATGAACCTGTCAACAAGCTGCCCGACGTGCGAAGACCGATATCTGCATCAAAAAGTATGCTCTTAATGAGTCGTTTATCGCGTTTAGGCAGTGGGATGAGAAGCACACTTTCGGACATGGTTCAGCCTTAAGCGTTCACGCTTAGCACAACTCCTTTCCCCATCGCGAGACAAGCCATTAAGATGCGGATACGACGAAAGGGGCGCAGTTTTTGGATACCTTCGCAGGCACCCAAAGATTCCGAATCAAAGCTCGCCTGGGTGAGGGGGGGACCGGTGTGGTCTACCTGGCCCGCGATCAGGACCGAGGTATTGATGTTGCCCTGAAAACGCTGCGCCAAGCGAGCCCATACGGCATCCTGCGGTTGAAAAACGAATTCCGAGGTCTCTCGGAAATGGCCCACCCCAATCTGGTGAATTTGCACGGACTACACGAGCGGGAAGGCATCTGGTTTTTAACCATGGAGTACATCGAGGGATGCGAATTCCTCGATTGGGTTCGACCCCCTACCGGGAAGGGAAATAGGCGGGTGCTTAATCTCGATAGATTGCGTAAAGCGATGAAAGAGTTGGCTCGCGGCGTCGATGCGCTTCATCAATCAGGACACCTACATCGCGACATCAAGCCGCCCAATCTGATGGTGGAACGCGGAGGCCGATTAGTGGTGTTAGACTTTGGACTCTCCACCCGACTGGGCAAAGGCCAAGAACGAGATATTAGGGGATTCTCGGGGACCTTGGAATATATGTCACCAGAACAGTCCGATGAAGATGAACCCGTCCCAGCCAGCGACTGGTACAGTGTGGGTGTTTTGCTCTTTGAGGCGCTTACCGGGCGACTCCCATTTACGGGGAACCCACTGAGAGTGGCCATGGACAAGCGCCGCAAGGATGGTCCATCACCGCTCTCCGTGGTGCCTGACCTCCCATCTGACCTTTCACGACTGTGTACAGCTTTACTCCGCAGCAATCCACGCCTGAGACCTACGGGTGCGGAGGTGCTTAAAGTCCTCGAAGTCGTCTCCACTGCCACGTCTGTCCGGCCTGCTCAGAGAACCCTGAATCGGGGCGGACCGCTTCTCGGTCGAGAAGCGGAGCTTGGTCTTCTCGTCGAATCGCTTGCAGAGCTGAGACGTGGCCACCCCGTCAGTTGTGCAGTGCACGGTCAATCGGGCATGGGAAAGAGCGCCTTGGTGCGCCATTTCCTTGATCCGCTGAGAACGCGTGGGGATATCTTGATGCTTCGAGGGCGCTGCTATCAGAGGGAGTCAGTCCCTTACAAAGCCTTGGACTCCATGGTGGATGCCTTGGCTCGCCGGCTGAGCCAGTTACCTGTCACCGAGGTCGAGGCACTGCTGCCAGCGAACCCGAAGAGCCTAGCGAGGGTTTTTCCCGTTTTGATGAACATTCCATCGATCGCCCGGGCTCAAGACGCACAACCCGAACCACACGATCCACGTGAGCGACGGAGGCGGGCGGCGCAAGAGCTTCGTCAACTGCTTTCAGCCATGGGTCGATGGTGGACCCTCATTATCCATATCGACGATGTCCAATGGGGTGACGCTGACAGCGCAGCTTTTCTCTGCGATGTCCTCCGCCCACCGGACACCCCACCTCTGATGTTCATTTGGACTTTTCATACCGAAGATTGGCCAGGCAGCCCCTTTTTGGTGCCCTTCATGAAATTCTCCCGTGCACAAGGCAAGTCGATCACGGTCCGTAGGGTCGAGCTTGGACCACTGAGTACGCGAGATAGCCAACGCCTTGCCATTTCACTTCTCGGTGACAGCCCAAAGACATCTCACTGGGCCCTCGCCATTGCCAAAGAGGCCCAGGGAAATCCATTTTTCATCGAAACACTCGCTCGAGCCGTGAGGCAAGGCGATCTCGATCGGAGTCAAGATGCGCCTTCACTTCATGCGGCGCTCAGCGCTCGAGTATTGCGACTTGAGCCCGAGGCCAGGCATCTCTTAAATGTCACTTGCGTCGCGCAACGACCGCTCTTACGTCAGCACACCCTCGATATCGCGGCTTTGGCCGCGAGAGGCCCACGGGCGCTGAGTGTTTTGCGGGCCGAAAACCTGGTACGGGTCCGCAGTTCAGGTCTTGACGAAACCGTAGAGCCCTATCACGAACGAATTCGTCAGGTTGTTTTGGATCTCCTGACATCTGAGAAAGTCCACGAACTTAACCGCGACATCGCCCATACACTCGAAGGGGCGAAAAATGCCCGCCCTGAGAACCTGGTGGACCATCTCGTCGACGCTGGCGAGCTCGCACGCGCCCAGAAGCATGCCGCTCAGGCGGCAGCACAGGCCGCCGATAAACTGGCTTTCGATCGAGCCGCCCAACTCTACACCCGAGCTTTAGAGCTGAAACCACCCTCGGCAAACGAAGAAACCCACTCGGCGGACCAAGAACTTGCAATGGCGAGAGCGGATGCTTTGCTGAATGCCGGCCAAGGGATAAAGGCTGCAACCGCCTTCGAACTATTGGCAAAACATGGACCCAAAGACAAACGGCTTGAGTACAGTCGGAAGGCCGGTGCGCTTCTGTTATTCAGCGGTCACATCAAAGCTGGTTTGTTGCTTCTCAAAGACGTGCTCAACCAGGTGGGACTGCCATTTCCCGAAACACGTCGTGCTGCGCTCTATCGATTGGCCCGTAATCGCGCTTTTATTGCGGTGAGAGGTTTAAAATCGCGGGTAGGAGCTGCAAGTGACCTCGATCCTGGGGCTCTAGAAGCCATTGACGTATGCTGGTCTGTGGCGCTTGGTCTCGGCCTAGTCGACCATGTTCGGGCTGCTGTCTTTCAAAGTCAGTGCCTGCTCGCGAGTCTTCGAGTCGGAGAGCCCTATCGCCTATGTCGTACCTTGGCAATGGAGAGTGCATACGTGGCGGCGGGCGGACGCCGCAAATACGGGCGTGCCTTGCGATTGGCCCACCAAGCCGAAAATCTTGCTGAAACACTTCGAAAACCACACGCAATTGGCTTAGCTGCATATGGACGAGGCGTGACCCACTTTCTCAATGGTGCCTGGCATGAGGCTCAACGAAGCCTCGACAAAGCCGCATTTATTTTTCGCGAACGCTGCAACGGCATGATCTGGGAAGTGGCCACCACCAAAACGTTTTTATTTTCCGCAATGGCCTTCCGCGGGGAGACCAACGGTTTCCTGCAGCAAGTCACCGAGGAACTGCAAGATGCTCGGCTGCGAGGTAACCTCTACTTCGCGGTCAATCTCAGGACCGGTTACCCAAATCTAGCATGGCTTTGCCGGGACCAACCCGAAAGCGCAGCACGACAACTCAGCGATGCGATGGCTGAGTGGGGCGACCAGCATCCATTTCACGTGCAGCATTACTTTGACCTCGTAGCGAGAGTCAACATCAGCTTGTACACGGGCGATTGGGCGAGTGCGCACCTGGCTGTCGAAGAGTCCTGGACATCATTGAAAACCTCCATGGTACAACGAATCCAATTCGTTCATTTAGACCTTCACAGCCTGCGCATCCGAGCGGCATTGGGGCTGCTCAGTGAAAAGCCCAGCAATGCTGGCGAGCTTTTCAAATCAATAAGACGCGACCTTCGCGTTCTTAAACGCGGCGGTATGCCCTGGACCAGAGCGCAAGCGCTACTCTTTGAGGCCATACTTTCGCTTTATACCGCCGACGACCCCAGCACGCTTGCCGCAGCAGAATACGCTGCCTGGCAAGATGCAATCGAAGCGCTGGATCAATCGGAGCTGGTCCTTTTTGCCGCCGCAGCACGGATAGCCCTCGGCCTTCAGATGGGAACAAGGGGCGTCGAACTTGCTCAAGAGGGTGAGGCGATGATGGCCTCCCGTGGAATATTGCGCCCGCTGGCCTTGAGTCGAATTTACGTGCCGGGTTGTGCATTGGAAAAAATGTGAGAAGACCACCGTCGGCATACAACCAACGCTTTGACACAGTGCTCTTTGATCTGGATGGCACACTGCTTGATACCGCCGCTGGTATCACAGCGTCCTTGCAGTTTGCCCTCGAAACTCACCTGGGCATGGCTCCCGATAAACCCACTCTACTCGACGGCATCGGCACGCCCCTTCGACCTCAGCTTAAATACCATGCGGAAAAACAACTCGGAGAAACGGTTTTACCCTCACTCATCGAGTCCATGGCTGCCACGTTTATCGAACACAATGACCTAAGTCACGATGAATCTGTCAAAGCATTTCCCGGTGCGAAAGAGACCCTTAAAATCTTATCCAAGGGCGCAGTGAATGTGGGCTTAGTCACCAGTAAGCCTCATGAAATGGCGGTGAGGGGTCTGGCTTTGACCGATTTACTCGATTTTTTTCAACTCATTTTGGGCGCTGATGATGTCCGTTTTCACAAACCTCACCCAGAGCCTGTCTGCCGTGCTTTGAAAATGCTGGGCGCATCTCCAGCGCGAACCCTCTTCGTCGGTGATTCCCCCTGGGACTTATGGGCGGGGCGGGGCATGGGTGTGGCCACAGGCGCCGCACTTTGGGGACCCTTTGACAAATCAAGGCTTCACGAAGCCCGGCCAAGTTACATACTGGAAAACCTCGGTGAAATACCGGCACTTTGTGACCTGGTTGAGAACGTTTGAGCATCAACCTCAACGATTCTGGGTCATCAACCCGAGTCGAATGCCCAATCCTGCGGGTGCCCAAATGGTGTCAATGTGTGTTAGGGCCCCCACGGATGACGGTAAATGAGTTGAACTGGTCATAATACAGCGCCAAGATCACGCATTGACGCGACGGAGGTGAACCATGGCCTTTTTGGGCGAATACGGACTATTTCTATTGGAGCTACTGACCATTGCGGTGTTGATCTTGCTGGTGATCCGCCTCGCCCGAGGTGCTGGTCAGGCTGGAACTGTGGCACTTGGTGGACTCCATATCGAGCGACTTCACGAACATTTCGAGCATTTAGCACATGCAGTAGACGACGCGACCCTCGCGCCAAAAGAGGCGCGCAAAGCCAACAAAGCGCGGCGCAAAGAGGAGAAGGCTAAGGCTAAGGCGGATGACACCGTTCGACCAAGAGTTTTCGTTTTGGACTTTAAAGGCGACATCAGGGCAAGCGGGTCAACGGCGCTGAGAGAGGAAGTCTCGGCAATCATCGCTGCCCGGCGGGATTCAGATTCCGTTCTTTTACGGCTAGAAAGTCCTGGTGGCACGGTGACTGGATACGGTCTTGCAGCCTCTCAATTGGCACGTCTCAAAGCGGCTGAGATCAAGCTCACAGTCTCCGTTGACCAGGTGGCTGCCAGCGGTGGCTATATGATGGCCTGCGTGGCCGATGAAGTGCTCGCTGCGCCTTTCGCGATCTTGGGGTCCATTGGGGTGGTGACCACAATTCCAAATATCAACCGCTTGCTTAAGCGGAATCATGTAGACGTTGAAATGCTAACCGCAGGGACATTTAAGCGCACACTCACCTTCCTTGGCGAAAATACCGATGCGGGGCGCGCCAAATTGCAGACTCAACTCGAAGAGATGCATGATTTATTCAAGACGTTTGTCGCCGAGCATCGGCCAAAAATGGACATCGAAGCCGTAGCAACCGGCGAATACTGGCAGGGGATACGGGCCAAAGCACTTGGTTTGATCGATGAGATCACCACGTCCGATGACCGGCTGCTCACCTTGAGCAAAGATCACGAGCTGCTCCGTTTGGAATGGAGGCCTCCAATCAGTGTGAAGGCACGTTTAAAAGCACTTTTTCAGGCAGCGATTGGTAGTACTGTTGATGCGACTAGATAAGCCGAAATCGATGCCCGTCTACCCTGATTGCCTCATGAGGTTTACTCAAGAGATTGGACCCAGGGCGTCCACGATGGCACGTTCGAGCAGCACCGGAGCCATTTCTCGTCGCCATGTGACATCGCCGTTGATGTTGGTTAACGGCCGGACACGTTTAAAGGCAAGTGCTTTAGCAGCGCTCATAAATGCAGCGTCGTACGGGCCAGAAGGCATGCCATTAACCCGGCGAGGCCGAGCGGCGATGGCGCTGTAGACCACATCCATATCATCGATATGCCCCTCTCGGTAATTCAAGGCGAAAGCGACATTGAGCATCGGGAAGTCGATGGCACCGCGAATGCGCAACTTTTGATAACCCATGACCCGATACGATGAGGGCGATGGGATGCTGATGGAAGCCAGGATTTCATCGGGCGCGAGTGCGTTATTCTTCGCCCCATCATTCACATAGAAATCTTCGAGTGAGGATCGTCTCTCACCTCTTGGGGAAACGATGCGAAGTTCAGCCCCCAAAGTCATGAGGACCGGCGCGGTATCATTGCTCGCTGCAGCCACACAGCGCTTGCCGTTGACCACCACGTGACAAGCAGTCCCATCTTTTTTGAGACAGTACCCCAACGCGGAGCGCCAAAAATGACTCTGGTTTATATAAACACAGCGGGTGTCCAAACAAACGTTGCCACCAACAGTGCCCATGTTGCGCACTTGAGGACCAGCGACCTGCGAGGCTGCACTCGACAATGAGGGGAGTCTTTCACGGACCAATGAAGAACGCGAAAGAGCTGTGATGGACACCAATGCACCGATAGTGATTCGCTCCTCGCTCTCCTCTATGGTGCGGAGACCTTCAACCGATTTTAGATTCACCAAAACCGATGGGGTGTGCAAACCATTCTTTATATTGGGCAGAAGATCGGTTCCTCCAGCCACAATGCGTGCAGAATCCCCGTAGCTTTCGAGGAGCTTGAGTGCATCTTCAATGCTGCGTGGATTTTCAACCACGAAAGTGTCGGGCATACGAAGCATCAATCGCTCTCACACTCTTTTAAGGCCCTCAGGACAACTGAGGGGTGGAATGGCAATCGATCTAATCGGATTCCGACAGCATCGTAGATTGCATTCGCAATCGCGGGCAAAACCGGGTGCAAGGGGCCTTCGCCTGCCTCCTTTGCACCGTAGGGCCCGGTAGGGTCTTGACTCTGAATGATGAAACACTCGATCTCGGGCGTCTCCACAGATGTTGGAATCCGGTAGTCCAGCAGGCTTGGTCCGCGCAGCAGTCCCTCATTTTCGCCACCGTATGCGAAGGCCTGTTCTTCCATCACGACCTCCGCCCAACCCATGTAGACCGAGCCGGCAATCTGACCCTCTACAAGGGTTGGGTTCAATGCGAAGCCGCAGTCATGAGCTGCCCAAATCTTTTTCACATCAACCCAACCGGTCTCCAGGTCTACATCTACCTCGGCCACATGCGCTGTGAAGCTGTAGGCGGGGCTCGCGCCAATAGTGCCTCCTCTGTAGTCTCCTCCCAATGTCTTGTCGGTGCGATAACCGCCCGTTGCACCCAAGGTCCCAAAGGCAGTTTCTGCCCATTGAAACGCCTCAGCGGCGCTTACTCCGCGGGTCGGGTCGCTCTGGCAAAACCAACGCCCACCGCCTGCCAAAATCTCATTGGCAGGCACCTCAAGGCGACTTGAGACCGCATCACGGACCTTAACCGCAAG
>MDTG01270597.1_pt1 | contig 10842 bp, 15 predicted proteins | sample 811421 | NCBI WGS metagenome assembly MDTG01 (sample SAMN05326645, study PRJNA326480) | marine metagenome | isolation source: seawater | place: Pacific Ocean: South East | collected 2011 | reverse complement strand
ATTCCATCATCAGATTCTATAACATCACCAGTTCCCGATAATAATAAACTTACATCTTTGTCAGCAACTATCATCATTGCTTCTAACCTTCTTAAATATCTATCAGTTCTCCAATCTTTAGCTAACTCAACACAGGCTCTTTTTAATTGGTTTTTATATTGATCCAACTTACCTTCCAGCCTTTCAAAAAGTGCAAACGCGTCAGCAGTTGATCCAGCAAAACCTGATATTACGCCCTCATCAGTTCCAAGCCTTCTAATTTTTTTTACATTAGATTTCATAACAGTATTACCGAAACTAGCCTGACCATCTCCCGCAATAACCACAAGATTATCTTTTCTAATACCTATAATAGTTGTTGATTTTATTTTGCTACTTTTCATACATGTTTCCTAATCTTTAAAATGGCTATTTAATTATTTTTATCAAGTGATTTACCTAGAATTTATTCAATTTCGCTGATAATAGGCCAAAATGAGAAAAGGAACAGTAGAAAGAAACACAAAAGAAACAAAAATAACATGCTCTATCAATCTTGATGGATCAGGTAATTCTAATATTTCAACAGGCATTGGTTTTTTTGATCATATGCTCGAACTTTTTGTTCATCATAGCTTAGTTGATATGGATCTTAAAACTGAAGGTGACATAAATGTTGATTTACACCATAGTGTTGAAGACACTGCTTATGCAATTGCACTTGCAACTTTAAAAGCCCTTGGAGATAAAAGAGGAATTAATAGATATGGTTTTTTTTACATACCAATGGACGAATGTCTTTCAAGATGTGTAATAGATTTTAGCGGAAGGCCAGAGCTTGTTTGGAATGTAACTCTTGGTTTAAAAAAAATTGGAGAGATGGACACAGAATTATTCTTAGAGTTTTTTAAAGCGTTTGCAAACGAATCAAAGTGTAACCTCCATATTGAAAACTTATATGGAAAAAACAACCATCATATAATTGAATCGTGTTTTAAAGCTTTTGCCAAAAGTTTTAGGATAGCGGTTGAGACTGACCAAAGAAGAGACAACAAAATACCATCATCAAAAGGCTCTCTTTAATTTTAATGCAGCAAATTACTATTGTTGATTATGGATCTGGAAATGTTTTGTCTGCTCAAAAGTCATTTATAAAAGTTACAAAAGAAAGAAACATAGAGGCAAAGGTTCTTATTTCTAATAACATTGATGACATAAAACAATCAACACACATAGTTTTACCAGGACAAGGAGCTTTTCCAACATGTATGGAGGGTTTAAAAAAAATAAATGGATTAGTGGAAGAGCTTTACGAATTTGCGATAATTAAAAAAAAAACCATTTTTAGGAATTTGTGTTGGCATGCAAATGCTAGCAACACAAAGTGAAGAAAAAGGAATACACAACGGCCTCGATTTAATTAAAGGTAAAATAATAGCACTACCAAGTAAAAATTTAAAAATGCCACATATGGGTTGGAACAAAGTAGTTCCTACACAAACTAATAATATTGTTACTCAATCTCAAGATTATTATTTTGTACATTCCTATTATTTTCAATGTATGGATAGTCAAAATATATTGGCGGAAACTCAATACGGAATAAATTTTCCTTCAATTGTTGCAAAAGAAAATATATACGGCGTGCAGTTTCATCCTGAAAAAAGCTCCTCGCAGGGATTGGGCTTAATAAGGAATTTTTTGAATCAGTAATATGCCTATACAATTAAAAGAAAAAATAATTATTTCAGTAGATAGCATCAAAAAATTATCTGAGGTCGATCTTGCAGATCTCTGTAACATAACTGAACAAGCAATTAGTGCAGGAGGAGGTTTTGGTTGGTTAAGAGTACCTACAAGAGATATTTTAAACCAGTATTGGAAAAAAATAATTGACGATAATTTAAACAACCTCATTGTTGGCAGGCTTAATGGAGTTATTGCTGGAACTTTACAGTTGTCATACGAAGCACCAAATATTGAATCAAGGAAAAATATCGCTCAAATCAAAAGACATTTTGTTGCTCCTTGGGCCAGAGGTTATGGATTGGCAAAGTCGATGATTGATTTTTCAGAGAAAAAAGCAAAAGAGGAAAATATAAAGTCTATTCAACTAGCTGTAAGAGAAACACAAGACGCAGCTGTACAATTGTTTTCAAATAAAGATTATAAAATTTGGGGAGAAAACCCTTACTATGCTTTTATAAACGGAAGTTTTGTCAAAGGCATTTATTTTTATAAAAATATATAGTGCAGATAATACCAGCCATTGATCTTAAAGATAACAAGTGTGTTAGACTGTCAGAGGGCAAAGATGAAACAAGTGTCGTATTTAATAAAGAACCAAAAGAACAAGCCCTATATTTTCAAGAAATTGGATGTAAAAAATTACATATCGTCGACCTAGATGCTGCTTTTGGAAGACCTTCAATAAATTTTAATTCAATTGTAAAAATTAGAAAATCAATTTCTATACCAATTCAACTAGGGGGTGGAATAAGATCTGCAACTGATGCAGAAAAATATTTTGATACTGGAATTGATAATTTAATTATTGGATCAATGTCTGTAAATCAACCCGACGAAGTTTTAAAATTAGCAAATAAGCATAATAATAAAATTTATATATCTCTTGATATTAAAGATGATGATATAATGATTAAAGGCTGGAAAGAAAAATCGAAACTAAAAATATTGGACTTACTTAATTTGTACAAACACACACCTTTGAGAGGTTGTGTAATAACAGATATAAAAAATGATGGTATGTTGAAAGGTCTAAACACAGATTTTGTAAAAAAAATAGTTTCAAAAATTGAAAGCTCTAATATGAATAATGATATAAGAATTATTTTAGCTGGTGGATTAACAAACTATAATGACTTAATAAATCTTAAAAAACTAAATTTAAAAAATATTGAAGGAATAATATCTGGTAAATCATTTTACGTTGGAAATATTGATTTAACTAAAGCACAAAAAATATTAGGAAATAATGCTTAAGGTTAGAATAATTCCTTGCTTAGATGTAAAGGACGGAAGGGTTGTAAAGGGAATAAATTTTATTGACCTCGTAGATGCTGGAGACCCAGTAGAACAAGCAAAGCATTACTCTGATAATGGTGCAGATGAAATATGCTTTTTGGATATCAGTGCTTCACTAGAAAATAGGGACACAATGGTAAATGTCGTTAAAAATACTGCTAACGAAGTTTTTATCCCATTGACAGTAGGTGGTGGAATATCATCTGTAAATAATATTCAACAGTTGTTAAAAGCAGGTGCTGACAAAGTTTCCATTAACTCAGCAGCAATAAAAAAACCAGATGTAGTAAAAAAAGCATCCGAGTATTTTGGTAATCAATGTATCGTTGTTGCGGTCGATGCAAAAAAAATAAAAGACGATTGGTATGTTTTTTCTCACGGAGGAACAATAAATACTGGATTGTTTGCATTAGAATGGATTAAAAAGGTCCAAAAATTAGGTGCTGGAGAAATATTGCTTACGTCTATGGATAGAGATGGAACTAAGTCTGGTTTTGACATAAACCTTTTACAAAAAGTTTCAGATATCGTTGATATACCTGTTATTGCAAGTGGCGGGGTTGGAAAGTTAGAACACTTTTATGAAGGCGTTGTAAAAGGAAAAGCAAATGCACTGCTTGCGGCCTCAGTCTTTCATTTTAATGAAATTAGTATTAAAGAAGTAAAAGATTATCTATCTAAAAAAAATATTGATATAAGGCTATGAGTTATTTATGAATATTGAAGAACTGTTTAAAATTATAGAAAACAGAGCAAAAAATAATAATAAAAAATCTTATACGAAAAAATTACTTAAACTAGGGCCAAAGAATATTGCTCAAAAACTTGGCGAAGAATCAACTGAGCTAATTATAGATTATTTAAATGGCTCAAAGAAAAGAACAATCGAAGAAGCGGCTGACTTAATTTATCACCTACTTGTTTTGCTTAAGTCAAAAAAAATTAATCTAAACGATATTTATAAAGAATTAGATAGAAGGAGCTAATTTGTACGACAGTAGAAATATATTTGCTAAGATATTGAAGGGTGAGATACCTTGTGAAAAGGTTTTTGAGGATGAGCATTCATTATTTTTTAATGATATTAACCCACAGGCCAAAATACATGTTTTGGGCATTCCTAAAGCTGAATGTGTTGATATTTCAGATTTTATTGAAAAGTCTGATGAGAAAACATTTATATCTTTTTTTAAAAGTATTAATCATGTGCTGAATATACTTAAGGTAAAGAAAGGGGGTTTCAAAATAATTTCAAACTCAGGCAAAGGCGGTGGACAAGAGGTGCCACATTTTCATGTTCATATATTAGCTGGAGAAAGAATTAAAATTTAAAATAATAATTTACTCTTTAACAATTACATAATTTACAATTTCTTTAACACCTTTTATTGTTTTTAAGGCGTCAATAACACTAACTAATTGTTCTGGTTTTGATGTTACACCAGCAATATAAATCTTTCCATTGATTGTTTCAAAATTATAACCCACTGCCCTCAAACCAATAGTCTTAGCTGCAACACCTCGTGCTTGAGTGTTAATCCAAAGATCGTTAGCATAATCTTTTATTGTTTCTCTATTCCCTATTTCTATTTCGTTAACAACTTCTCTAACACCCTCAATTTCCCAAACTAATCTCACAGCATCAATTCTAATTTCTTGATTATCTACTAATCCTGTTAATAAAACTCTTCCCTCAAGAACAGATGTGTTAACGTTTACGAATATATTATTTCCTGCGCCAAGAAACTTCGCTGCTACATTAACTTTTATGGTTGCGTCATCAACCACTGTACCTAGTGACCTATCACCTTCTGCAACAACCATTGCTGTACTTCCACCAGTTGCTAAAATATTAGCCGGTGTACAACTATATAATAAACCTATTAATATTATAGTGGTGTGTAAAAATATTATTTTTTTAATGATAATACCCATTTGTAAACTGCATTTTTTTTTATTCTTGTCAATTTATGTACTATTTCTACGACGTCGGTCAAAGAAAATTTTGAGATCAATTTGATAATTTGCTCATTATAAACTTCAAGATTTACAAAATTAGTTTCTTTTTCTGCTTTACCTTCTACAACTATTACAAACTCTCCTTTAAAACTTTCTTTTTTCAATGATAGTTGATCGCCCACATTTTTAGCTACCCCCCTAAAAACCTTTTCATTAATTTTTGTTAACTCTTTTGCAATACTAATTTTTCTATCAGGCAATCTTTTTTCTAAATGTTTTAAACACGTTTTTAGCTTGTGACTTGATACAAAAAAAACTGTTGTTACTCTAGTTTCTTTAATTTTAAGAACAAAATTTTCAATAAGTTTGGAACTTTTTGGAAAAAAACCAGTAAAATGAAATTCATTAATTGGTATTCCTGACAATTGTAGAGACGGGATTATAGATGTTGGGCCTGGTATTGATGTGACATTAATATTATTTTTAATACAATAATCAATTAATTTATATCCCGGGTCAGATATTAATGGGGAACCAGCATCAGATATTAAAACAGTGTTTTTACTTATTAAATCTTCAGATATTCTTTCCACAACTCTTTTTTCATTATAATCATGAAGTGAAACTAATTTCTTTTTAATGCCTAAATTATTAAGTAGTTTAAGAGAATGATTTGGATTTTCACAAATAACAACTTCAGCATTTTTAATAGTTTGAATTGCCCTTTCAGATATGTCTTTTAAATTTCCTATTGGTGTTGCAACAATGCTTAAACATTTAACCTCATCGCTCATAATACTTTTATTTATATTTTTAAACTCATGTGCTCCAGTAAAACTTTCAAAGGAAACCAATATTACGCCAAATACTCAAAAAAATAATAATGTGAAATCAGATAAAAATAAAGAAATCAATAATGAATACTTATTGGAAAAATCAGATACTAAGAATGATGAAAAAAATGATATAATATTTGAAAAAAAAATTATTATACTAATATCTAAGTCCACAAATAAAGATTTTGCAAACCAACTTCTTAATGTTTTAGAGCTAGCAATTTTTAATAAAAATTTAAAAGAAATTAAATTTGAAATAAAATATTTTGATAATAATAACGATTTAAAAAACACTATCTTTAAAACAAAAAATAAAGGAAGAATATATTTAGGACCAATAGATAGTGAGTTTACAAAAACAGTAAGTGATTTTTGCGATCAAGACGTTATTTTCTTTTCTTTTTCAGCAAATCCAAGTTTAGCAAAGGATTGTGTATACTTAATAAATTTTTTTCCTAAGAATGAACTCGAAGAATTATTTAAATATTTAAATAAAGATTCAAAAGTTGCTCTTTTATACCCAGAAAACAACTATGGTTATATGATTAATTCGCTTATAGACAATGTAGCCAATGAAAGTAGAGCAATTATTGTAAATAGATCTGGGTATAAAAATGATTTGTCCAATGTTAGAGATGCTATTAAAGAATTGGGTAAATATGAATTAAGAAAATATGAATTAGATAGGCAAAAAAAATTATTATCTACAAAAAATGATAATAAATCTAAACAAAGATTAAAAAAATTAGAAAAGTTTAAAACAACTACTGATTATGACTTCACACATATTTTAATAGCCGATTATGGCCTAAATTTACTTCAAGTTGCGCCACTGCTTCCATTCTATGACATTGATCCAAATATTGTACAATTTATGGCTACCGGAGTAATTGATGACGAAAATTTTTTCTTTGAACCCTCATTACAAGGCGCAATTTTTCCAGGTATTCATAAGAAAAACAGACAAGATTTAATCAATAAATATAGAGATTTATACAACGAAAAACTGATGAGAGTATCTACACTACCATATGATTTAGTAGGTCTGCTAAATTATATATTTTCAAAAAAATTAACTCTACAACAGCTAAATGAGCTTCTAGATAATTCAAATATTAAATTTGAAGGTGTTGATGGCGAATTTAATTTTAAAAATAATATTATAGAAAGAGATTTACAAATATTAAAGATTTCAAATGGTGTTGCTGCACCTATTAATTTTAATTAATTAAAAAACCAATCAATTTGTTAACAGCTATTGATCTGTGACTGATTTTATTTTTTTGATTTTCTTTAATCTCACCAAATGTTTTGGTGTGTCCATTTGGAATAAATATAGGATCATAGCCAAAACCCTCTTTGCCTAAAATTTTATTTGATACTGTTCCATCTACTCTACCCTCAAAAATAATATGATAATTTTTTTTATATGTATAAGAAATAGAGGATTTAAAATAAGCCTTAAGCTTTGATTTTCGACTCGCGGTCTCTAAAATATAATTGAAACAATCTTTATCATTCTTAAAGCTTTTTAAAAATCTTTTTGAATGTATCCCGGGTTTCCAATTAAGGGCCTCAAAACAAATTCCTGAGTCATCACTAATACATGGAATATTAAATTTCTCAAAACCAAACATAGATTTCTTTTTAGCATTTTCACTAAACGAATTACCATTTTCTTGCACATCATACTTACCTTTAAAATTATTGAGTGATAAAACCTTAAATGAGTGTTTTTTTAAAAGATCACTTATTTCTTTTATTTTACCCTTATTATTTGAAAAAAATAAAATTTCCCTCAATTTAAATCAAAGCCTTTTTCTGAATTTCAATTATTTGTTTTATGCCATTCTTAGCCAAACTGAATATTTCATTAAATTGGCTTTCATTAAAAAAATATTCTTCACCTGTAATTTGAATTTCAGAAATTTCTCCAGTTTCACAAATTACAAAATTTGCATCAACTTCTGCTTTAGAATCTTCATCATAGTCTAAATCTAAAAGGGATTTATTATCAACTATTCCGGCGGATACTGCTCCTATGTAGTTTTTAATAATAGGTTTTTGAAGATTGTAATTTTTTTTTAATTTTTCAATTGCTAGGTATAATGAAACAAACCCACCACTTATTGATGCCGTTCTTGTTCCTCCATCAGCTTGTAGAACATCACAATCAATTTTTATTTGTCTTTCTCCTAAGTTATTAAGGTCAACTATCGATCTTAAACTTCTTCCTATTAATCTTTGAATTTCCTGTGTTCTTCCGGACTGCTTACCTTTTGCGGCCTCTCTGTCCATACGGGTATTTGTTGATCTTGGAAGCATCCCATATTCAGCTGTAACCCATCCTTTACCTGTATTTTTCATCCAATGTGGAACTTTTTCATCAATAGTAGCAAGACATAAGACATGGGTATTTCCAAATTTTACGAGACAAGATCCATCAGCATGGATATTGACATTTTTTTCAAATGAAATATTTCTCATTTCATTGAAGTTTCTATCTTTTCTCATTTTTATTTAATAATAGTAGATAAAAATATATTTTAAACAATAATTTGTAATGGTTGATAATTTATATACTGAGATTAATGACAGATCTAAGCTAATATTTAAAAAATTAGTTGAGTCTTACCTTAAAACAGGTTCGCCAGCTGGGTCTGAAACAATTATGAGAATGGGTGGTTTAAACCTGTCATCAGCATCAATTCGATCAATCCTTTCCGATTTACAAAAAGAAGGTCTTTTATATGCAACGCACAGATCTGCAGGAAGAATGCCAACAGAAAAGGGCATGAGATTCTTTGTAGACGGTTTGTTAGAGTTTGGAAGAATATCAAAAAATGATAAAGAAAACATTAAACAACAATGTTCGACTAAAGGTAAATCATATGAGGAGGTTTTAGATATTGCATCAAAAGCAATTTCTGGTTTGTCTAATTATGCAGGAATAGTTATTGCGCCTAAATTTCAAAAGAACTTAAAGCACCTTGAGTTTATTAGATTAAATAAGTCGCAGCTAATGCTAATTCTTGCTTATGAAAACGGAGAAATTGAAAATCGTATTATCGATGACAACGGAAATTACAATAACACATTGTTAGTTCAGGCATCTAATTATTTAACATCAAAATTTACAAATAAAAATATATCTCAAATAAAAAAGATTATACAAACAGATATAAAAAAATCACAGAATCAACTTGAAGTAATTTCATCAAAACTTGTACAACAAGGTATAATAGAAAATCCACCTAATGTAAAAAATCCCTATATTTTTTTACACGGACAATCTAATTTATTAAAAGATGAAATTATCTCAAAAGACCTTGATCAAATAAGAAATCTATTTGACGATATAGAAAAAAAATCTAGTTTTGTTGAAATCTTAGAAAATGCTGGAAAAGCTAAAGGTGTCCAAATTTTTATAGGATCAAAAAATTTTTTATTTAAACACTCTGGTCTTTCTATGGTAATGGCCCCATATAAAAATAATGAGCAGGAAATAATCGGAGCAATTGGGGTAGTTGGGCCAACAAGACTAAATTATTCTAAGATTGTACCACTTGTTGATTACACATCAAAAATAATAGGAAAGGTAATTGAGTAATGACTAAAAAAGAAACTAAAGATAAAGAGGAAGAGAAGAAACCTGACATTACTTCTGAAAACACCTGCCCAATATGTGAAGGACAAGGTTGTGAGTGTGCAGCAAGTGAAAAAAAAAAAAGATACCCCGGATGATCTGGGAGAACTAAATCTAAATGATAAAAATGAAGAAACAAAAGAAGATAGCCTTATGGCTGAAATAGAAACCTTAAAGGAAGAAAAAATCAGAACACTAGCAGAAATGGAAAATCTTAGAAAACGATTTGAAAGAGAGAAAATTGATACAATTAAGTTTGGAAGCATAAACCTTGCAAGAGATATTTTATCACCTGGTGATAATTTAGAAAGAGCACTTGAGGCATTACCAGAAGATGAAAACCATACAGAAAGTATAAAAAATCTTATTGATGGCTTAAAGATGGTTCTTAAAGAATACAAGAATGCTCTAGAAAAACATGGTGTAAAAAAAATAGCATCACTGAATGAAAAGTTTGACCATAATCTTCATCAGGCGATGATGGAAATTGAGAATGATGATGTTGAAGAAGGAACTGTAGTACAAGAAGTACAATCTGGGTATACCATGCATGACCGTTTATTGAGGGCAGCAATGGTTGGTGTTTCTAAAAAATCAACATTAAAAACAGAAGAGTCAAAAGACGAAAAGAAAGAAAACACTAGTATAAATGATACTTAATAAATCCTGTAAAATCTTAAAAATTACAGTACTTACATAGTTTTTTGAATATAAATCCCATAGATACTTGTATTTTTAAACTTTTTTCCCATATCTAATGTAACCAATTTGTATTGGTTAATAATTAAGTAAAGAGGATTAAAATATGGCAAAAGTTATCGGTATTGATTTAGGTACTACGAACTCCTGCGTTGCGGTTATGGACGGTAAGGAAACAAAAGTAATTGAAAACTCAGAGGGTGGAAGAACAACCCCGTCTATGGTAGCATTTACCGATACGAAAGAAAAACTTGTTGGTCAGTCTGCCAAAAGACAAGCAGTAACAAATTCTGAAAATACTTTATTTGCCATAAAAAGACTTATTGGAAGAACATTTGAGGATGAGGCAGTCAAGTCTGACAGCGGATTAGTGCCTTACAAGATAGTAAAAGGTGATAATGGTGATGCATGGGTTGAAGCAAGAGGTGATAATTATAGTCCAAGCCAGATAAGCGCATTTATTTTACAAAAAATGAAAGAGACAGCAGAGTCCTATTTGGGTGAAACCGTAACTCAGGCAGTAATAACCGTTCCTGCATATTTTAACGATGCCCAAAGACAGGCAACAAAAGATGCTGGAAAAATAGCAGGTCTTGAAGTTTTAAGAATTATTAATGAGCCTACTGCTGCAGCGTTAGCATATGGTTTAGATAAAAAGAAAACTGGTACTGTTGCTGT
>MDTG01235114.1_pt1 | contig 10842 bp, 11 predicted proteins | sample 811421 | NCBI WGS metagenome assembly MDTG01 (sample SAMN05326645, study PRJNA326480) | marine metagenome | isolation source: seawater | place: Pacific Ocean: South East | collected 2011 | reverse complement strand
TGGCTCATTGTTTTTTTTAAATGTGAAATTTTGTCAACTAATTTTTGATCAGTTTTTGTACAATGTAAATCTGAGTACACACTTGCACCCTCTTCAACAGAAATTACTTCATATCTAAGAGTGCCAACTACAGTAGCGGATTTTTTAATTGTTGCTTTTCCATTGACTTGGATGCCTCCACTCACTGATCCATGAATTTCAATATGATCACATGTAATGGGGCCAATAATTTCTGCAGCAGTACCTACGTAAATAGTTTTTGAATGAATACTTGTTTCAACTTTTCCGTATATTTCAATATAGTCAGTATTAATATCAGAACCTCTAAAAGATGTTCCACTACCAATAACCATCTTATTTGGATTATCTCCAACAAGGTCGCTTTTATTTAAAAAAACTTGTTTACCCTTATCATCAATTTTCTCAGGTAAAGTTTCAAATTTTGTTTTTTTATCCATAAATTAAATATTCGCGTACTATTAAACAATATCAATTGCAATACCTTAATTAGGATTTTTGTAAACACAGAGTATAGAAAAATATGCGTAATAGAATATCAATATTTGATATTTTGTGTTAATAACTTTTTAAAAAAGAATAAGCGAAATATTAGGAAAAGCTTAAACTTATATGGTTTAACTCATGCGTAATCGAATGAGTACTTGTTCACGCACTGAGCAACAGAATGTAAAATATTAATGAGGTAAGAAAAATATGAAAAAATTTGAAGACTTGATGAGTGTAAAAAATGAAATTGAAAATATTACTGCATCGCAAGCAAAAGAAAAACTCAATGATCAAAATGTACAATTTATTGATGTTAGAGATAAAGAAAGTTTTGAAAAAGGAACCATAGGAAACGCAATTCATTTGGATAGAGCCTTTCTTGAATTTTATTTGGCGGAAGGTAGCCCATTAGAAAATAAGTTTTTCAAAGAAAACCCTGATAAAGAATATGTAGTATTTTGTGGTGTCGGTGGACAAGGAACTTTATCAACAAAAACAATGAAAGATATGGGTATTAAGAATGTTAAAAATATTACCGGAGGTATGGCAGAATGGGAAAAGTTAAAAAAATGATCTTATTAAATTAAAATGATTAGTTTTGAATTAAAAAGATTTAGAGCACCGATCAACGATAAAAACGTTAAATTTTAAGCTTAAAAATATATTCATGATTCTTTTTGTAAAACTCTAAAAGAATCTATCTAATAGAAATAGGTATATTTTTATCTAGACTGACAAATTTTTCTATAATATTTTATATTTTATTAAAGCTACTAGATTAAAATGATAGAATATCAAAAAGTATTAGATAAACATATTTTAAATGTTTTTAAAGATATCATTAAGCAAATTAAGGTAAACGGGTTATCAAATAATAATCATCTCTATGTCACCTTTTTAACAAATCATAAAAAAACTAAAATACCAGATTGGATTAAAGAAAAGTATCCACAAGAAATGACTATTGTAATCCAATATGAATTTTACGATATTTTTATAAATGAAAATAGTTTTTCAATTACTCTTTCTTTTAATGATATTAAGGCAAATTTAGAAATTGGATACGAATCAATAATCTCTTTTGCAGATCCTTCAGCAAATTTTGGCTTATTGCTAAAACAAAATAAAATAAAGAAACAAGTCAAAAAAATAACTACAGATGATAATTTGAAAGAAGATAATATAGTTAATTTTTCAAATTATAAAAAAAAATAGTTTAAATTTTACTATTCGCACTTCTAATTTTTGGGTTCTTTATTTCACTATCTAAATTTTGTACTATTCTATCACAATTATTACAATTGGTTGAGCCTCTGACATTTTTTTTAGTTACGTAAACATTAGAAAAATGATACCAGAAATCTACATTATATATATTTGGATTTCTATAAATTAAGCATTGAAAACCTATTGTAAGATCTTCCCAAGGTTCTTTATTATATATTGTATTTAAAAATGACTCTTTTCTACATTTTAAATTTAAAAATCTTAGACCTTCCTTATTAAAATTTTCAACATCTTCTATACTATTTAATTCAATTTTAATTCTATCATTAGAGAAATTAATTACGATATTGAAATCAATATTTTTAAAATTATCATCAGTAAGCTCAATCTTAACTATTAAGTTATCTTTGAATTTTGAATTTTTAAAATAATCATAGATATAGTCTATATCTATTTTACTATTAGTTTTTTTAATTTTATTTAAATAAGATTTATAATCTGTATCCTTATAGTATTCAATTGCCCTATTTTTTTGGCTTATTAGTTTTTTGCCATGAAAATAAAATTCATCAAATTTTTCTACATTAAGAAGTTTGCAAGAAATTTTTTTACAAATCTTTTCATAGTCTAAAATATTATTTTTTTTATTATTTATATTTATATAGCTATCTCTTTCCAGAGCCTCCTTGAAAAAACCCGCATATGGTAGAAAATAAGTAGGGGATATTTTTTTTAAACTATTTTGCTTAAAAATTTTCAGTGATTTTTTATTATTAATTAATATTGCTTTTTTTTGTTCTTCTGAATAATTGGAAAACATTAAAGGATATCCACTAGCTCCACCAGCAAAAGAGGATCCATAAAGATCAGTTTTTGGCAAATTATTAAAATTAATATTATTTGTATCTACATCAAATAATGTTGAAAAATTACCTACTGAAAAATAAATACCAGAGTCATCTCTAAAATCTCCAGATTTTAATATAGAAAATATTAAATTTGAATTTTTGAATTTATATTGAGTTTTAAAATTTGCTCTAAAAATATTTTTAAAACCGAGTGTTTCAATAAAAATACCAGTTGAGTCAGTACTGTACTTTGGGACAACAAATTGCATATCATTTTTAACATATTTGAGTGTATGTTTGTTTAAATGGTCAGGGTGGTTATGACTTACAAATATGAAGTCACAACTATTTAATTGTTCTACCCAATCATTTTTAGTTTTTAAACTTAGCCACCATCCAGTATTAAAAGCTGGGCCAACTGCCCAAGGGTCAATTGCAAATTTAAAGCTTTCACCTGAAAATATTACAAAAGCATGATTTATGAACCTTATTTTTAATTTTTCATCCTTATTAATTTTATTAATGATAGGTATTTTTTGATTAACTTTGAATAATAATTCATTTTTTTTAATAATATAATTAATCTTATTTTTTTTAACTCCATTGTTATAGAACCCATTAATTGGATCAAACTTCCATGCATGCATTGGACAAATATACTCATTATTTTTACAAATAATTTTACCACCAGCATGATCACAAACTCTATCATAAATAGTAAAATTATTGTTATTATTAACAATTATAAAATTTTCAAATAAATTTATTTCTTTTGTTAAATCAGAAAGTTTAATCTTATATTGATTTGTTGAAATTTCATTTTTAAGATTGCCAATATTTTCAAAAGTCATTTTTAGATTATTGTCCAACCACCATCAATCACTATATTAGTTCCATTTATGTAAGAAGATGCTTGTGATGATAAAAAGGTTGAAGCTGATGCGACATCTGCTGGAACTCCTAATCTTTTAGAAGGATTCAAATTAATAAAATTTTTTATAAAAGCTTTACTTTGCTTTTCATTTTTGCCTGCAATATGTCCTGATATTGCTCCAGGAGATATACAATTGACTCTTATATTATATTTTCCATAATAAGCAGCCATAGACTTGCAATAATTTATTATTCCTCCTTTTAGAAAATTATATGTAAGATTTTCAGTCATATTAGTACCTTCGTATATATATGAGTTTTGTGCATTTATTCCATAAATACTTCCTAATAATGTTACACTTCCATTAGTACCATTACTGTACATATAATCTGCTATTAACTTGGAAAACCATATGTATGCAGTTGTATTACTTGTTACATTATTAATTAATGATTCATATTTGATTTTTTTAAAATTATTTTCACTCCAGTACTTATCTCTAGGATATGAACAATTAATAAAAGAGTCTATTATAATATTACTTTTTTTTAGCTCATTTATAAAAGAAAAAATATTTCTTTTAGAGCTTGTATCCATTATTTTTATTTGAATTTTATCTTTATAATAATTATTTATTGTTTTAATAAATTTTTGTTTATTTGTTTTATTCTTATCTAATAATATTACTTTAGAACCCATACTAAGATGAGCTCTTGTAATTTCTGATCCAAGCAGACCAAACCCACCGTTAATTAAAGTAGTTTTACCATCTAATAAAAATTTATTTTTATAATCTAACATTATTTAATATATATTTAACATATCTTAAATCATCTTTATCATCTATGTCTATTGATCTTTGAAAAGGCATCTCGTAAGTTATTGTTTTGTTTGAAAACAATGTCTTGTTTTTTTTTAGAAAATCGCATTTCCATACATAAATAGATGCGTTCATATCAAAAACTTTTGGTGCTTTTTGTCGAGAAACTATATTTTTTTTTATTTCTTTAATTGGCCTATAAGTATTATTTTTCATTTCAACCATATTAAAGTAAGGATTTTTTCGGGCCTTATTCACTGAAAATAAATTATTAGCGTTTTGATTAATAACTAATGAAATTGATTTATTTATATCTTTTAAAATTCTAAGTGGTGATGTAACATCTAAATCTATAACATAATCATATTTTTTGTTATAATAATTTTCTGATCTATGCAAAGCATCTTGAATAACATCTAACTTTGAAATATTATCACTTGCGAGTCTTTTTGATCTTTTAAAAAAAACATTATAATTTTTTTTTTTAAAATATTAATTATTTTATTTGAGTCTGTTGATATAACTATATCAGTAATTCTTTTGCATTGTTTTGCTAGATCAAGAGTATAATCAAATAAATATTTTTCTCTTATTTTGATTAAGTTTTTATTACGAATACCTTTAGAACCTTCACGCATACATACTGTACATAATATTTTCATTATTTAATATTTTTAATTATTTTTAAAAAATGTAATCCATTTTCAAAATCACAAATATATTTATTTTTATTTTTTATTATATCTTTGTGCATCTCTAAGTATGTATTGACTTTTTTTACTTTTTTAATTTTAGTTATTTTATTTTTTGTATATAGAATTTTTCTAGAAAGTAAATCTGCGTGTAAATAAAAATTATTACCATAAACTTTAATAAATCTACTTTCTTTGATTGAGAAGTAGTTCAAATCAATGTTTATTGAAATACCATCTTTATTAAAAAAATTTCCATTAAAATAGTCTTTTGTTTCTATTTTAAGTGAAGATAATTTTTTATAAACATAATTATGTAGTCTTATTGGACCAAACAATAAATTTGCGTAATCTATTTCGTGAGATAAATCAAATAATACTCCACCACCACTGTTAATTTTTGAGCTAGATGTTTTTATATAATTTCTGTTTCTCCATTTTGGTAAGTAAGAGTTACAGCATATATTAACATTATAAATTTTTTTATTTTTGATTAACTTTACTAATTCTTGTATGATTGGATCATATCTTAGATTATATCCTACAAAAATTTTGTTATTATTTTTTAATTTTAAATTAAAGTATTTAGTATAAAGTGGTTTTTCACATAATATAATCTTATTTCTAAAATTATTATTTATATATTTTAAAAACTTTAAATGTAATGATGTTTGATTTGAAATTATAAAATAATCTGGTTCCAAATCTCTTAATGCTCTAAGAGTATTTAAAACATTATAAGATTTGATTATCCTAGTTGAATATATAAATATGCTTTTTTTACCAACTAATTTTGAGAGTATCTTATAGTGTTTTTGGCCTATTGAACCATAGCCAATTATACATATTTTTTTTACCAAGTAATATTCTCAACAGTTTTATAATATTCTGGCCATTCACCAATATCAAACCATTCATCTTCATCAATGTGATATACTTTTACTTTATAATTCTTATTTATCATTTTTATAATTAATTCATTTATATTAATAAAATGATTTTTTTTTATAAGATCAAATATTTTATTATTTATTACATATAAACCAGCATTTATTGTAAAATTAGATTTTGGTTTTTCTTCAATATCAATTAGATTGTTATCACTATCAATATTACAATTACCATAGGGTAAAACATTAGTTTTTTTAAATACTACTAGGGTTAAATCACTTTGATTAACTTTATGATATTTGAAAATTTTATAAATATCATGTTTAATTAAAATATCACAATTAGTTAGAATAAAATCTGACTTAATTTTGTTTCTTAGCAAATAAAGTCCTCCTGCTGTTCCAAGAGGTTTTTTTTCTTCATAAAACTTAAAATTATTTTTTCCTAAAGACTCATTTTCTTTTATGTAAGAATATATTATTTTTGATTTATAATTAGTAATAATATTAATATTAAATATTTTATACTGGTTAAAACTTTTAATTATATGTTCAATTATGGCTATGCCTTCAAGCGGTATTAAAGCTTTTGGCAATATATTTGTAAAAGGTTTTAATCGTGTGCCAATACCACCAGATAAAATAACAATTTCACAATTTGATATTTTTTTTGGTATAAATTTATTCCTATTATTAGTTTTTAAAATATCATCTAATGTATAAACTTTTATTACTTGATTTTTTTTATTTATTATTGGAATTATATCAATTAGATTTTTTTTAAATAAAGAAAAAACTTTTTTAAATGTATAATCTTCTTTAAAAATACTTATAGGTTTTTTATTATATATGTTTCTAATAGAAGATTCAATTTTTAAACCTTTTAAAATATTTTTTCTAATATCCCCATCAGACAAAACGCCTAATAAACAATTTTTATTATCAATAATAATTAAACTTTTTTTTCCATTCTTATTTATGAGTTTTATAGCCTCTTTTATTGAAATGTTTTCTTTGGTAAATAATTTTTTATAAGTCATAAAAAGTTTTATAATTATAATTCCTATTTATATTTTTATTTATTACCTTTATTATATTTATACTAGTATTTTTTTTAAAGTAGGGATTCTTAAATTTCCTTAACTTAGATCTAAATTTTTTTTTGTATGCATAAATTATTTTTTTTGATATTTCAGTTTCATTAGGACTGCAATCTATAATTGACTCAGACTTTATCCTTCCTTTCTGTCTATCTCCAATATTAATAGTTGGTATATTGAAGGAAGGCGCTTCAATTATACCTGATGATGAATTTCCAAGTATTAAATCAACTTTATTCATTAAACTCATAAAATAGAAACTTCCTAAACTTTCAAAAACAATTGCATTTTTATTAACTTTAACAAATTTTTTAATTTTATTATCAATTGTTTTATATCCAAAATCTGCATTAGGTTTTGAAAAAAATAATTTTGTATCTTTTAATTTTGATAATGATTTAAGTATTTCATTAATAAAATCTTTATTATAATTTTTTTTATTTTTAGATTTAATTAAAGTTAGTGGATGAATAACAATTAATATATTTTTTTTTAAAAATTTAGTATTTAAAATATTTTCTAATTCATTTTTTGTACATAATTTTTTTTTATTTAGTTTCTCTAGAGCAAGACTGCCTACATTGTAAATATTTTTTGGTAATTCACCTAATTGCATAACTCTTTTTTTGTAAGTATGGTTAGAAACAAAGTGATAAGTACTTAATTTAGTTATTGAATGTCTTATAGAATCATCAATAGATCCATAGCTTAATTCTCCACCATGGATATGTGCAATAGGTATATTATATATATGTGCAGTTATTGCGAAAGGTAAAGTTTCATATCTATCGCCCAACAAAATTATAAGATTAGGCTTAATTTTATCAACATAAATTTTAAATTTATTTAGTATTTGACTAATTATAGATATTGCATTTATCCTATCATCATTGTTCTCATTTAATTTAATTTTAATAATCTTATTTTTATTACGTAAATTAATTTCTTTATAAGAATTTCCCAAAGCTTTATTAAAATGTGAACCTGACACAATTAAATTTAAATCAAATCTTTTATCAACTTCTAGCTCTCTAATAAGATTACTTTGAATTCCAAAATCAGATCTACTTGTAGTGACAGCAAAAATTCTATTTTTTAATTTTTTCATTTGAATTATTTATATTATACTTTTCTATATTATAAACAATTAGCTATTAAATGCTTAGATTACCTGCGGCTATTTTAGATAGTAATGATTAATTAATTTAGAGTTTTTATAATCTAAACAAAGTGGGCTACCTGTTGGCAATTCAATATTTGAAATTTCTTCTGGTTTATATAAACCTACCTTAATTAAAATTGCTCTAAGAGAATTACCATGCGCCACTATCAATATATTTTTTTTAGTTATAATTAATGGTTCAACAAATCTTGAATAGAAAGGAGAAACTCGATCAACTACATCTTTTAAGCTTTCTCCATTTGGAGGAGAAGTATCATACGATCTACGCCAAAGGTGAACTTGTTCTTTCCCAAATTTTTCTGCAGTTTCTGCTTTGTTAAGACCAACTAAATCACCATAATTCCTTTCATTTAAGAGTTTATTTCTTTCATAAATGTAGCCATCTTTCTGAATAAAATTTTTCATTTCTGATTCAAGAATAGCTATTTCAGCAGTTTTATTCGCTCTTTGAAGTACACTGCTGAATATTTTATCAAATATTATATTATTTTTTTTAATTAAATTTCCAGCATTTTTAGCTTCATTAATACCTTGTTCTGTCAGAGGTACATCTTTCCATCCAGTAAACTTATTTTCTAAATTCCACTGACTTTGACCATGTCTTAATAAAACAAGTTTATTCATAAGTTTAATATAATATGCTATAAATAGTTATTATCAAATAATGAATAAAAAAAGAATAGAATTAGATAGCCTTGGATCAAAAAAGATCGACAAGGATAGACTGTGGGGTGCTCAAACTCAAAGATCTCTAGACAATTTTAAAATTGGTAGAGAAGCGATACCTCAAGAAATTATAGTTGCGCTTGGTCAACAAAAAAAAGCAGCTGTTCAAGCTAATATTGAATTGGGTCTTATAAAAAAAAATCTTGGAAAGCACATTATAGATGCTTGCACCCAAATAATTAATTTAAAGCTGATCGATCAATTCCCTCTTTTAGTTTGGCAAACAGGTTCGGGAACACAAACAAATATGAACGCTAATGAGGTTATTAGTAATTATGCAATTATGAAATTAAAAGGGAAAGTTGGAAGTAAACATCCAGTTCATCCCAATGATCATGTGAATTTATCTCAATCATCAAATGATACTTTTCCAACGATTATGCATATTGCTGTCAATGAGTTAACTCTAAATAAATTAATTCCTAGTATCAAAAATTTAATTAAAGAATTAGATTTAAAAAAGAAAAAGTTTAAAAATATTATTAAAATAGGCAGAACACATACCCAAGATGCGACACCTATAACATTGGGAAGTGAGTTTTCATCCTTTCAAAGTCAGATACAGTCATGTCTTGATAGAATTTTAGAAACAAAAAAAGAACTGAGTTTTTTAGCTCAAGGTGGCACTGCTGTTGGATCAGGTATAAATTGTCCTCATAATTTTGATAAGATATTTTGCAAATATATTAATAGAATCACTAAAAATAAATACAAGCCTGCCAAAAATAAATTCGAAGCAATTTCATCTCATGATCCTTTAGTCAACTTTTCGAATAGTCTTAAAACTTTATCAATTTCTTTAACAAAAATTATAAATGATATTCGTTTTTTAGCTTCTGGCCCAAGGTCAGGTATTGGAGAGTTAGAAATACCTGCTAATGAGCCTGGTTCCTCAATCATGCCAGGTAAAGTTAATCCAACTCAAATTGAAGCTTTAAGTATGGTTTGTGTTCAAGTAATTGGAAATAGCACTACAGTAGACTTTGCCGGAGCGAGTGGTCATTTTCAACTAAATGCATTTAAACCTGTTATTGCTTATAATATAATTCAATCAATAAACTTGCTAAGTGACGGGATAAACAGTTTTAATAAGAATTGCTTAAAGGGAATAAAACCTAACCTAAAAAATATATCTGATCATTTAAATAATTCTCTTATGCTAGTAACTGCATTAAATAAAACTATAGGCTATGATAATGCTGCAAAAATTGCAAAAAAAGCCTATAAAGAAAATTTAACTTTAAGAGAAGCTGCATTAATATTAAAAATAGTAACAGAAGAAGAGTTCGATAATATTGTTAATCCAAGAAAGATGATTTAATTATATATACTCGAAATTATCATTATCAGAAAATAATGATTTAAGAAGCAGATTATTTAAATAATGACCTGACCTATTTCCATGAAAATAACCTTGAATGGGTGCTCCAGCTAAATACAAATCACCAATAGAATCAAGAATTTTATGTCTAACGAACTCGTCTTTAAAACGAAGACCTTCTTTATTTAGAATTTTATTTTCACCTACAACTACTGCATTTTCTAATGACCCTCCTAGGGCAAGACCATTTGACCTAAGAATATCTACATCTTTTTCAAAACCAAATGTACGAGCTGATGCTATGTCTGTCTTATAATTCCCATTTACGAGTTGTAATTGACAAGATTGTTTACTTATAAGCTTGGTTGGGAAATCTATTTCAAAATCAATTGAGAATTGATGATTTGGTTTCAATTCAGCATAACTATCATCTTTAGTTACTTTAATATTTTTATTGATTTTGATAACTTTTCTTTTTTTATCTAAATTTTTAATATGAACATTCTCAATTAGATCAACAAAAATTTTTGAACTTCCATCCATAATAGGGACTTCTGGTCCATCAATTTCTATTTTAAGATTATCAATATGCAATCCAGATAGGGCACTCATAAGATGTTCAATTGTAGATATACTAACTCCATAATTATTACT
>MDTG01400240.1_pt1 | contig 10843 bp, 16 predicted proteins | sample 811421 | NCBI WGS metagenome assembly MDTG01 (sample SAMN05326645, study PRJNA326480) | marine metagenome | isolation source: seawater | place: Pacific Ocean: South East | collected 2011 | reverse complement strand
CATTTCGGCAACACGCCTCTGAGCGAGACTGTCTGCCAACCGCTCCACATCTTCAATGGTTGGGCCCTCGACTTCAGGGGGACCATCGATTTCCCGCTCCTCGGGAATCTGACCAATGTCAACCCCGCCAAGGCTTGCCTTCTCAGAGATGTATCTCCAATGAAGAGCACGCTCCTGCTCGGCTACCTGCCTGAGCCCCGCATCACGGATCTCGGGGATGCTGTTTGCTGCGACCTCTCTTGCCGCGTCAAGCCTTCTCTGCTCATTGGCAAGAACTGGGTCATTTGATCGCATCACCGACTGGCGAAGGTTGACCCTGTCTTGCCTGCGGATCTTGGCATCAAAGGCTTCTTGGGTGTCGTACCGATCCGGGTCAGGAAAGAAGTGTCCTGTCGCAGCATCACGCTGAACCGGCACCTCGATCTTGCGATCCCCAATCTGATCAACACGACGCATCCCAGTGTCAGTGTCAAGGATTGCCCCGGGAGCAACACGCCTCGGATCTACATTTCTGCTGCTTCCAACCCTGACAACATCTCCGGGCCTTGCGGTCGTCGGATCAGTCGCTCCACTCAACCCGAGGTCTTCCGGACGCATTGGATTCTGCGGGTTGTTGCGGTTGAAGTTACTCAGGGCACGTCGGAGTTTGTCTGGATCTCCAGCGTTACGCCTGAGAATTGATCTTGCAGCGAGAGCCCTTTGCTGGTCATCCCTCGCAGCCCTTCGGGTCTCCCTGTCAAGACCCCTTTCCTTCCTCAACTGCTTGGTCAAGAGTTCATTTGCAGCCTCGGCATCTCCGCCAGCAGCATTCATGAACATATCAAACCGTGCAGGATCATTCCGACGCAAAGCCTTGAGCCTGCCACGCGGCTCCGGCTTGGGCATAGGCGGTGCATCTTCAGGAGAAGAGGTCGGCGTCATCAACCCCATAGGGTCGGACATTTCAGTTGGAGCCGTCAAGGCGTCCATCTCTTCACCGGCAGAAGCAAGGGCATCTATCTCTTGCCTTGCGGAAGCCAAGGACTTCTCACGTTCCTCAAGAGCGTCACGCCCGGTAGCGGGATAAATTGAATCAGCCTTAGCCATTGTCTTCTTCCTTGTAGAACGGCACCGCTCTGTTCAGTGCCTCTTGGCGAGCCTTGCACCCGCAGTCTTTTCCCTTGGTGATTTTCTTCACCGCGATTTCCACCCCAAACTTAGCAAACACCCAGTGAACCAAGTCGCCTAGCCCCCTCATCTTCGGGGGCTTCGGCGGCTGTGGTGCTGGCTGGTTGTCAACGATTCCGGAAGTTCCCGGTGTCATGTATCCCATGGTCATGGTCCTCTAAGAGCAGGGGTCGGTTCCTAGACAGCACGAATTAGATCCCTTCCAAACAGAAGTGAACCCCGAAACATCTCCGCACTCGTCACATTGTTGTTCGGTCAACGACTCTCTACAGGTGGTAGTGCCGGTAGAAGTCTCTGTCACGCAGCAAGCACCAAGCGGATCCTTCTCAGCACACAGGTGCCTTCCGCACCCATCGCTGTCAACCGGGGGAATAGTTGCCTGCCCCGGAGACCTGTCATTGACATCATTGTTAACCCGCTTGATGTTTCTTGTGCCCGGGCAATAGATGCCCGGCTCAATCTCACCAATGCCCATTGCACCAGCACAGGCTTCTGCTCCCGTAATCGTACCGCAGTACGAAGATATGGAACTGAGCGGCATGTACAAGTTGGTCGGGCCGACTGGGCCAACATCCGGCGGTCCCGGCGGGCAAGAATGGGCACGACAAGTCTTAGGGATGGTGTCATCCGAACTGTCGCAACTTTCATTCAGAACCCAGAGATGCCCCAAGCCCGCGAAGGCACAGCGTTCAGCAGCACTCTGACCAGCAGCCGTGCCCGAAGGAAGCGGTCCCTGATCATGGTAATACTCTGAATGCTGGAACGTGATTGCATTACAACTTGATCGGAAAGTTGTCTTGGAACAACTGACGATTCCCGAACCGCACGCGGTCTGCACACCTTCGCCGCACGAAGTACAGCCGCCTTCACACAAACCACAGCAAGCACCCGTGCCATTGACACAGGTAATTTTCTGTGGGTGGGGACTCACAGAAAGGCATGACCCCGAGGCCGCGGTGGCTATGTCGCCAGTCTGAAGTTGTCGATCGTTATACGAACACTTAGAAGTGCCAGCAGTGTTGCACCCCGTACCGCGAGGGATCTGAGGACATTTTTGCCTGATATCCAACGGACTAAGCAGCCCGCTCTCACAACTGCCGTCCGGAGGGGCAAAGCAAGCGTGAGTCCAACCACCGGGCCTAGCCTTGAAAAACCGATCACGAACAACAGTCTTGGTCGCACCGCTGTAACTTGCCAAGTCTTTCCTGATTACCCGACGCTCGGTATCCGGGACCGTGGTGCCATCATTCTTGGTGTACCCAGCCCAATCTTTGGTCTGGAGAATCCCGACGCCAGCCGGTGCTCCGGAAGCCCAAGTGGTTGTTTCCAATTTGTTGATCAGGGAAAGCCCGATCGCATCCTTGCCAAGGGGCTCATTGAGATACTGAGACTTGAAGAACCACTCATATTCAGCCGACGTGATCTTGCCCGCGTCAAGCATCTCCGTGATCTCCCAAGAGAAAACGGGAACCCCTGCACAGCCATAGATCCAATACTCGGGAACTCTACACGGCCAGTTAGTAACGTCAGCCTCGGGGTCGGTATTGGTCAGAGGAGTCTTTTCGCAAGCCTGCCACCACTTCTCCTTGTGATAGACACACGTCAGTGTCTGAGACAAAAGGTAGAGACCAGTGCCAGTCTTCACGGAGTTGGTGGAGTTGTCCCACCAGTAATGCTTGTAAGCCGGGGTGGCGTTTTCGCTGTCGTCATAAATGTCTTGAAGCCACTCGTACCCGTCGTGTTCGCACAACGCAGTAAAGTTCTTTTGAACTACAGGACTCGCCGTTCCCGGGCAAGTGATCATATTCGAGTAAGTCTTGTTCGACAGCAATCCCTCGATCGCATCAACTTGAAACTGTGTCAGGTTAAAGTTGTCAGCAGTGCCATCGGCATCAAACTGCGAACAAATAGTTTCAACCGCCGCCGGAGGAGGTGGCGTAAAGAACTGCGGGCCCATCTTGGAAAAAACAGTGCTCGTGCTGGGGCAACCGCAATGAGTGTCACAGCACCCCGGATTCTTCCTTGCGGTCAAACCACCAGTCTGGGTAGGACAGAAAGGAGGCCATAGCCCCCACAAATGGTCCTGCCTGATGCTGGCAAATCCATCACTCGTGACCGAAGACGCGGTTACTCCAGCGGTTCCGTTATCACAAAACCAGAAGCCAGAGTTGTTTCCCTCCGAAGTGTCCGGGGTAAACCTCTTGTAGTAAACCAAGATGTCTTGAGCGAGAGAGTGGTTATCCGACGCAGTCAGGATCTCTCCATCTGAGCACGAACTGCAATCACCAGTATTGACCCCCGTAGGAAGGAACAATGGGCGGGTCCACGCTGGCCTGTGGATCTTGAATGCGAGGATGTCATCAGGGTGCAATCTACAGCACAAAGAATCTGCATCTTCGACAAAGCAGTCTTCGCATTCAAAGTCGCAGCAGCAGTTGGAACTAAGAACAGGACACCTCCACGTCGTTTCCGGCAGAGAACCAATAGTTCTGCGAGTTTCGGGTTGAATCAATGAACGGCAATTTGAACATGGGGACGATCACCTGACGGAAATCAGATCCCGATCCTGTCAAGTTGCCAATGGCCAGCATGGTGATCGTTCCCGAGCCAGAAGGCCCGGGACCGATCTTGTTGCCATAAGAGATATATCCCGTCGTTGAGACGGCGTGGTTTGCCACCTCAGCACCGTTCACGGCATAAGCACCATAAGCATCGGTGCCAACCATGCTGGACTTGCGGCCGATACTGGGACGCCACGTTGAAGTGTCAGACGTGGCCGATGCCCCTTGGCCCGGGTATCCCTTGGCGGACACAGCAACCTCTGGGATATAGGCTTCCCAAGCGTACTTGAACCTGTTGTTCTGGCCAGTGATCGCAGCCGCGTCATTCAACTGAGCCATGAACACCTCAATACCGAACGGCTGCAAGCCAATGAATGTCTCTTCGGTCCTTGCCTTGACATCATCACCATGGTTGTACCAGTCAATTGCATACTCACCAACCTCGTTCAGCCTTTGCTGAAACGAGGAGTTGAACGGATTGAACTTGGTTCCAAATGGATCTGGCATATCAAGACAGCGGGAAGTCGATACGAGGAGTTCCTGAGGAGCCCCCGAACTGAATAGTCCGCGAGGCAGTGTTTACGTCTTCGGTAGTCAAATACCCAGCATTGGCCGCGTCATCCACAAGCCTCTGCTCAAACCAACCAGTCGGCCTCCAAGTGAACAGGTACTTCAGGTAATAGATGAACACGCCGTTCTCTTGAACCCACTGAGCGTCAACCCCGTCAAACCGAAGTGTCTTGACAGGGAACGAAACTGCCCCGCTCGGTGCCGATCCCGTGCCCCACTCAAAGGCATTCGAGTTGTAAAACCCAACCTTCGGCATCGCGGCGTTGGTCCCACCAACGACGCTGTAGAAGGAAGCCTGAGTGACCCTTGCCGGAATTGACACTGCAACCTCAGAGACAGCGAACGGGTATCGACGAAGGCCCGACCCTCTGGCGGGCTTGGCGTTGGCGGTCGTGCCCGAGAGTCTCTCTACATCAGCAAAGTCACCCTGAGGCAGCCCAGTAACCTCACTGACCGCCGGAACCGAACAGGTAGAGGACGAGGCAATAAAGAACGGATTTGAACTGTTGCATGTCCCAGCATTAGGGGCGGGAATCGTTGCACCATCGGCGTAAGTAACGAATGGCAGCCTGTAGACGGGGACGTTTGTCACCCGAGCAGAAAACGCCATGATCCCTTCGCTGCCGGACGGACTGGGCGGAGCAGGAGACCGGCCAAACTGAACAGTGACTTCGACCTTCTTCGGACCAAACCGATTAGCCGTCGCGTCTTGGCGAACGATGCTTCCGTAGTTCACATTCAAAGCGTTGAGATCAGTGCTAGCCTCACTCAAAGCCTTGGTGATTGCCGCATCGATCGACAAGTCGGCAACGGAAGCATCCTCTTCGACAATTATGTACTTAAGTTGGGCTCTAGACCGAGTCAGATCGCTCTGGTTCTTTACAACGGTGGTGCCGTTATTGATCGGCCCTGTGGCTGTAATATTGCTCATCGTTCAATCCCTAAGAATTCAGAACAGATTCAAGCAGCGATCTAATCGACTTGAGTTCGTCCAGAAGTTCTACTGACACGGCTTCTCCACCACTGCCGGAAGATGAATCGCTAACGATCCCGAACCTAGACTGATTGAGCCTTCTGGATTCCTTGAAGTCGGACACGCCCCTGACATCAACGTCCCCTTCAAACTCCTCAGCCTCCGCCTCAGCAGCCTCCCTTTCTTTTTGCTGCCGACGCATCTGGTCGCCATAACTCTCCTTTTCCAATTCAGGAATAGGCGGAGCGTTTTCATCTTCAAAGGCGTCTTCAGGCTTAGGGTTTGGCATCACTGATCAAACTCCTTGATAGGCTCCGTCAGCAACCTTCTGCTGGCCAAGGTCTGTTGAGGTGAATCGACCCGACATGGCAACCCCAACAAACGGGCTTGACCGAGAGTATGAAAGTTGGATCTGCTCGATGATCGCAATCCCATAAATCGCCTTGCCACTTGCCCAATTAAACTGAATGTCAAACTTCTGGGTAGTTCCGTTGACCGTATCGTTCACCGCCGCAGGGGCCCTACCGTTATCGAGGCTTTGCAACTTATAGATGCCGATGTGCTCTGCATCGCCAAGTGCATAACCCTGAACTTGGAACTGCCCCCTAGTCATCTGGTTATGAGTAAACACCGCGTTGGTGTCATCATCCGCCGTGACATCAGCAACCTGAACTGCAAATGACAGCGAGGCACTTGACACAGAAATGGTGAAGTTGTTTTGGCCACCCGAGGTGGGGCCAATGACAACCTGAACGACACCGCCTTCAGCGGTCTTCGGTTTCGCTACTGCGTGACTCATGAGGGCAGGCTCCCGTTCACGGTGACATCAAAGTCCGCGAACCGATACTTGTTAAACGACAGGGGGCCATCAGATCGGTCGATATTTCGGCCAAGGTTCTCAGCCGTAACCCCCTGAGAATCGATTGCGATCGAAGCCCCAAGGCGTTCGACAAAGAGTTCGCGATATCGACTTGAGGGGGTCTCGCCATACGCCTCGCAGATCGCGAGGCAAGAGGCGAGAATCGTTTCGGCGTGCTGAGTACCCCCGGGCAGCACGTCAGACTGGAGAAGGAACGAGGTGCCAGCGGAAACCGTTGGACCGCCACAGAGAACAATGACCGAATCGCTGGTCCTACTAGCAACCTTGTACTCAAAGCCATCGATTGTAATAGTGGCATCCCCAGCCCAACTCGGCCACGTTCCATTTGCAATGGTGCAATTCTGGTTGGCAAGAACAGTGATCGTCCCCGTGTCATACCCATCCTGCTGAATCGCGGAGTAGTTGTACTTCAGCGTGTAGACAGCATCCGGGGTGGGCCAGAGGTCCATACTCCAAGAGTACGGAGTGCTCGGAGTGATATCGGATCCGGTAACAGGACGAACAGTCGCGTAAGCAGGACGACCCTTCCGGGTGGGGTTGCTTGTCTTGACCTCGTCAAACCTCTGCGAGTTCAATACTTGGACCGCAGTCTTGCCCTGCTCGGTGCTGAACTCAAGATCACCGATCAAACTTCCCGTAGTAGCAGGCAGCGTATAAGCCACTTGGTCGGCCACCGTCGCAATGGTTGCGGCTGGACGAAGGAAGTGCCACTCATGAGACTTCACAGACCCGGGTAGCGGTGGCGGGGAATAGAACTGACGAAGGCCCCGCCTGATCCAAGCATTGACATCATCTTTCTCGGACGTGTTGTACAGGAAATAATCCCTGCCATATCCAAGAAAACGACCAACCTCTTCACGCAGTTCGGTTCTTGTCAATCCGAGTTGCATTGTCATGGCCGCTGCCTTTCCAAAGCGTCAACCCGCCGACGCAGTTCATTTAGGATCTCGCGATATTGTACATCATTGGACGTGGTTGTCACCTGAGCCTTGAGCAGATCACTGGCCACATCTCTCAGTTCACGGATGTCAGTCGAGTTTGCCTCGATCTGGGACTTGACTCCACCCACTCCCATGAACATCGCGGCAATCGTGATCATGATGGCGAGTGTCTGAGCCATTCCAGAAACCTTGTCCCAATCAGAGCCCTCTTTGCAGATCATGTCCATTCCTCAAGAAGAACCCTTAGGTCTTTAGAATCAACGACGCCATCCGCGTCAATGTCTGCGGAGCCATGGTTGCCCCACTGCTCAAGCAGGATATTCAGATCGCTGCCATTGACAAGTCCGTCACCGTCAATGTCAGCGGGGCTGCCCGTGCAGCAGGCCCCAACAATAATGATGACAATCATTTAGCCCCCCCATCTCTTTTGATCATTCCACCCACGAACGACCATATGCGGGCACGATACCCAACGAACGCTATGACACAGACCATGGCCGCCAACGCGATATATTTGACATTCTCAACAGAGCCCATGAAAAAATCACCCCACCACGCTGTCACATCATCGGCACTGTCGTTGACATCGGCCGTCGCCATGTGGACCCGGTGAACCCTTTCAACGATCTCGTCCTGATTCCCCCGGATCTGGGTGGCCATGAAAACGACCTCGTCCTGATCCGAAACCTCAATAATTTGTCTAGCCAAATCACCGCTTTCGCGGGATAGATTGGCAATAGCCCCAGCCTCACGGATGATCTGCTTTTTGCCGCAGCCAGCAAGGCAAATCCATGCAACAAGAATAGGCACGATCACCCGCATCCTAGTCATTCAACGGATCGGGGGCTTGAATAATGCGAATTCTGGCAAAGGATGGGTCATCTGGGTTCGAGTAATACTTCACCGCGTGAACGTCGAAGAAGATCGAATCGTCACCCACCACAGAAGCCATCTGGAGGGCGTCTTGCGTGGACTTGACCAGATTGTCAGTATCTGGGCGACAGGTGTGCGGGATGTCTACATCGGCCTTCCTGAGCCTCTTGGGACGAGGCATCCGAAACTCAATCTCAAGAATGAGAGGCCCCGACAATGGGGTGGGGGCTTCTTTCATCGCATCCTTAGCCGCCATGCCGACGTGCATTTTCCAGAAATCGGCATTCTTGGGATTGTAAGTGTGCCCCCTCTTGGTCATCCGGGGTCGGGGCTGGGGCTTGGGGGTTGAGTTGACAATGAACTCCCAGCGATCAAGCCCATTTCTTCTGCCTTTGCCCATACCAGCCCCCTTGCTGTGTCAGTCCATTCCCCAACCGGACCCCTGACTCCCGCGATGATACCCGAAAGACACCCGATGGACCCTATCTCGGCCTTCACCCGAGCAAGCACGTCATCGGGCATCAACTCCAAGTCCAGCAAAATCCTCGCCCTAGACTTCCCAACCTCCCTCGCATCCGCCTCCTCGTCGAACTGCGGAGTGTCTTGCTTGACACCGCTGGAGCGATTCAGGTCCGTGTGAAGTCGGCTGTACTCCTTGAGGATCCCCCCCAAATTTGGCTGCTGGTACTTGTGATAGGTACGAAAATCCTCAATGGCAGTCTGCATGAGGTCTGCACGCCGAGACTTGAACGCTTTCCGATACAGCCTTGCTTCATATTCGTTCGCATCCCACTTTGGAAAAAGCCCCCGAAGCATTGCCCAGTTGCTCTCATCTGATGCGTTCACGACCACCCCCGGTCATGGAAGGCCGACGAAAACGATGGAGAGAGTGGTTCCATTCAGTAAAAACAGAATCATCACCAAGTGAAGCCACCGCCAGTTCATGCACCTCCTGATGCCAAACCGCTGGCAACCAATCGGCACGCGAATTTATTGCCGCCTCAGCCATCATTAACCATCCGTGCCTGACTCTCCATGGCATCCCCTTCCATCCCTCAAAGAGAAGGTGGACCGTGCTGTGAGCCACGTCAAGGTCAGCAAAGTCAGCGATCTCTTTGAGGCAGACCTCCGGGCAGTTCTCCCTGAAGATACCCACCCAAACCCTCTTCATGTGAGTCTCTATCTTGCTCTTCCCCAACTCCCTCGGAGTGTTGCCAACAACCTTGGTCGCGGCTGCGGCCCACTGCCTCTTCGTCTTCTTATTGACGGTCACCTTCGTTTTGGTCTGCGACATTTCCAATAGTCCTAAATTGCTCAGTCTTGATGTGAGCGACAGGCTCTATATCCCGCCTGTCACGAGTCTTTGACGTACGACCCCCGTACTCAACTCGGTAATCAAGGTCCGACCTGTGTAGATCGATTGCCCTGATTTCCCCGGTCATATCCTCAACTACGAAGAACGACCGAACTCGTATATCTCGCGTAGCAACCAACTTGGCAAACTTCGTGACAGAGAGCATCACAGTGGGGTATTCACCCCAAGTGAAACTTCTTTTCTTGTACTCGACGTAGGCGACAACTTTTGCCATCTGGTCAGTTACAACGAAGTCTGCAAAATGATTGTCGGGAAGTTTCCGAGCCACCCCGTGAAGAGCGGACTCAATCACGGGGATGGCTCGGATCTCATTACTCCTGTCACTCTGGGTCTCGTACTGCGGTCTCGGCATCGCAGCCCCCTCCCGAACCATTGCTGGTTCGCATGATTGTGAGTGCTGTGTCCAACTCCGACTCGGGGAGTCGATAGGTTGGCCGCTCCTTACCCGGAGAGATGTTGAAAACCTTGAGCCCGCCGGTCTTCACAAGACCCTCAACCGTGTGCCTCGAAAGGCACAGCCGGTTTGCAAACTCGGTGATCGAAAGCCAATCAGACTTACTACTCATCTTTTGTTCCTTTCTCAGAACGGAATGTCGTCGCTGGCCGGTGCCGGGGGCTTCGGCTGATCGCGAGGAGGCTGCGGATCACTGATCGCCAAAGAAAGGAAGTTGCCACCAGCCTTGGTTTGCTTGATCCAGCCAGCGATACGCTTCATTTTCCCGTCGATCATCGCCTTGCCGGTGTAATCCGGCGAACGCTCATTCTTCTTCTCCGTCTCACGGAAAAGACTTCCACTGTTGTCCTTCTGTTCGTATGCCATCAGACTTGTTCTCCAAAGATGTCCTTGGTCTCACCGGGCGTTGCTTCCCGATAGTTCACGTCGTGAGCATCAAGCACTTGCTTGATGTACTCGTCCGGAAGTTCGTCAGCAGAGTTGAACACCCTGTCGTACTTCTTGCATGCGTGGCCAAGAAGTGCCCCCTCGTATTCCGCCGCGTTATCCTTCATGCCAAACACGATAGCAAGGCCAGCCTGAAGTGCCCCATCATCTACAGCGGACTTGGTCGCAGCCTTAGGTGCTGGCTTGGGTGCTGGCTTGGGTGCCGCCTTAGGGGCTGGCATCGTGTCAATCTCAGGCTGGTCGTTTTCGCACCGCGGAATCATCAGCATGTCACGCAGGGTGTAGTTCAGACCCGTCGTAAGTGCCGCAAGAACAGCCTTGTCAAGTTGCTTCTGGTTCGGGGGAACGATCATCTCGTTCACCATCTCGATCTGCTCGCCAGACTCAGCATGAGTCAAAACGTACTTGGAGAATACGGTGAGCCCAATCTCACTGTTCCTCATCTCCCAATTGGTTCTGGCGAAAGAAAGGCCAGACTTATGCAATGCCTTTCTGCAAGAAATGATCATCGCCTCTGCGGAAACGTAATCGTAGTTAGCGAAGGAATTCTTGGCGTCCTTCCCCACGTTGCTCACTGACTTCTGGGCGTTGAGCAGGGCCTG
>MDTG01379866.1_pt1 | contig 10843 bp, 9 predicted proteins | sample 811421 | NCBI WGS metagenome assembly MDTG01 (sample SAMN05326645, study PRJNA326480) | marine metagenome | isolation source: seawater | place: Pacific Ocean: South East | collected 2011 | reverse complement strand
TTTATACAAATTAAGTTAATATAATCAAAAATAGGCCTAATATTTATATTAATTCTATATTAAATAAATTAATTAAGTGTTTTTTAATTGCATTTTCTACTTCGTTAATTTTAATTTTACATCCTAACTCATTTTCTATAGATGTTACAGATTTGTTTTGAATTCCACAAGGTATAATATTATTAAAATAAGAGAGATCGGTATTTACATTGAGAGCAAAACCATGCATTGTAACCCACCTACTAGTCCTAACACCAATTGCACATATCTTTCTAGCTCTATCTGTTTTTGAATCAACCCAAACACCTGTTTCTCCTTCTGATCGCTCTCCATTTAACCCAAAATCTTTAAGTGTTAGAATTATAACTTCTTCTATTAACCGCAAATACCTTCCTATGTCTGTAAAGAAGTTGTCTAAATCTAAAATGGGGTAACCTACAATTTGACCCGGTCCGTGATATGTTATATCTCCACCTCTATTTATATTATAGAAAGAAACATCTTTTTTGTTTAAAAGCAGGTGTTCTTCTTTTCCGCTTTTACCAAGCGTATATACATTTGGATGCTCACAAAAAATTAAATGGTTCTTAGTTTTAAATGAAGTATTGTTTTTTCGGTTTTTTGATTTAGTGTTTATTGTTTCAGCAAAGAGAGACTCTTGATAGTCCCAACACTGTTTATAATCAATTAATCCTAAATTGTGAAATTTAACCTGTTTGTTCATTATAGTTTGCCCAACTCATTTTTTAAATAGTTAATAACATCTATTTCAACAGCATCAACGGCATTAAGAACAGAAAGGTACCAACTAGTCCAATCTCCTAAGTGAATATGATAGAGACTATTTTCTATCAACGAATCCCCTTTACTCCACACCTCATTAATATTTTGTGTATATTGACTAATAACGTTTTTATTAATATCTATTCTAATCTTGTTTCTTTTATTGTCTGTTAGGTTTCTAAAGTAAACCACTGATAGTTTTTCAACATTAGTTCTCCAACCAAGCAATTCATTATGATTCATTTCAGGCACAACATGATGCCAGCATAACATTTTACTATTTTCATTTATTTGTTGGCGGAAGCGAATGGCCACTCCCTCAAACCCATTAGCGACATAAATCACAGGTGTTGTTCTGTGTAGTTTTTTTGCTAGTTTTTGAGCCTCGATCTGAATATTTTTTTTCTCAGCGTCTAGTAATTTAATGGCGTTTTTGAAATGAGACTTGAAAGAATCGTCAATAACCCCATAACTGTTTAGTATATAAAAAAGCTCTGTAAAAGCATACCCAAACATAGCTCTAGGTGGGCTTCCACCTGGAATATTTATAAAATTACAATTATTTTTTTTTGCAAAGTCTATTAGCTTCCCACCCGATGATATAATAGCAATTTTAGCTTTTTTTTCAAAACATTTGTTTAGTGCGGAGAGGGTTTCTTCAGTATTTCCAGAATATGAGTTTGCGATAACTAAGGTGTTTTGACTAACAAAACCTGGAATAGAATAGTCTTTGTTTGTGAAAATCGGAACGGTTACTTTTTCACTTATTATATCTGAAACAATTGTTCCGCCAATACCAGATCCACCTAATCCACAAATTAAGACATTATCAATTTTAGCAACATTTAATTTTAAACTAGCACTTTCACCTATAGTTATAGCATCTTTTAAATGTTTGGTAAAATCACTGATATAATCTTTCATCTTCATATTAGTATAATTTTAATTTTAAGTCAAAAATACGAAATATTGGCAGGTTATAATTTCTATCTTTGCAAAAAAACACAAAATGAAAAAAGTAGTTTCAGAACAAGAGACAGTAAGAAGAGAGGCCTTGAAAAAGCTTAGAGATTTGGGCGTAAATCCATATCCAGCAAAGTTGTTTCCAGTTGATAACTATTCAATGCAAATTAAAGAAAACTATAATGAAGATGATGATTCTCAGGTTGTAATAGCCGGTAGAATAATGAGCAAAAGAATAATGGGAAAGGCATCTTTTATTGAAATTCAAGATTTTCAAGGTAAGATACAGATTTATTTAAACAGAGACGAAATATGCCCTGGTGAAGATAAAAGCATGTACAACGAAATATTTAAGAAGCTATTAGATATAGGAGACCATATAGGTGTTTCAGGCAAGGTTTTTAAAACAAGAGTTGGGGAAATTTCTGTGATGGCAAACGAGCTAAAGCTACTTTCAAAATCATTACGACCATTACCGTTACCAAAAACTGACACAGATGGCGTTGTTCACGATTCATTTACTGATTCAGAAAAAAGATATAGGCAAAGATATGTAGACTTAGTTGTTAACCCAGCAGTAAAAGAAGCTTTTATTAAAAGAACCAAGCTCACAAACTCTATAAGAGATTACCTTAACTCAAAAGATTATTTAGAAGTAGAAACGCCTATTTTACAGCCTATTTATGGTGGTGCAGCAGCAAGACCATTTAAAACCCATCATAATACATTAGACTTAGACCTTTTTCTAAGAATAGCTAATGAATTATACTTAAAAAGACTAATTGTTGGTGGTTTTGATGGTGTTTATGAGTTTTCTAAGGATTTTAGAAATGAGGGAATGAGTCGTTTTCATAACCCAGAATTTACACAGATTGAATTGTATGTAGCATATAAGGATTATTTGTGGATGATGGATTTGGTTGAAGAAATGATAGAAAAAATCGCTATAGATTTACACAAAAAGACAGAAGTTAAAGTAGGAGAAAACACAATTGACTTTAAGAGACCATGGCCGAGATACTCAATGTATGATGTTATAGAGAAATTTACAAAAATAGATGTGTCTGAAATGAATGAAGAAGAATTAATAGTGGTTGCTAAAAAATTAGGAGTAGATGTTAACAAAACAATGGGAAGGGGTAAGTTAATAGATGAGATATTCGGAAAAACATGTGAGCCGAAATTAATACAACCAACTTTTATTATTGATTATCCTATTGAAATGTCTCCATTAGCAAAGAAGCACAGAACACGTAAGGGGCTTGTAGAGAGGTTTGAGGTTATTTGCAACGGAAAGGAAATTTGCAATGCTTTTACTGAGTTAAATGACCCAATCGACCAAAGAGAGAGATTTTTAGAGCAGTTAGAATTAGCAAGAAACGGAGATGAAGAAGCAATGGTCTTAGATGAAGATTTTTTAAGAGCTCTTGAGTATGGTATGCCGCCCACAGCGGGACTTGGGCTAGGTATTGATAGGTTAAGCATGATCATGACAAATAGCGCATCAATACAAGATGTGTTGTTTTTTCCACAGATGAAACCCGAATAATAAAAAAAGAAATGGAAAGAAAAGAAAACACAATTTTAGAACTTTTAAAAAATGATGAGATTACAGCAGAAGAGTTGCAGCAACTTTTAATTGAAAGAGATAAAAAAAATACAACTTTTTTGTTAATAGATGTTAGGGAGGAGGAGGAGTATAATATTGAAAAAATTGTTGGGGTTGATTTGCTTGTGCCAACTTCAGAGTTTTATTTAGAAACGAGCATTTTAGATGAACATAAAAATAAGACTATTATTTTGCAGTGTAGATCAGGGGCAAGATCCCATAGCATGCAGCAAATACTTAATGGGTTTGGTTTTATAAAAGTTATTAACTTGTCAGGTGGCATTTTAGATTACAAAGGCCCAAAAGCTTAAAACAAAGCATTGGTTTTCTTTTCTCCAATGATTTTTATTATTTCTTTTTTTTCAGCAGAAAATATTTTTTTAGTGGAGCCGAACTTGGCAATTAGTTTTTCAATGGTTTTTGGCCCTATTCCAGGAACTTTGTTTAGCGAGGTTTGTAAAAAATCATTTTTTCTTCTAATTCTGTGAAGACGAAGGCTAAACCTATGAGCTTCATTTCTCAGTTTTTGTATAAGCTTAAGACTTTCTGATTTTTTATCTAAATACAGTGGTAAACTGTCATTAGGAAAGTATATTTCTTCAAGTCTTTTAGCGATACTAATAACAGGTATTTTTGCTTGCAGATTTAACCTTTTCAAGCTTTTTGTTGCGGCATTTAATTGCCCTTTTCCCCCGTCAATTATAACCAATTGAGGAAGTTCTTTTTTTTCTTTTTTTAAGCGTGAGTAACGTCGATATATAACTTCTTCCATGCTCTTGTAGTCGTCAGGACCTTTTACGGACTTTATTTTAAAATGAACATAGTCTTTTTTACTTGGCCTACCATTTTTAAAAACAACGCAGGCAGAGCAGGGGTTAGTTCCCGATATGTTTGAGTTGTCAAAACACTCGATATATTTAGGAATGCAAGTTAGTGAAAGGTCTTTTTTTAACTGTTTTAAAATTAATTCAAAATTGTTTTGCTTAAAAGATATTTTTTGAGCCTTATTGAGCAATAAATATTTCGAGTTTTTTAAACTTAAATCAACTAATTTTTTTTTGTCTCCTATTTTTGGACAGATAATTTTTATGTGGTTAGAATAGCTTTTAATATTTTGTGAGCAGTAAATAATTTTGGCATTACTATTGTGCCTGTCCCTTAAGCTAGTGATAGCTATTTTTAGTAGATGCTCATCACTTTCTTGTAAGTTTTTTATAATCTCTAAATTATGAGCTTGAACTATTGCCCCAGATTTAATTTTAAGATAATTTACGTAAGCGTACTTATTGTTTGAAGCAATACTAAAGACGTCTATATTATTAATTGTTGAACTTACTATTGTGGATTTTGCCTGATACTCTTTAAGCAGAGCAAGATTTTGCTTTATTATTTCTGCTTTTTCAAAATTTAGATTTTTTGCGTGCATTAACATTTCTTTTCGTAGTTTTTGAACAACAACGTTAATATTGCCGCGTAATATTTTTTTTATCTCTTCAATAATTTTTAAATAGTTCTGGCGATCTTTTTCTGAACTTACAGTTCTATTTAAAAAAGTAAAAGGAGTCCAGCCCCTGCTGTAAAATAAATTTGAGAAAACATTTAGTAGTGTTTTAACAGTTTGTGAGGACATATACGGACCGAAATAATCTCCTCGTTTTTTTATTATAGTTCTTGTTTTAAAAACTCTGGGGATGGACTCATAACTTATACATATCCAAGGATAAGTTTTATCATCTTTCAAAAGTATGTTATATTTTGGCTGATGCTCTTTTATAAAATTATTTTCTAATAATAAAGCATCTAACTCATTTTCAACAATAGTATATTTTATATTTTTAATCTGTTTAACCAGTAGCTTTGTCTTAGTGTTTTTTTGGTTTTTAGAAAAATATGAACTAACTCTAGATTTAATGTTTTTTGCTTTTCCTACATATAATAGCTTTTCGTTTTTATCATAGTATTGATATACACCAGCTTCTTTTGGGAGACATGAAATTACACTTAATATTAAATCAGAAACAGGCATTGTTCAAGTATGAGAAGAAAAAACAAATTTATTTTGTAAATATAATTATTTTTGATGTTGAAAAAAAGAAAAAATGAGGTTAGCAATTGTTGGGGCGACAGGTTTAGTTGGTGCAGAGATTTTAAAAGTTCTTGACGAAAGAAATTTTTTTATTACAAAATTATTTCTTGTAGCATCAAAGAAATCTAAGAACAAAAAATTAAGTTTTAGGCAAAAATCATATACTATAATAACAATTTCAGAACTACTAGATGAAAAAATTGACTTAGCATTATTTTCTGCAGGAAAAAATGTGTCAAAAGAATGGGCGCCTCAGCTTGCTAAGAAGGGGGTTAAAGTTATAGACAACTCTTCTTTTTGGAGATTGAACGATAAAAATAAATTAATAGTACCTGAAATAAATGGTCATCTTATTACAAAAGAGGATATGATTATTTCAAATCCAAATTGCTCAACAATACAACTACTCATGCCACTGGCTCCATTACACCAAAAATTTAAAATTAGGCGTATAATCATTTCAACATATCAGGCAGTTTCAGGAACAGGAGAGTTAGCAGTACAGCAATTAAAAAACGAAGAGAAAAAAATTAAATCAGAAATGGCTTATCCACATTTTATATATCAAAACGTTTTACCTCATTGTGATGAATTTAACGATAACGGCTATACTAAAGAAGAGATGAAGCTAACTTTAGAAACAAACAAAATATTGGAAAGCAATATAGGTATTACTGCTACCGCTGTTAGGGTTCCTGTTGTTAGAGGTCATTCAGAAAGTGTTAATATTACTTTTGAAAATAAGTTTAATTTAGAAGACATATACAAAACTCTAAACTGTACTACAGGTGTTGTTGTATTTGACGATGTCTCAAAAAACAATTACCCGATGCCAATAAACACAATGCATAAAGATGATGTTTATGTTGGAAGAATACGAAACGACTTTTCGTTTGATAAGTCTATAAATCTATGGATTGTGTCTGACAATTTAAGAAAAGGAGCGGCGACAAATACTGTACAAATAGCAGAGTATTTATTTAAAAATAAGATTTTATAAAAAATGATTATCAGTCATAAATATAAATTTGTTTTTATAGGCCTGCCCTTTTCAGCTTCTTCTGCAATAACAAAGGATCTTTATGATAAGTATGAAGGAGAGGTCTTTTTAAGAAAACATTCTTTATACCAAGACTTTATAAGACATGCAAACAAAGAAGAAAAACAATATTTTGTATTTGCTGTTCTTAGAAACCCCATGCACATGGTGGTATCTCAGTATGTTAAAATGAAAAACAACACTAAGGGAAATTTTACAAACCCAGCTTTGTTTAAGGAGAATGGAGGTCATATAACTAAGCGTCACAGAGCAAAGTTTAATTTTATTCATGAAAACAACGCTTCTTTTCAGCAATTCTTCATAAGGTTTTACAATAAGCCATATGATAATTTATCTAGTATTACGCTTGACAAGTGTGATTTTGTTATCAGGTATGAAAATATTGAAAAGGATTATTTTGTTGTTTTGAATAAGTTAGGAATAAAAAACCCAACACCATTACCAATAGTTAATAAAACAATAGGAAAAAAAGAAGACCTAGCTTTTTACTACACCAAAGAAATTCAAAAAAAAGCGGCATCTATTTTTGGTCCTTTTATGAAAGTATTTGGATATAACTTTCCAAACACGTGGCATAATGTTAGGTTTAGGTCAAGAGATAGAATCTACTTTAGCATTTTAAGGAGGGTTCGTAAGATTAATGAGTTATGTATTAAAAAACATTCAGATCGTCATAGCCTTCCGGAGACTATGTATGGGCAAATGCAAAGAAAATCAAAAAAACCTTCTATAAAAAAGTAGTATAGCGATAACACCAACAGATATTCCAGCATCAGCGATATTAAACACAGGCCTAAAGAAGACAAAATGCTCACCTCCCCAGACAGGCAACCATGAAGGAAGATGGCAATTAATTATTGGAAAATAGAACATGTCAACAACCTTTCCGTGTAAAAGTGGTGCGTAGCCGCCACTATCAGCGAACACAGAAGAAATATTATTGTAGCTTTCTTCAAAAATCAGACCGTAAAATGTACTATCAATAACATTTCCGATAGCACCACCCAAAATTAACCCTATGCAGATTAACAGCCCAGAAGGAGAGCTTTTAGTTATAAATTCATTAAGATACTTTATAGAAATAAAAATTATTATTATTCGAGTAATTGTCAGTATGGTTTTTCCATGAAAACCACCAAATTCAAATCCAAACGCCATACCATTATTTTCTGTAAAATGAATAATAAACCACTCAAAAACTTTAATTTCTTCTCCTAAATAAAAATTTGTTTTAATCCAAATTTTTAAAAGTTGATCAATGATAACAAGAAAGCATGCTGTAGTAAAAACTTTTTTCACAATTAAGATTACTGAGCTTTTTTAGCTTCGATACTTAGTGTTGCGTGAGGAACAAGTTTTAGGCGTTCTTTTGAAATTAACTTGCCGGTAACTCGACATATGCCGTATGTTTTATTTTCAATTCTTATGAGAGCATTATCTAAATTTCTAATGAATTTTGCTTGTCTCTCAGCAAGCTTAATATTTTCTTCTTTAGATAACGTTGAAGACCCTTCTTCAAACTGTTTAAATGTTGGAGAAGTATCTTCTGTTCCGTTATCAGAGTCGTTTGCTGTAGCAGCTCTAAGAACTGCGAGATCTTCTTTAGCGCTTTTAATTTTTTCAAGTATTAGCTCTTTAAACTCATTGAGCTCATCCTTTGTATATGTAGTCTTTTCGGCCATGTTAATCTATTTTGTTGACAATTACACTTGCAGTAATTTTTTCTGTAAGTTCAGTTTTATACGCAGATGCATCTAATTTTGATTTAAAATTAAGATTTTCTGCTAATGTTTCATCACAAATATAAGTTAAATTATTTTGAATAGCTTCCAATAACAATTCATTATTTTCAACCAAAATATTAATTTTATCGGTTACGCTAAATGAATTATTTTTTCTAATATTTTGAATTCTATTAATAAACTCTCTAGCAATCCCCTCCTCTTTTAAGTCTTTAGAAATTGTAACATCTAGCGCTACAGTTAACCCCTCATTGCTGGTAACAATGCAACCAGGAATGTCAGACGAAGTAATTTCAACATCACTAAGAGAAATAGATATATCTTTATTTATTTTATATTTTTTGTTTATCTCAAGATTTTTAATATCCTCATTATCAAAATCAGATAATACATTAGCAATTAGTGTTATTCCTTTTCCATACTTTGGGCCTAAAACCTTATAGTTTGGTTTTATTTTTTTTGTCAGGTAATCAGAATCGGCCTGTATATATTCAATTTTTTTCACATTGATTTCACTTAAAATTATTTCAGAAACCTGATCGATATCTTTTTGCATATCTTCATCTAAAATAGGTATCATGATTTTTGATAACGGTTGTCGCACACGAATTTTCTCTTTTTTTCTTAACGAGAGACAGAGTGAAGTGATGTTTTGAGCAAGTCTCATCCGTCTTTCTAATGAGAGGTCTATCAGTTTTTTGTTTGACTTAGGAAAATCAGTTAAATGAACCGATTTATATTTTTTAGTGTGATGATTTAAGTCTAAAAATAGTTGGTCCATAAAAAAGGGAGAGATAGGAGATGATATAACAGCTATTTTTTCAAGACATTCATATAGTGTTTGATATGCGGCAATTTTATTGTTGTTGTAATTTTCTTTCCAAAAACGCCTTCTACTTAGTCTAACATACCAATTGCTTAACTTATTTATAACAAAGTCTTGTATAGCTCGGGCAGCACGGGTTGGCTCATATTCATCATAATTTTTTTCAACAAAATGAATTAATGTATTAAGTTCAGAAATAATCCAACGATCAATTTCGGTTCTTTTTCTAGAATTTATATCGGCTTCTAAATGCGTAAACCCATCAATATTAGCATATAAAGCAAAAAATGAATATGTGTTGTAAAGCGTCCCAAAAAACTTTCTTTTTACTTCTTTTATTCCTTCTTCATCAAACCTAAGATTCTCCCAGGGCTGTGCATTAGATATCATATACCACCTTGTTGCATCAGCACCATGATCATTAAGCATTTTAAATGGATCTATAGAATTTCCTAAGCGTTTAGACATTTTATTACCTTCTTTGTCTAAAACAAGGCCATTTGAGATAACATTTTTATATGCAACGGAGTCAAATAAGATTGTTGATATTGCATGTAAAGTAAAAAACCAGCCCCTTGTTTGATCAACTCCTTCAGCAATAAAATCTGCCGGAAAGTTTTTTTCAAAAAGTAGTTTGTTTTCAAAAGGGTAATGTAATTGTGCATATGGCATTGAGCCTGAATCAAACCACACATCAATTAAGTCTAGTTCGCGCTTCATCGGATGGCCATTTTTTGAAACCAATATTATACTGTCTACTTGTGGCCTGTGTAAATCAAAGAGGTTATAATTTTCATCTGTAAAATCTTGATTGTTAAATTTTTCTAAAGGGTTTTTTTGCATAAACCCTTTGTTGACAGACCTTTCAATTTCTTGCTTTAGTTGTTGAATAGATCCAATACAAATTTCTTCATCTCCTTTTTCTGTTCTCCAAATAGGAATAGGAATACCCCAAAAACGAGATCGCGATAAATTCCAATCTACTAGATTTTCTAACCAGTTTCCAAATCGCCCTTCTCCTGTAGATTTTGGTTTCCAATTTATTGTTGAATTAAGTTCTTTCATGCGGGCTTTATAGTCGGTAGTTTTAATAAACCAGCTATCAAGAGGATAATATAAAATTGGCTTGTCTGTTCTCCAGCAGTGAGGATAAGAATGTTCGTATTTCTCAGATTTAAAACATCTATTTTCTTTTTTAAGTTTTATTGTGATCTGAATATCTGCAGATAACTCAGGAGTATTTTCATCAATATCATAAAACTCATTTTTTACATACATTCCAGCAAAATCAGTAACCTCTTTAACAAATTGCCCCTTTTTATTTACTAGAGTTAAGCTTCCAATTCCTTTTTGTTTGGCGACCATGTTGTCTTCTGCACCAAAACTCGGAGCCAAGTGAACGATGCCGGTACCATTTTCTGTTGTAACAAAATCTGCAGTTATAACTTTAAAACAATCACCATTTGTTGGCATAGCATAATCAAGTAATTGTTCGTATCTTAATCCGTCAAGATCTGATCCTTTGAATTTAGAAAGTATTTTGTAGGGTAATTTTTCGCCTCCTTGATAGTCTTTAATTTTCAGAGAACTATTTTTAATATTAAAATAATTATTAAATAATTTCTCTGCTAAAATTACAGTAATAGCCTTATTTGTATATCGATTTACAGTTTCTACCAAGTAATAATTAATATTTTTACCAACACCCAAAGCTGTATTTGATGGTAATGTCCATGGTGTGGTTGTCCAAGCAAGAATAAAAACATCATTTTTA
>MDTG01333742.1_pt1 | contig 10843 bp, 10 predicted proteins | sample 811421 | NCBI WGS metagenome assembly MDTG01 (sample SAMN05326645, study PRJNA326480) | marine metagenome | isolation source: seawater | place: Pacific Ocean: South East | collected 2011 | reverse complement strand
TGAGTACATTATCGTAAACTGATCGTTTAGTCCGAATTTCGATTTCGATTTATCTGGAGCGGGTTGGAACTCCTGCCATTTGTCTGGTGCCCAAGTTCCAATTATTTTGATTTTTTCGCGAGGAATATTGAGTTCGGTTAGGGCACTTTTCATGCAGGCACCAAGCGTCACGACTTTATCTACCTTTTTAAGTGACTTCGTTTGGATGCTTTTGAAGACTTTCGCTAAGAATCGTTTTATGGGGCCTGAACGGCGGAGGATTTGTTCCAACGGCAGATCCATGATCCAGGCTATCGAAATCGCGTTGGTTTTGCGTTTTAGGATATTTGCTGCAGTTCCGGCGAGTCTTGGGCTGTCCATCCAAACAACCAAGTCGAACTTTTTCTTTGTTGTCATGGCGCGGAAGCAGAGAATTTGAAGCAACAGGAATTCAGAAAGAGGCGCTGGAATAAAATTCGGGATTGGCTTAATCCCTTCAACGCTAATGGCGCCAGCCTCATCCTCGATCTGGTAGCTTTTTGAATCACCTAAACACCAGACGAATATATCGTTGCCATCTAGCGAAAGCGATTCGATGAGTTCTGTCGCGATGTGCGACGTCGCGGCCCAGCCTTTTCCAATGGATTGGCAAATTAAGAGTAGCTTCATTCCTGAATCAGATAGAAATTTCGCTATTTGGCATGGTCAACGTCGGCATGCACAAGGTTAGGTGAGATATACCTACCCTTGAGACTCGATCGAAGATTTACGCTGCCGTTCGAATATCATCAAATTTTGATAATACCAACTAGATACTGTCGAGGAGTCTTTCCAATCCTGCCTCCAAAGTTTTGATTGTTAACGGTGATAGTTAAATTCTTTCTCAGCAAATTTTGATATCCAGTAAGAGTGGGGTTGCTCATTGATGTGGTCTAAGCCGCCTTGGCCCGGTGTGGCGGCGGTAAAGACGATGACTTCAGCCAGGTTAGCTAGAAGAGAGATGAATTGATTGGCTGAAGACTCTGGAAGGTGTTCGGCTACTTCCATACTGACGGCCAGATTAAATGGTTCTTCGGGAGTGAATGTATCAGTTTTTATATCGAAACTTTTTACGGGGAGCCCTCTCGTGACGCAGTAGTCGAGTCCGGCTTTTGAATGCTCAAGCCCGAAAACATTACACCCTTTATCACGAAGGGCCCCGAGGAGCGCTCCAGTTCCGCAACCGACGTCAATAACTCTTTTAGGAGCGAGTTCATTGACGATGGAGTTAGAGATTTTTACCGCACTTTCTTTTGCTGAATCCTCGACGACATCTCGGTAATAGGAGCGAGTGTAAACTGAATCATGCCCCAAAATCATGGATTTTAGTTTTGTGACTGATTTACACTCTCGGATTCGGTTAGGAATCACCAATTTGTAAAGCGATTTGAGAAATCGTCCCATTGCTAGAGTGTGTTGGTTTGTCTGAATAGCTCGTTTCGGTGGCTTTCGGTAACTCAAATTATATCAGAATCCATACTGTGTTTGGAGGTCACCAATTTGTATCCCATTTCGCCACGTCATTGATTTTCGTGAGTCCCTAATGACTTAGGTGGGCGAATTAGACGGCCAAATAATTTAAGATTTTAGACTTGCTAGATCGCTCAGCCAAGCGTCGACGAGTGCCAGTTCTTTTTCAGGAAAGATCTCCGCTTCGACGAGCCTCTCATAGCAATGCTTGAGGTTTGCGCCAACGGATTGCTCGGAGGGGGAAAGTTGCGTTTGGTCGAGGATCTTTGCGATTTTACGATTCTGTTCGTAACCTGGAACCTCGTCTGAAAAGTCGCGATTCAAGTCATGATAGTTTCGCTCTTGATTGACCTCTGGAGCATGAAAAGCGACCCCCAAGTCCATTGCCCAAAGACAGCGTTGAGCGATAAAGCTTTTCCAGATATCGCACATTCGGAAGCTGCAATAGCTTGGAATGTAGAGCAGTGGGAAAGCCAGCGGCCACCACCAGGTTGACTGAGTATTGAAGGGGCACCAGTTACCTGGCTCCAAATACACGCTCTTGCCTTGGTCAAATCTGAACTCGCGATCCATCACCAGGCGCCAGATTGCATCCACGTCCGGCGAACCATCGACCAGTCCCTGCTGCACAGGAGCCCGCCGACTGCAATCCACGTTTTGGATCGACGGAAGTTCTTTGCGAATTTCGTCGAGCGGCAGACCCCGTGGCCATATATTCTCTTCCGAAAAATAGCCATACACGTTCACCCAACGCGGGGCAGACTCTCCAAGCACCCGGCAATCACCGATGACTTCCTCACGCGGAGCCCACACTTCGTTAGGAGCATTGTCATCGTCGGTTTCATAAATGCAGGTTGCCCCGGATTGGATTGCCTCCAGATAGGCAATGTTTTTTCTCGCATAGTGTTTAGTCGGGAGATCGCTCGCCAGCAAATAGGGGCTGCTCATTTGATCTTCAATAGAGAGAAAGATAACAGGCCAGTCGCGATCTTCCGAAGGGCGAAAATCGGGGGGGCCTTTAGTGTCTCCGGCGATGATCAGGGTAGAGTCTGATTCTACTAGTCGACTCACTAGTTGGTAGACACTCGAAGTTGGGCGTTGAATGGTCGTTATAATTGCAAACAGCATTGATTTGGTTTGGAAGGGTTACGGATTACAGTTTTAGAATATTGTTACCAAGGATTTGACGATCGCGCAGGTGAGCAGAATCGAAGAAATACTGGTCGTCAATGTAGACGAAGCTGGAAAAGTATTCTTCAAAGACGGAATCCAGTTGAAGCGTCCGAATGTCACTCTTGAGGTCTGAGTAGGATGAAGCCGACTTCGATTGACGCTGGACGGTAGGGAGAATTCTAAGGCGTGCTCCAGAGGCTCGGGTAAAATGAATAAACAGGTTAAGGTAGTGGTAGCTGAAGTCGCTGATGCCCTCACGGTCTTCTGTTTCCTGTGGGCTGGCCTCATCCAAGTAACGCATCCATACGGGGGGATTCCAGTTGGAGCACTTGATGGCTGGAAGTTGCGAAAGATCAGTGAGGAAGTTAAGTGCGATTCGATCTGAATATACGGAGTCTTCCCATGGTTGGAATTCGTTGTTATGAAAGGGTTTCAGAACGTAATGGTAGCTGCTCTGGTGGGAAAGGTCGGAAGCAAAGGCTTGCGGTGAAAGCACAAGGACGACTTCTTTACCTGCAAGGTCAGTCGATTCTGAAAGTCGGCGCAGCAAAAAGTACTGACCTGCCATGGTGGATGGCATCAGTAGGGTAAGAGAATTAATCCGGCCTGAGTTGATGCTTGGAGGATACATCTGACTTGCAACACTATCCCCAAAAACAAATTTTTGTGAGTGCCTGAGATCTTCTCTCGCCTTTTTCAGGCAACGATAGAAACTAGAGTTCTCGACGGCGTGTCCCTGACTTGAAGATTTGATTAACGCATAGCCAGTAGCATTTAGCGTCAATACGAGGAGTAACGAAAAGGTCGCAAACTCTTTCAAAAATCGATTCATGCTAAAACTGAAAGTAGATGAAATTCTGATCCCCGAAATGACCTCTGAAGTAGATGATGTTTGCGAGTATCAGGTAGGCGGCCCACCTCGCAGTTTTAGAGGTTCTCGTCCATTTGAGAGGGAAGTCCGAATCTCGATCGATCCATTCGATAATGACCACGAGGGCAATCCATACAATTCCACTGCGGAATTGATCAGGCAGGGAGAAAAGAGAAGGTGAAAATAGCTCTCCGAGATATGACATGGCATGGGAGAGGTTTTCGGCCCGAAAGAAGGTCCACGCAAGACAGACCAAGCAGAAGGTAGCGGCAACACAGGAGAGTTCGAAAAGGGTTGGAAGTCTTCGGTTCTTGGCGATGACTTCTATATTGACTCGGTTTCGTTTGGCCAAGAACAGCGGGATAAATAGCAAGGCATTGATCAGCCCCCAAAAGATGAAAGTCCATTCGGCTCCATGCCACAGTCCACTCACCATAAAGACGACGAAGATGTTCAGAATTGCGATGCTTTTTCCTTTTTTGCTGCCGCCAAGTGGAATGTAAATGTAATCGCGGAACCAGCTCGAAAGTGAGATGTGCCATCGGCGCCAGAATTCAGCGATATCGCGGGAGAAATACGGTGCGCGGAAGTTGACCATGAGTTGGAAGCCAAGAAGTCTGGCCAAGCCTCGTGCCATTAGTGAATACCCGGCAAAGTCTCCAAAGATCTGAAAAGCAAAGTAAACCAACCCAAGCGCGCGGGTAGACCCCGAGAAGTGGCTTTTCGGTTGAAAGATTTGGTCGACATGGAATGCCAGATTGTCCGCAAGGACTGCTTTAAGGAAGAGTCCCCAGAGGATCATTCTTAATCCATCTTTGCACGCTTCAAAATCGAATTGAATCAGTTCCCGTTGGAACTGGGGGAGTAAATTCCCTGCCCGTTCAATCGGGCCTGCCACCAGTTGGGGGAAGAAAGATACGTAGGCGAAGAAGGCGACAGGGTCTTTTGTAGGTGGGATCTTCCTTCTGTAGACGTCGATCGAATAACTTAGGGTTTGAAACGTATAAAAAGAAATTCCAACGGGGAGAACGACTTCGAGTGTGAACTGATTAACGGATAGGTTTAACTGGGTGAGGAGGGAAGTCAGTGATTCCGCGAAAAAGTTGAAATACTTAAAAATGAATAGCAGCCCTAGGTTGGTGACTAAACTGATGCCAAGTGCCAATCGTCGTACCGACGTGGATGTTGATTTTAAAAGTTGAAGGCCAACTAAAAAGTCGACAGCGGAACTGGCAATTATGAGCGAGAGAAACCTCCAATCCCACCAGCCATAGAAAACGTAGCTTGAGACAAGAAGAAAAGAGTTTCTAAGAAGCCTGTTGTTTTTGAGGCACGACCAGTAGATCGCAAAGACCGATACAAAGAATAAGAGAAAAGTGAGTGTATTAAACGGCATGGAAGCTACATTCTGACGGGGGACTCAGTCCGGTCTATGTGGGGAACAGTCGATTTAGCATCGGTTGGAACCATTACTTTTCGGCAGCCAGCCAAGCCCCCGAAAGGAGCAGAAGGCAACCCAGGTAGATCCAGAACAAGACGGGCGTCATCTCCGAGTCTCGGGACTTGATGAAGATTCGATCAAAAGTCTTCAGCACCGATATCACCCTTCGTTCACTTTTCAGCCAGCGCTTTCGTCACCCGCTGCGCATTCTCCTGCCAAGAATGATCCCGCTCGTAATCGGACCAACGGGCAAGTGCAGGGCCGAAGTTCAGGACTTCCCTTGCTCCGGCAAGAATGGCCGCATCGTCGTCCGGCCGCACAAATATCCCAAGTGCATAATCTAGGATTGCCGATTGGAAAGGCCCGGGACCTGACGAGCAGAGGATCGGCTTGCGGGCGTTCACCCCCGCATTCATCACCCCGCTGGCCGAACGGAATTTTGCGCTGTAGGTCATTAGTAGAAAGTCCGCAGCTGCAAACAAGCTGCCGGTATCCTCGTTGGGAATGTAGCGAACATCCCAGAAACAGCGGTTGGCCACTCCAAGCTGTTTTGCCAAATCCTGATAAAACGATGGCGGCCGCTGGGAAGCGCTGTCACCCGAGCCGGCAACCAACAATTTAACATCGGCGGGCAGGCCGGGCATCGCCCGGAGGAAGCGATCAAGATTCTTCCCGTCCCTGATCTGTCCGAAAGCGAGAAACACCCGATCCTCTATTGAAATCCCGTATCGTTCCCGTGTCGCCTCCCGGCCATGGATGGGCTCAGCCAGTTCGAATGGACCATGGGGAATACAGTGCACCCGGGTGTCAGCCGGACGTCTGCCGCCGAAGTCCACCGCTGTTTCATCGTGCACAAACACATCGCGCACAAACGAATACCCCTGACGCACGCTCCAGCGATGCCACCATCGTGGGCCCAACTGAAAATCCCGCACTGGATCATGGGCGATCGTGCCGATGGGAATGTTGCCCGCGAGTGTGCGATAGATCCCTGCCCAAAACGGAGCGAAATATTCAGAGTAACAGGCCATCAGCACCGCATCACAGTGACTTTCGACCGCGGTCTCGACCGCGATCCGCGCTACCTCCCGCCCATCCTGAATTCTCGCTACGGTTTTTTGCAAGTAGTTCTCGCCCGCCGGTTCTGCCGGCAACGAGGCCACGACCTGACAATCAGGCAAGCGATCCACAGGGAAAGTCGGACGGCACAACACCATCACTTCGGCACCTGCACCTGTCAAAGCAGGAGCCTGGCGAAGCGCGTATTCGGCGATCCCGCCGCCCTCAGCCTCACAGACATAAAGGATCCTCATTCGATCTAAGACTACCCGCTCATTGCGCGCTCATTTTGGTCCGTCGATCTCAGCTTGGCCAAGCTCTGCCGGTAAAGTTCAGGGCTCATCTCCGTGAGTCTTCGACGACAATCAAGGCAATGCACGCGTCCCCGGCGAAGCCCTTGGAAGTAGCCTTTGAGCCAGTGCCACTTGGTGCCGTAGGTGAATACTAACAGTCGTGTCAGGGGATAACCCACACCTTCACCTCGCAAGCGGCGGACCGCACCGCGCATTTTCCAAAGCTTCAAACCGATCGAGACAAAAGTCATGGCCAGCAAGGCAAGGCCAAGCCACGGCGCCGCCGGAACGCCTGGAATGAGTCCGATCATTCCAAGAACCAAACCCGCGGCCTCCATTGCCATTCGGCCGCCAACAAGAATCACATCCTTCCTGCGGATCCCAGCTTCACCATCGCCCAATCCATAGCGAAAGGCCTCCTTTAAAAAACCTTGTAAGTCCGAATGACGGTGCCACCAGCAGCGGATTGAGGGTGCGCCGACGCGAGAAACTTCCGCCTTTTCAATGAGGTAATGAAATACGGCATCATCCGCCGCCAAGGTCAAATCTTCTGGATACTTGCCCAGTGCCTCCCAAACCGGCTTCCGGTAGGCAATCGATCGCGAAGAACTGTAACTCTCTGCATCAGCCTCCAGACGCTGGTCTCCCTTCAAGGCCCACTCGGTAAGTGCCCAAGGTCCCTCCAAATCGTCCTTGTCCACCGCCCAACTGCCGATTACCAAATCGATCTGGGGTTCGGTCTCAAGCGGCGTCACCAACTCTTCCAACCACTCCGGCGCCCAGTCGCATCCAATGTCCGTCGATACAATTAGTTCTCCCGTAGCCGCTTCAATCGCCAGATCCCTGCCGCGTGCAACGTTGCAGCGATTTTCCTGCAGCGCAATCATTCGCCAGGGACGGTCCATACGCGTTGCCTCGGCCTGCATCAGTTCCCGTGTTCCGTCGGTGGAACCGGCGTCGACGATGATGATTTCATTTGGCTTTTTAGTCTGGCTCTCCATTGCGGAGAAGAAACATTCCAGACCGAAACAATCATTAAAGATGGTTGAAACAAGACTAATGCTCATACCGCTCCCGCCACACGCTTGTTTACGATGATCATTTTCTCGCCTGACAGTGATTTTTCTACTTCCTCCAAACTCGCGATTGCACGGAAGAAAGCCACAGAGCACCGGGGCCTCAGCCAGTCGTGAAGCTCAACCACGAGTATTCGGAACCTCCCCAGCCAATCTCGATGGAAGGGATGTTCAAACAGCTTTTTCTTTGCGCCTTCAATTTCGATTTTGAGGAGATCAACGGTGTTTCATCCTTCAATATCAAGGATTTTTGGGATGGTAAGAGCAGTCATGCCATCACCGTCCTGCGTATTCTCAACTAGGAAACCCAGGCCGATTTTGGCATCAGAATTGATTACCGTCCGAATCGCCCCCAACTTTTACATATCTCCGTAGCACAAGTAACGGAACACTTGTTCAAATGCGATCTAGTCCGCCCCGTTGGGACGCAACCTCAGCTTTGCATTTGTCCTGGAGGATCTCAAAAACGACCGTAACCGTTTCGCGTTGGACGGTCCGATACGCGGATTCTTAACTAGCTTCAGAAATCTAGTTACCATGTTTAACTTTCCGGAAAAAATAACTCTAAAAAATCTTTCTATTACGCTGACTTACTGAGGTAATGCAAACGATCTCAAAGCTGGGCTAGTATTCATCCTTTAGCCGCGCCCGTACCGCCGGACTCGGATTCACAAGCCTGCCATGCGCCTTGGCATCAAGCAGACCCGTCAACCTCTCGTATACTGCTTCCAACAGAGTCGCGCCAAAAGCGGCATTCGTATTCATCCAGTTCCGGTTCTGTTCTGCAACGTCTTCTCTAGTTAAAGAAAACGCCGCTTCCATTGTTGCCGAAGTGTCCCAATCATAGTCTGCTGGATCCACCCATACCGCACCTTCCAGATACTGTTCTTTAACCGAAGAGTGTGCATGATAGATTGGCACACATCCGGCTCGCACCGCGTCGGGAAACTTTTCCGTAAAGTAGAGCGGTTCGCTTGAATTTTCAAAACACACGCAGGCTTGGTAATAGCGCAGGGTATCGAGTTTCGAATCACAGGGACCACGGTAGGTTGGCGGAGCTCCTTTGCGGTTCCACGGATGGCGGCGGAACGTCGTCCAATTCGCACTCGAGCCATAAATATCGCATCCAGATTCGAGGATGAACTCTAGGCGTCGCTGACGTCCGGGATTCCGAGCTAGCGGATGACCTAGATTCCCTATAACTGCCGCCGCTCTTTTCACCCTCGCCCCACTGAAATCTCTAGGCAACACCGAACCTGTATGATGTTCCACTCGCATAGCCTTAGCGTCGTGGTAATGCCAGGCAAATTCGTCTGTTCTGAGTGAAGATAAGCGCGAACGTAACAATCGTTTAGAAGCACGAAATCCATTGAAGTAAAATGACGGCTCGCAGCAATAAAAGACCTTTGGTCCATGGTAACTGAGAAATTCGTCGGTGAATTCCCAAAAGCCAATCATAGCTTCGACCTGCCCACGACTCCAATCACAGCGAAGCCTGTGGCCGTTCACTTCGAGTTGCTCAATATTTAAACCCAAGTGTTTATGGGGTGCTGAAAGCTGGATTCTCATTTTAGGACTATGAGTTAGTCCGCTCTGTAACGATCCTTTCGATAGAAAATAACCTCCACTATCTTGGGTATGCGAACTTTATGAACCACCATAGTTTCGGAACCAACGTTTGATTTGAATACTGCGCTCCGATGGTATTTTAAGAACTTCTGAATTGCCCGCTTCTGGAATGTAAATGAGTTACAGTTAAATAGCTGATGAAGATTATGGAACTTAATGACTATAATTCTAAATCGCTTCAACAACTGAGTCTAATTGATGAACTTGCGAAGCTTTCACTAAGAGCCTGTAACCAAACGCTTTACCCGCTCGGGGCCCTTACCGCATATCAACCAAAACCTTGTAGCGCCAACGATTTTTTTGCGTTTTTAACGAATCGAGTCTTTTCCCGTCTTTGGTGATGGAGTGAGGCAAGGGCGATTAATCGGCAGTCTTTTCCCACCGCTGATGGCTGTTTTTATCTAGACCGGCTTCTTGAATCCACTCTCATCCGCATCAAATTCTCGCTTTTTTTCAACAACACTTCAAACGGGGAATCACCAAAGATGGTAAGTTAGCCGTCGAGTAAGTGATTAAATTTTCTTAATTGACTTCAACTGGGATATTATCCGCTACGAATTCCGAGAACATCCCTACCATGTTGATAGAGCCGAAATCCCATAGATCGTAGGAGACGATAACTCGCAACTCTTCCTTCATGGCCAAGATGGGCCTGCTCGTAGAAGACCGCTCTTATGTCACAGCTTTCCCAAGGAACCATCTTAAGAATTTCGTAATCATACCCTTCAGCGTCGATGCAGAGAAGATCGAGCTTTAGCATCTCATTGCGGCAAATCACGTTTGCAATCGTGTCTGATTGCACCTTTTCTTCACGAATCACCGACGCGATTCTTGGGTCATATTCAATAAACTTTTCAAGGTGAGCTCGGTCCAGCGAGGATATTTTCGAATCGAATGTGGTAACTCTGTTTTCGTCATCCACAGTATACATTGTCACGGATCCGGGAGTGGCGGAAATTGCAACATTCTCAAGGGTGATTTTAGGATTTCCTTGATGGAGCGATCGGAGCCTGGAGAACGCTTCTGGCAAGGGCTCCACAAGCACTGCCCTGTGCAGCATTTTCTCTTGTAGGAATGGGTAAACCAAGTCATGAGTGACTCCGTCATTCGCCCCAACTTGGATGATATCGATTGAATGGGAGGCTAAGAGTGTGGTCTTTAAAAACGCCTCAAGGTTGGCTTCTATGGGCTCCCAGTAACCGTAGCGCACTCTGCGATAGACCACCTGAAGGATGCGAACGAGTCGGTTTGAAAGGGTTGTAGGCATGATAGAGATCTAATATTTCAACTAATGACCGCATCAATTTGATCGAGAAGCTCTCGGCTTTTCATATGATCAAATTTGCGGGCAAAGAGGGCATTAGAACGTTGAATCGCCTCCCAATGGTTCATCGTCAGAATATTAGGGTGCCAGTTTTTGCTATTTTCCCAGTCAATAAAACGAAGAGGATCCTGATTAAGTTTTGACGAACCTTCTTGGCCCAGAATAGTCTGAACAATGCATTCATCGAGCGACATATGCTTGTTCTCTGCACGCTCAACACGATCAAAAAAGCTGACCAGCGGATGTTCTTTTGGGTTGTTGTCAAGAAGGCGCTCAACAGTTGGGCGGCGCAAGATGAACCAGTTTGCACCGTAGAGTAAACGGAACTGTTTGTTGAAGGGTGTTGATCTGCGCCGGATCCTAATCGACCTCAGGTAAGGCTTTCCATGACGAGAGATAAAGGGAATGCGACAAAAGGGCCGCGTGAAAACTTTGGACCACCACCAACCTGGTAAATCTCTACCGGGCCTTGCTACATTAATATCAAGA
>MDTG01194113.1_pt1 | contig 10843 bp, 11 predicted proteins | sample 811421 | NCBI WGS metagenome assembly MDTG01 (sample SAMN05326645, study PRJNA326480) | marine metagenome | isolation source: seawater | place: Pacific Ocean: South East | collected 2011 | reverse complement strand
TCATCAGCATTAATTACTGCAAATGGCTCGTTAATTACATCCTTTGCAACCAATACAGCATGAGAGGTTCCCCAAGGTTTTTTACGCTCAACATTAGCAATACCTTCTATCATTACATTTACAGGTTGGTACACATATTCAATAGTGATTTTATCAATAAACTTATCAAATCTATTACGAAATGCTTCATCAAATTCTTTTCTAATTACAAATACAATTTTTCCAAATCCTGATTTAATAGCGTCGTATATTGAGTACTCAATAATTGGCTCTTTATTAGGGCCTATTCCATCAATTTGTTTTAATCCTCCATAACGACTTCCCATTCCTGCAGCTAAAATTAATAATGTTGGTTTCATTTTAAAATATTTTTAATTTATAAATCTTTCATAACCATCTTGGAGATATATTTACCTAATATATCAAATTCAATATTTACTAGTGTACCCTCTTGAATGGTACAGAAATTAGTATGCTCAAGAGTATAGGGAATAATCGCAACTGAAAAAGAATTATCAGCTGAATTTATCACAGTAAGGCTTACTCCATTTATACAAATTGACCCTTTTTCAACTGTTATATTATTCGACTCATTATACTTAAAATCATATATATATGAACCTCCTTGCTCATTTATATTGGTACACACAGCTGTCTGATCCACATGTCCTTGAACAATATGACCATCTAATCGTGAACCAATTTTCATACTCCTTTCTAAATTTACTTTACTTCCAATTTTTAAAGTACTTAAATTGCTTTTTTGAAGTGTTTCATTTATTGCTGTCACAGTATACACATCATCTTGAATATGCTCTATAGTTAAGCAAACACCATTATGAGCTACGCTTTGATCAACCTTAAATTCCTTGGTAATTGCTGATTTTAAAGAAAAGTGTACATTACTCATTTCTTTTTTTATATATACTACTTCTGCTAATTCTTCAATTATTCCTGTAAACATAATTATTTTTAATTATAAATAAAATTACTAGTAATCAATCAATTGTTCTTCCATCTTTGGCATTTTTCTCTCTAAATAATGCTGTGTTCTTAGTTGTGGTTCAAATCCTGCTTCTTTTATGCATTTTTGTATACTTTCAGCTGTAAACCTATGTGGTGCTCCTGCTGCAGACACTACATTTTCCTCAATCATAATTGAACCCATATCATTTGCCCCTCCATGTAAAGTTAATATTGCTGTATCTGCACCTACAGTAAGCCATGAAGTTTGAATATTAATGATATTTGGTAACATAATTCTACTTACAGCTACCATACGCATATACTCATCCGCAGAAGTCTTATTACTTATTCCTTTTACTCTTTTTAAGAGTGTCCCATCGTCCATAAATGGCCAAGCAATGAATGCTAAAAATCCATTTTCACCTTCGGGTTTTTGTGATTGTACTTCTCTTATTCTTACTAAATGATCAAATCTTTCAGCAATAGTTTCAATATGTCCAAACATCATAGTTGCTGATGTAGTTAATCCTACTTTATGTGCTACTTTCATTATATCTAACCATTCCTGACCTGTACATTTACCTTTCGAAATAAGTCTTCTCACCCTGTCACTCAAAATTTCAGCTCCAGCCCCAGGCATACTATCCATACCTGAGTCTTTTAATGCTATTAAAGCATATTCGTGAGTATATCCTCCAATTTTACAAATGTGTGCTAATTCTGGAGGACCTAAAGCATGTAATTTTATATTTGGATATAGGGCTTTTAAATCACGGAATAATTTAGTGTAATAATCAAGTCCCAAATCTGGATGATGTCCACCTTGCAATAATAATTGATCACCACCATATTTTATTGTTTCTTCTATCTTTCTTTTATACGTTTCTAGACTAGTTACATATACCTCTTTATGCTTTGGATGGCGAAAGAAATTACAGAACTTGCAATTAGCAATACAAGCATTAGTAGTATTCACATTTCTATCAATCTGCCAAGTAATTTTATTACCAGGAACTTGCATTTTTTTTAATTCATTGGCGACATACATAAGTTCAGCAGTAGGTACATTTTCAAATAAAAATTGACCTTGTTCAGCTGATAAAAATTCTTTTTTTAATGCTCTAGAAAGCAACACATTACTATTCATAAATTTACTTAGATTTGTAAGTTCAAAATTACATAATATTATGATTACTACAATTAAAAAGCTTAAATCAATACAACAAAATTATCTTTCAAATCAAAATATCATTTGTATATATAATGAAAAATCAGATTATCATAAACTACTTTTAACTTCAGAAGAGCTAAAATATCTTAAAAAACAACTAAAAGATGAGAAAGAGATTATAAGCATAAATCAACTAAATCGATTTATACATTTTGTAAATATTAAAGAAGAAAAAAATATTAATAAATACGCTGAAAATTGTAGAATGATTGGAGATAAATTGCTCCTGTTAGTTAGAGATAATGAAAACATCCAACTTGTTTTTGATGAATATTATAAAGAACAAGGACTCTTAATTACTGAAGGTTTAGCCTTATCTAACTACACCTTTACAAAACACAAAACAAATCAAAAACCAAATAAATTAAAAACTATTAATATTAGCCATATCACTGATAATGAAATCATAGAATTACAAAATATTTTAGATGCTGTTTATTTTACTAGAGATTTAATTAATGAGCCATTTTCTCACTTAAAAGCAAAAGATTTAGCTGATGCGGCTATAAGTTGTGGAAAGCAAAATAACATAGAAGTTACTATTTTAAATAAAAAGAAAATAGAAGATCTAAAAATGGGTGGTCTTCTAGCGGTAAATAAAGGTAGTATTGATGATCCAAATTTTATTATTATGCAATGGAAACCAAAAAATGCAAGTAATAAAAAGCCAATAGTTTTAGTTGGTAAAGGGATTGTGTATGACACTGGTGGATTAAGTTTAAAACCAACTACTAATTCTATGGATTTAATGAAAATTGATATGGGTGGAGCAGGGACAGTAATTGGAACCATGCAGGCAATCGCTTCGAATAAAGTAAATAAATATGTTATTGGCTTAGTACCTGCAACTGATAATCGACCATCAGGGAATGCATATGCACCTGGAGATGTAATTACTATGTATGATGGAACTTCTGTTGAGGTATTAAACACAGATGCTGAAGGCCGCATAATCTTAGCAGATGCACTTAGCTTTGCAAAACAATACAATCCTGAATTAGTCATTGATTTAGCTACTTTAACTGGAGCAGCTGTTGCCGCAATTGGTCATTACGGTTTTGTAAGTATGCATGACGGTGCTGAAAAAGATCATACTAATTTAAAATTAATTGGAGACCAGGTACATGAAAGATTAGCAGAATTTCCATTTTGGGATGACTATGATGAATTAATAAAATCAGAAATTGCTGATATTAAAAACATAGGAGGGGCATATGGTGGGGCAATTACAGCAGGAAAATTCCTAGCTCATTTTGCTGATTATCCATTTATACATATTGATTTACCTGCAGTTTATTCAAAAGAAAAATATGGCTATAGAGGAAAAGGAGCAACAGGAATGGGTGTAAGACTATTGTATAAATTTATAAAAAACAGAGCCTAATGAAAAAAATTAAAGTTGGTATTTCTATAGGAGATATAAATGGTATTGGTTTAGAGACAATAATAAAAACTTTTAAAGATAATAGAATGCTAGATTTTTGTACTCCTATAGTTTTCGGTTCAAAAAAAGTAGTATCAATACATAGAAAAGCTATTGGAATACAAGACTTTAGTTTCAATATGATTACTAAAATATCAGATTTAAACTTAAAAAGAGCAAATCTCTTAAATCTTTGGAGCGAAAATATTGATGTTAAATTTGGAAAAGCAACAACAATATCTGGAAAATTTGCATTTGACTCTCTTAAAAAAGCATCTGAGGCCTTAAAAAATAAAGAAATTGATGTTTTAGTTACGGCTCCTATTAATAAATCATCTATTCAAAAAAAAATAAATAGTTTTATTGGTCATACAGAATTCTTACAAGGAAACTTTGAAGGTAATTCATTAATGATTATGGTTAGTGAAATAATGCGTATAGCATTTATCACAGGTCACATACCTCTATCAGAAGTAAAAAAATCAATTACTAAAGAAAATATAATAACTAAAACAAAATTACTTAATGCATCATTAATAAAAGATTTTGGAATTAGAAAACCTAAAATTGCAATTTTAGGCCTTAATCCACATGCAGGTGAAGATGGATTGCTTGGAAATGAAGAAAATGAAAAGATTATACCAGCAATAAAAAAACTTAAAGAAGAAGAAATTTTAGCTTTTGGCCCATACCCTGCTGATAGTTTTTTTAATAATAAAAATTTAGAACAATTTGATGGTATTTTATCTATGTATCACGATCAAGGCTTAACAGCATTTAAAACACTATCGTTTAGGGAAGGTGTTAATTATACAGCTGGTCTTGATATTATACGGACATCACCAGTACATGGGACTGCTTACGATATTGCTGGCAAAGGGTTGGCGGATGAACAATCATTCCGTGAAGCAGTTTATTTAGCATGTGATATTTTTAAAAAAAGGCTTCAATTCAAAGAGATTCATTCAAATCCGTTAGAATATAAAGTAAGAAAACAAACAAAGAATACTAAATAGAAATAAATTTATATCTTTGCATTCCTTTAAATTAAGGAGAATGGATGATTTCAAAATTAAATTAAGTTCAATCATTAATGGGAAAAATTTATTCTCTTTTAGTATAAAGAACCAGTTCTTTAAAGAATTTACATTTTCTGATGTTAAATATGCGGAAATTTTAGCCACTGCATTAATAAATAAAAACAGTGATAATTTAACATTAAATCTTTCAATTAAAGGTAAATTAAATTAAATTTTATGTGATATTTGCGCAGATAAAATTTCAGTTAATATTGCGGCTAAAACGAATATGATCCTAAAAATTACTGAAGAAGAATTAGAATCAACTGACGAGATATTATATATCAAAAAAAGTAGAAATATTCTAGATTTATCGCAATTAATCTTTGAATTAATTGTTTTAAATACTCCTAAAAAAAATAAACATCCATTAAATGAAAAAGGAGAAAGCACGTGTAATAAAGAAATGGTAGATTTAGTAAATAAGTATACATTACGAAAAGGAAAATCGTCTGATCACAGGTGGGACGTATTAAAAAATTTAAAAATAAAACAGTAAACGAAAGAAAATGGCACATCCTAAAAGAAAAATTTCTAAGACTAGAAGAGATAAAAGAAGAACTCACTATAAAGCTAGTAATCAAACAATTAAAATTTGTCAAGAAACTGGAGAATCTCATTTATATCATCATGCGCATGAGCACGAAGGAAAGCTATATTATAGAGGTAAATTAGTTTCTTCAAATGCACCTAAATAGATTTTTGTAATTTTGGCTTATAAAGCTAGAATCTATTTATGAAAATTGGTATAGATATAATGGGTGGAGATTACGCTCCTCAAAAAACAGTTTTTGGTGCAATTAATGCACTTAAAGAACTTCCTAAAGATAACACAGTAGTTTTATTCGGTAGAGAAAAAGATGTTCTTTCTGAAATAAATAAACATAAATTCAGTGCAAATAACTTTGACATAGTTGATTGTACTGAGTTAATTGGTATGGGAGAACATCCAACAAAAGCATTTAAATCAAAACCTAATTCGTCGATTGCTAAAGGTTTAAAGGCTCTTTCTAAAGGTGAAATTGATGGGTTTGCATCAGCTGGAAATACAGGCGCAATGTTTGTTGGTGGATATTACTCAGTCAAAGCAATTACTGGTGTTTTAAGACCTGCAATTTCAACACTAATTCCTAGAGAAGATGGAGGGGTAACAGTTTTACTGGATGTAGGTGCGAATGCTGATTGTAAGCCAGATGTCTTATATCAGTTTGGAATTTTAGGCTCATTATTTTCAGAAAATATATGCGGAATTAAAAACCCAAAAGTTCGTCTTTTAAATTTAGGTGAAGAAAAAAACAAAGGTAATATGCTAACTCAAGCATCCTATATAATGATGGAAAATAATACAGATTTTAATTTCTGTGGAAATATAGAAGGGAGAGATATATTTGATTCTGATACAGATGTTATTATATGTGATGGATTTACTGGAAATATTGTTTTAAAACAAGCAGAAGGGATTTACTCAATTATGAAAAAAAGAGGACATCTTGATGATTACTTTAAAAGATTTAATTATGAAAATTATGGAGGGACACCTATTTTAGGTCTAAACAAAACTGTTATAATTGGGCATGGCATCTCTAATGAAATTGCAATAAAAAATATGATAATACTTACTAAAGATGTTATTGAATCAAATTTAGTAAGTAAAATTGAAAATAAGTTAAAATAATGGGGAAAATAAATGCTGCTATCACTGGTATTCAAGGATATGTTCCTGAGTATATATTAAGTAATAAAGAACTGGAAAATTATGTTGATACTAATGATGAATGGATTGTTAGTAGGACAGGTATTAAAGAAAGAAGAATATTAAAAGGAGATGGGAAAGCAACTTCAGATATGGGTGTTGAAGCTATAACTGGATTACTTAATAAAACTTCTACTTCTGTAGAAGAAGTAGAATTAATCATTTGCGCAACAACTACGCCAGATATGATGGTAGCTTCTACTGCATGTATTATTGCAGATAAAATTGGCGCGAAAAATGCATTCGCATATGACCTAATGGCAGCATGTTCAGGATTTTTATATGCCGTTTCTACAGCTTCAAAATTTATTGAAACAGGAACCTACAAAAAAGTAATTGTAGTTGGTGCAGATAAAATGTCATCAATTATTGATTACAAAGACAGAGCAACTTGTATTATTTTTGGCGATGGAGCTGGAGCAGTAATGCTAGAACCAAATACTAATGGCTTTGGAGTACAAGATGCCATACTTAAATCAGATGGATCTGGTAGAGAATTCCTCCATATGAAGGCGGGAGGTTCTTTAAAACCGCCAACATATGATACAATTGATAATAGAGAACATTATGTTTTTCAAGATGGACAGCCTGTTTTCAAAGCAGCTGTAAAAAATATGGCGGATGTCTCAGAACAAATAATGATAGGAAATCAACTAAATTCTAATGATATAGCTTGGCTTGTTCCTCATCAAGCAAATAAAAGAATAATTGATGCAACTGCAAAAAGAATGGGAATTGGAAATGACAAAGTAATGTTAAATATTGAAAAATATGGTAATACAACTGCAGGAACACTTCCATTATGCTTATGGGACTATGAAAATCAATTAAATAAAGGCGATAATATTATCCTTGCAGCTTTTGGTGGAGGATTTACTTGGGGTTCAATGTATATTAAATGGGCATATGATTCAATGAAATAACTATTTTTGTAAAATAATTTAAACTAAAAACAGATGGATTTAAAAGACATTCAAGAACTTATAAAATTTGTTGCTAAATCAGAAGCAACAGAAGTAGATTTAGAAATAGATAACATAAAAATATCTATTAAATCACCACCAAAAAAGAAAAGAGGTGAAGTAGAAGAAGTTACAAAAGTTATTCAACAAGCTCCAGCACAAATTGTTGAAGTGCCTGTGGTAGCTCCTACAAATACATCAGTAAATAAATCAAATAGTAACTTAAATCCAGATTCTGATGAAAACTCTAACTATATTACGATAAAAGCATCAATGATTGGAACATTCTACCGCTCTTCATCACCTGAGACGCCTCCTTTTGCTAATGTAGGTGATACAATTAAAGAAGGAGATACAATTTGTATTATTGAAGCAATGAAATTATTCAATGAAATAGAATCTGAAGTATCAGGAAAGATTGTAAAAGTGTTAGTAGACGATGCGAACCCAATTGAATTTGATCAACCATTATTTTTAATTGATCCATCATAAATTTATCCTTAAAATAATTTATAATGTTTAAAAAAATACTAATTGCAAATAGAGGAGAAATTGCTCTAAGAATAATCCGTACATGTAAAGAAATGGGCGTAAAAACTGTTGCTGTATACTCTACGGCGGATAAAGATAGTTTACATGTTCGTTTTGCCGATGAAGCAGTATGTATTGGCCCTGCGGCTAGTTCAGAATCATATTTGAAAATACCTAATATTATTGCTGCTGCAGAAATTACAAATGCTGATGCAATTCATCCAGGCTATGGTTTTTTAGCTGAAAACTCAAATTTTTCAAAAATATGTAGTGAAAATGATATTAAATTTATTGGTGCTTCTCCAGATATGATTGATGGAATGGGAGATAAAGCCGCTGCAAAAGAAACTATGAAAAAAGCAGGAGTACCAACAATTCCAGGATCAGATGGGCTAATTAAAGATTATAGTGAGTGTAAGAAGTTAGCAAAAGATATAGTTGGCTACCCCATAATGCTTAAGGCAACTGCAGGAGGCGGTGGGAAAGGAATGCGTTTAGTTTGGGAAGAAAGTGAATTAGAAGGTGCATGGGAAAGTGCAAGACAAGAGTCTAAAGCTGCTTTTGGGAATGATGGGATGTATATGGAAAAATTTATTGAAAATCCAAGACATATTGAAATTCAAATTATTGGTGACAAAAATGGAAAAGCAGCTCATTTATCAGAAAGAGACTGCTCTGTTCAGAGAAGACACCAAAAATTAGCTGAAGAAACCCCATCACCTTTTATGACTAAAAAATTAAGAAAAGAAATGGGAGAGGCTGCAATTAGAGCAGCTGAATCAGTACAATATGAAGGTGTTGGTACTGTTGAATTTTTAGTTGATAAAAATAGAAAATTCTACTTTATGGAAATGAATACTCGTATTCAAGTTGAACACCCAATTACAGAAGAAGTAGTTGATTATGACTTAATTCGTGAACAAATCAAAGTAGCTTCTGGAGTTGAAATATCAGGAAAAAACTATCAACCGCAGTTACATGCGATTGAATGTAGAATTAATGCTGAAGATCCTTATAATGATTTTAGACCTTGTCCAGGGCTAATAACAAATTTTCACGCGCCAGGTGGGCATGGAATTAGAATTGATACGCATGTTTATGCAAACTATATGATTCCACCTTTTTATGACTCTATGATTGCAAAAGTTATTACAGTTGCACAAAATAGAAAAGAAGCAATTGCGAAAATGGAAAGAGCTTTAGATGAATTTATTATTGAAGGGATAAAAACTACTATACCTTTTCATCAAAAACTTATGAAGGATAAAGCATTTATTAAGGGGGAGTACACAACCAAATTTATGGAAAAATTTAAAATGTAATAATAAGGAAGCTAACTATATTAATAAGCTTATTAAAATAAAACCTATTCAACCATTATTGTTTTTTGTACCTCGCCTAATTGTGTTACTACCTTTACTTTATATATACCACTTTTAAGCATTTTAATATTAGATTTAACTAAGGTCTTATTGCTAATATGTTCTGCTAATACTTCACGTCCTAAGTAATCAATTATTTGATATGAGATAATAGTCGTGCCATCTACATGTAAATTTAATTGATCAATACAAGGATTAGGATAAATAATAAGTCGCGTTTCGTCTAATTCTTGAATTGATGATGCTAAACATGATGATTGATCATATGTCATATTAGAAAAATTAATAAAACAAACATAATCTATACTATCAACAAATGGATTTCGATTATTCTGAAGAGAATCAATAAAATCATTTCTTGCAATTTCCCAACTATCTGGAGGATCTTGAAAATGCCATTTTTTCAATACCATTTGGTCCTGATTGTTAGGTAGCGCCCAATTATTACCATCAATTGAATTATAACAAATTGCTTGATACATTATAGCTCTAGCAGCATCCCCTTTATGCTCATCTCTTGGTTCAAAAACAGCCTGACCATTTATATCGAATCCTGATTTACAAGCTAAAAATGATGACGTGATGTCTACTACCTCTCCTAATGGGTTATTGCTCCTTAAAATATTTGCTGAATTTAAATTTGAGGGAAATAAACTATGAAAATCACTATATTCTGGAAGGGACTGCGCAGGGTTAGTTGGCATCCAACTATGACAATACGTATGCTCTCTACTATAACCGTTAGCAGTAAAATCAAAAGGCTCTGTATATATAAGATTTTCTCCACTATAAACACATGTAATTACACGTCTATCTAATGCTGTATCTCTAGCTTCAAAAAATGGAACCATTAAATCATCATAATAGCTATAATATTGCATTTGATGTGGGTTGATTAAAGTATGTAAATCACTCATAAAAGAAGTAGACGATGTTGCAAGACTATTATAATAACCTGTTGGAATCATTGAATTAGGAGTTAAAATATTCCCTACTAAAGGTGTGCTGGTAAGATAGTTTCTATATATCTCTGGTCCATTATAGCTAAAAACAGTAAAATAATAATCTGTTCCTGCAACAATATTATTTGGCTTAAAATTAGTTAAATCACCACTATAAACCACTTGTGCATCTCCAATTACATCTCCTCGCTGATAAGAATAACCGTCAACAGGAACTGCTGAAATAGAAGATCCTTCCTTACGTAAGATTAAATATCCATCAACTGAATTAGCCATATTAAAAGAAGCATTTAACCCATATGTCTTTACATTTTGAAATGATAAGTTTGTTGGCTGTAATGCTGGCTCAGTTGCTAAATTCCCACCAACACCATATAAATTAATAATATAAGTTGGTTCGTCAAAATCATTACTTTCAATTGTTAAAACTGCATTTTTTGTTCCCGAGCTGGCTGGCAAGAAATTTAATACTATATCCTCCGTATTACCAGCATCAACAGTAGTAGGATAAGAAACCACAGAAAAATCACTGGAATTTGCTCCCGAGATTGTAG
>MDTG01441977.1_pt1 | contig 10844 bp, 10 predicted proteins | sample 811421 | NCBI WGS metagenome assembly MDTG01 (sample SAMN05326645, study PRJNA326480) | marine metagenome | isolation source: seawater | place: Pacific Ocean: South East | collected 2011 | reverse complement strand
TGGTCCACACAGAAAGGAAAAATGGCTACATTTAGAAAAAGAAACGGACGTTGGAACGTTCGTATAAGATCAAATCATCATCGAACTATTTCTAAAACTTTTATCAATAAAGATGATGCAATTAAGTACGCACGGGAAACCGAGGCGAAAATACAACGAGGGTTATTTGAAGATTTAGAGCAAGCATCACAGATATTAACGTTCTATTAAATAGAGTTAAGAACAACCAAAAAAATGAGTCTAGAAAAAAGTTATATTTTTCTGCTGCAGCCTCAACAGGGTTAATTTTATTTGGACTAATTATTTTTTAGCTTTTTATTTAATCAATTTTATAGACTTTATATTTATTATCTAACAATAAATTATTAAGTTTTAAATTCCATTCTTTTGGAACAATTAAAGTATTTACATTAAATTTGTTTTTAAGAGTTTTCCATTCTGCTATTTCTTTATTTTCATATGACTCTTTTATTTCAATCTCACTTATTCCACCAAGATTTTTATATTTTACATCAGAATATGAAATACCAAGAATATCCTCTGTCATTTTTTGTGTTTGAGATACCAATTTGGGCAAGTAAGGTATGTAGTCTAAACTTTCAAAACAAAATAATATAGGATTTTTGTTATATATTAATGTTTTATTACACAAATAATTACTAGTTAAAATGTAACCATCTAATTCAAGATTATTAACTTTTTGCCAAAATATTTGATCAGAAATTTTATTTTTTTCAATTATTTCAATATTTTGATATCTAAATTTTAAACTTTCGTACTGCTGTAAGAGATGTAATAATATTATAACTAGGAATAATATTAAAGAATAGTCTTTTTGAAATTTTTTGATAATAAAAAACTTTTTTAAAAAAAAATAAGATATTGAGACTATTATTGGATATCCAACAACAGAATGAATTAAAAAAAATCTTTGTGGAATTGTTCTTATAGCAATTTCTGGAAAAATTTGAGGAAAATTTTTGTAAGCAAAATATATAATTCCAGAAAAAATAATTGATAAAGATAACGTTTTTAAAAAGATATTATTGTTATTGATGATATTTGAGGAATGATCTTTTAAATATAAAAAAATTAAAAATAGCAAAATACAAGATTTTAAAACATAGCTTAAATACATATTTTTTAAATTACCCATATTATTTCTATGAGCCTCAATGAAATAAAAGTAATCGTCATAATCTTTTTGATTAAATTCAAAAGGAATTTCTGAATAGTTTATATTTGAATAAAAATAAAAAAAAGCTATTAATAATATTACCAATGTTGTTAGTAGGATTTTTTTAATATTTCTATCTTCAATAAATAAAAAATACGTGAGGGAAATTAAACCCAGCATCCAAACTCCAATAACTAAATGTATAGACAATAATAATAGACAAAATATAAATGCAAATGATAAGTTTCTAATAGTTAATAAGCCTAAGATAAAAGTACTTAAAGAATAAGCAAATAGACCATTGGTATGTTCTGTAAACATTAAAGTAGGATAATCAATATCCCCAAAATTTTTTTTTAAAAGAATAACAGTTAAAGCAATTACAATACTGAGTAAGATTGAAGATGTAATGAATCTACAAATTAAGTAAATTCCTGATAAATTTAATAATGTTGGAATAAAAGTTAGCAAAACATTAATAAAGTATGATGAAAAACCTAATTTTATTAAAAAACTTATCGAAATAAATAAAAATGAGGGTGAGTTTTTGTTGATTAAATAAAATAGATTTGTTTTATCTTCATATAATTTATCATTATTTTGAATTAAAGCATTCCCCAACGCGTAATGATCAAAATAATAGGTGTAAGTTACAAGAATTGAAGAAAAAACTAGTAATAAAAATACAGCATTATTTTTTATAATTTCCACAGAATTTATATTATAATGCAAACCACTAAAGTAATAAATTAATTATTGTATTATGTTAAACATTAATTTAAATGAAATTAAGTAGTAAAAAATTTTTTTTAGAAAAATATTTAAATGATTTATCTAAAATAATCGAGCCTGATGCTCAAAATCTTAAAAAGCTATATTTAGTTAAAGATCTATTTATATCTACCTCAAAAAAAAAGGGTAAAATTTTGATATTTGGTAATGGTGGAAGCTCTGCGATAGCAAGTCATGTGAGTGTTGATTTAACAAAAAATGCTAGAATTAAAGCAATTAATTTTAATGAAGCGGATTTAATTACATGTTTTTCAAATGATTATGGGTATGAAAGATGGATTGAAAAAGCCATAGATTTTTATGCAGATTACAAAGACATTGTAGTCTTAATATCTTCCAGTGGACGTTCTAAAAACATGATCAATGCATGCAAAGCTGCAAAAAGAAAAAGAATAAAAGTAATTTCATTTACAGGTCACTCTAGAAACAACCCTCTTTCAAAAAAAGGAAATTTAAACCTTTGGGTTAATAGTAAAGCATATAATTTTGTTGAAAATACCCATCAAATTTGGCTTTTAGCCATATGTGATTTAATTATTGGTAAAAGGGAATATTCTGCTTAGAAAAAAGATTAATTACTCCCTTTTAGAATGTTAAACACTTATTCTGGGTCATGAAAAAATTAAACAAAGAATACTTAATAAGTTTTGAAAATGAGATTGTTAAATTATTTAACTCTTCAAAAATAAGAGCCCCAATACATTTACACTCTGGAAATGAAAATATTTTAATCAAAATATTTAACAAAATAAAAAAAAATGACTGGATTTTTTGCTCTTGGAGATCTCATTATCATTGTTTACTTAAAGGAGTACCTCCCAAAAAATTAAAAAAAGAAATTATTGATGGAAAATCAATATCGTTATGTTTTCCCGAATATAAGATTTATTCCTCTGCAATAGTTGGTGGCATATTACCAATTAGCTTGGGTTTAGCTTTGTCTTTGAAAAGAAAAAAGTCAAAAAATAAAGTTTTCTGTTTTATTGGTGAAATGACTTCCGAAACTGGAATAGCCCATGAAACAATCAAATATAGTATAAATAAAAAATTACCAATTCATTTTATTATAGAAGATAATGCAAAGTCTGTTTGTACTGATACAAGAAAAACATGGTCTTTAAAAAAGCTCACATATGAAAAATATAATAGCAAATATGTTTCATACTATAAATATAAATTAAAATATCCTCATGCTGGAGCAGGAAAGAGAGTTCAATTTTAAATGAAATATTTTGATGAACTTAAAAGATCTATGAATTTTCTTGGAGGAAAAAAAGATACAATATTTATTGGACAAGCTGTTGAAGTTCCAGGCACAGCAATGTCAAATACATTAAAAGATATTAAAAAAAAAAAATTACTCGAACTTCCTGTTACAGAAGAAATGCAAATGGGAATGACCTTAGGATTATCAATGGATAATAATGTAACCATAAGCATTTTCCCAAGATGGAATTTTTTGTTATATGGAATGAATCAGCTTATTAATCACATAGATAAATTTAAAGTAATGTGTGGTAATTCAATAAATCCAAAAATAATTATAAGAACTGGCATAGGATCAAAGAGACCTCTCCATCCTCAATATCAACATATTGGTGATTTTTCTGAAGCTATACAAAAAATGTGCACTACAATTGAAGTAGTAAAACTTAAAGAACCTGAAGATATTTTTCCAGCATATAAAAAAGCTTATGAGAGAAAAGACGGAGTTAACACAATTTTAGTTGAGTATGGCGACTACTATAATGAAAAGTAATGATAATAACTAAAACACCTTATAGAATTTCTTTTTTTGGAGGGGGTAGTGATTATCCTCAATGGTACAATCACAACAATGGGCAAGTTCTATCTGCAACAATCAATAAACATATTTATATAACTTGTAGATTTTTACCAAGTTTTTTTAAACATAAATATAGAGTAGTTTGGTCTAAAATTGAAAATGTTGAAAATATAAATCAAATTAAACATAAAGTAGTAAAAAATTTATTAAAGTTTTATAAAATTAATCGTGGTGTTGAAATTCATTATGATGGAGATTTGCCTGCTAAAAGTGGAATGGGGTCAAGCTCATGTTTTACAGTTGGTCTGATGAAAGCTTTAAACACCCTACATGGAAAAAAAGTAATAACCAATAATAAACTTGCAGCAAATGCCATATATTTTGAGCAAAAAATTATGAATGAAATAGTTGGATCGCAAGATCAAATTGCTGCTTCTATTGGTGGATTTAATAAAATAATTTTTAAAAAAAAAGATAAATTTGTAATTAAAAAGATTAAAGAAAAAAAAAATATCAAAAAATTAGAAAAAAATTTAATTTTGATTTATACAGGGATTAATAGATCTGCACACGAAATAGCATCAACTTATGTATCTAAATTATCTAATGTTAAAAAAGATTATATTAAAAGTATTTACGAACATGTTTCTGAAGGAGAAAAACTGTTAAATTCAGGCAAAATAGATGATTTTGGAAAGCTTTTAAATCATGCTTGGTATTTTAAAAAAAAATTGAGCTCAGTAGTTTCAAATAATAAGATAGACGAGTTGTATGATTTTGCTATTAAAAATGGCGCTCTAGGAGGAAAACTATTAGGAGCAGGTGGTGGTGGTTTTTTATTAATGTATATGAAAGAAAAACATCGTAAGAGCTTTTTTCGAAACAATCCAAAATTAATTAATGTTCCATTTAACTTTATAAATGAAGGAACAAGTGTAATATTTCAAGATCTCAAAAGATAAAATGAATTTTAATCATAAATTAATGAATAATAATTTCACTAATCAAGATATTAGTGCAGTCAAAAAGTTTTTAAAAAATAAAGATACTATTTTAACCCAGTCAAAAAAAGTAGAAGAGTTTGAACAGAAATGGTCTAAGTGGCTTGGAGTAAAATATTCAACTTTTGTAAACTCAGGATCATCTGCTAATTTTATATCGATTTCTATTTTAAAGGCCATTAACAAAAATAAAAAAAAAAATGAAATAATTGTTCCTACGTTAACATGGGTTTCAGACATCAATTCTGTAATAATGAATGGTTTTAAACCAGTTTTTGTGGATATAGATCCCACTACACTGTCTATGTCATCTGAAGAAGTCATTAAAAAGATTAATAAAAAAACCTTAGCAGTTTTTATTACTCATGCTCAAGGCTTTAATGGTTTTACGGATAAATTATTATCTGAACTTAAAAAAAAAAATATTATTTTAATTGAAGATGTTTGTGAAAGTCACGGGGCAAAACATAAAAAAAGAAAATTAGGAACATTTGGATTAATTTCAAATTTTTCTTTTTATTATGCCCACCACATGACCACTATTGAGGGAGGTATGATTTGTACAAATAATAAAAAGATTTATGAATTATCGAAAATATTCAGATCACATGGAATGGCAAGAGAGGCAAAAAATTATCAATTTGAAAAAAAAATGATCAAAAAATATAAGAAACTCTCGCCACAATTTATTTTTTTATATCCTACACTTAATTTTAGAAATAATGAAATAGGAGCAGTGCTAGGTATAAATCAACTGAAAAGTTTAAATAAAAATAATTCAGCTAGAACTAAAAATTTTAAAATATTTCTCAAAAATCTCAATAAAGAAAAATATTGGACAAACTTTAAAGTACACGAAAGTTGTAATTATGCATTTCCTATAATACTTAAAACTAAAAATATTAAAAAAAGAGATTATTTTGAAAAAGTGTTAAGTAAAAACAATATAGAATTTAGACGTGGTAATGCTGGAGGTGGAAATCAAATAAGACAACCATATTTAAAAAATTTTGTGAAAATTAAAAATTTTAATAAATTTAGAAATGTAGATCAAGTTCATTTCTTTGGTTATTACATAGGCAATTATCCTTCACTTAAAAATAATAAGATATTACAGATTACAAAAATTTTAAACGACATCTCTCTTTAGGATGATTAAAGAAAAAAATTTAGATTGTTTATTTTTAGTTGCTAACAGTGCATCTAAAACTTACCAATCATTATCAAAAACATATTCAGCTATTGAACCCCCAACCTGGGCATTACTTTTAGCGCAATCAACTCGTAGTGTTGGATTTGAAATTGATATTTTAGATGCAAATGCCGAAAACTTATCTGAGCCAGAAATTTTAGAAAAAATAAAAGATAATCGACCAAAATTGATTTGTTTAGTCGTCTATGGACAAAACGTAAATGCAGGTACCACCAATATGAGTGGTGCAATTAATTTAAGTGAATATATAAAAAGTAATATTGATATTACTATTTCAATTGTTGGTTCTCATGTTCAGGCCCTTCCAATAGATACTTTAAAAAAAGAAAAAAGTATTGATTTTGTTTTTACAAATGAAGGAGTTTATGCTCTAAGAAATATTTTAAAAATCAATGATTACACACCAGAAAATTTATCAAGTGTAAAGGGAATTGCATTTAGAAATGGAGATAGAATTGTAATGAACGAAGTAGAGTCTATTGTGCCAAATGAAAAAATGGATATAGATCTACCAGGATATGCATGGGATTTACTTCCTTATAAAAAAAAACCATTAGATTTATATCGTGCACCGATGTGGCACGCTGAATATGATTTTGAGAAAAGAACACCTTATGCGAGCTTGCAAACTAGCCTTGGATGTCAATTTGGTTGTAATTTTTGTATGATAAATATTATTAATAGAAATGATAAAGACACTATCGGAGTAGCTTCAAATTACAGTAAAATGAGATTTTGGTCTCCAGATTTTATAATAAAAGAATTTGATAAATTAATTAATATGGGTGTAAGAACTATAAGAATTGTAGATGAAATGTTTTTACTTAATCCCAAATACTATATTCCTTTATGTGAGAAGTTAGCAGAAAGAAATAAAGACGACACATTAAGAATATGGAGTTACAGCAGAATTGATACTGTCAAAAGACCAGAAATTTTAAAATTAGTAAGAAGTGCAGGAATTAAATGGTTAGCATTGGGTATTGAAAGTGGAGATAAGTCAGTAAGACTTGAGGTCGATAAGGGTAAATTTGAAGATGTAGATGTAAGAAAAGTAATTCAAAAAGTTCATGATGCAGACATAAATGTAATGGCAAATTATATTTATGGATTACCTGGAGACACCAAAGAGACTGTTCAAAAAACTTTTGATCTAAGTTTAGAACTTTGTACTGCAGGGTGGAATACTTACGGAGCTATGGCTTTACCTGGAAGTCTTTTATATAAAAAAGCTAAAGATGATGGGGTAGAGTTACCAAATAGTTATGAGGGATATTCTTTTCACTCTTACGAAACAGTACCTTTGCCCACAGAACAACTTACTGCAAAAGAAGTTATCACTTTAAGAGATGAAGCGTTTGACAAATATCATAATCACAAACCTTTTTTAGATTTAATAACAAAAAAATTTGGTTCCAAAGCTGCAGAAAATATAGTTGAAATGACAAAAATTAAACTTAAAAGAAAAATTAAAGGAGATTAACTTTAATAATGAAAAAAATATTAGTAACTGGTGGTGCAGGCTACATAGGCTCTATGTTATGTACAGAATTATTAAATTTGGGTCACAAGGTTACAGCTATAGATTTATTAAAGTATGAAAAAAGTGCTTTAGATCATCTATACATAAATAAAAATTTTAATTTTATCAATGATGATGCTAGAAAAAAAAATATAATTAAAGAAAATATTAAAAATCATGAATATATTATTCCTTTGGCTGGTTTAGTGGGAGCACCTTTATGTGAAAAAAATAAAAAAGATGCAATATCTACTAACTACAGCGCAATTAAATTAATATTAAATTATTTAAGCAAAAAAAATAAACTCATTTATTTAACTACAAACTCAGGATATGGAATTGGTGAAAAAAATAAATATTGTGATGAAAATAGTCCATTAAAACCAATTTCATTATACGGGAAAACCAAGTGTGATGCTGAAATAGAAGTAAGAAAATTTAAAAATACCGTTTCATTTAGATTGGCAACAGTATTTGGAGCAAGCTACAGAATGAGAAGTGATTTATTAGTAAATAATTTCGTTCAAAGAGCTATAAATAAAAAACATATTGATATATTTGAACCAAAATTCAGAAGAAACTTTATTCATGTTAAAGATGTGGTCAATGGTATTATTTTTACTATAAAAAATTTCAATAAACTAAAGTCAAATGTTTATAATTTAGGACTTTCAAATGCCAATATAACAAAAATTGATTTAGCCAAAAAAATAAAAAAACAATATAATAAAGTTAAAATTACAGTAATAAAAAATAAGTCTGATCCAGATAAAAGAGATTATTTCGTAAGCAATGCAAAAATAGAAAAAAAAGGTTTTAAAGCAAAAATATCTTTGGATCAAGGAATTGGAGAATTAATTCAAATATTTAAAAATAATAAAAATAAAATAATCAATAATTATTAGTTATTGATTTAATTTGTTTATAGAAATTTTTCTCTGGATAATAGAATTTCAATTTACTTTTTTTTGCAGCCTCGGAATCACTTTTTTTATCGCCAATCATAAAACTATTTTTTAAATTTAGATCCCAATTATTTTTAATATTTTCAATCATTTTATTACCAGGCTTTCTTAATGATGAGTTTTTCTTATATCTTTTAATTTTTGCTTTGATATGAAATGGTGAAAACTGAACATCATCGATAAAAATATTTTTTTTTTTAAATTTTTCATTTATGTTTTTGTGAAGCTTTATAAAATCATTTTCACTATAAATTTTTTTACCAATTCCTGCTTGATTTGTAATTATGAAAATATAATAATTTTTTTTAATTAAATATTGTAGGCCTTTTATAACACCGTTTCTTAATTTGAATCTTTTGATATTATGTACATACCCATAATCAATGTTTATTACTCCATCTCTATCTAAAAAAGCAGCAGGTTTATGAAATTCTTTTTTAAGCTTTGAATTTGCAATTTTAAGAAATTTTTTTGAGCCAATATCAATAAAAAAATCTTTGAAATATTTACCTTGAATTTTTTTTAATTTTATCAATTTAGGTAAAATATCATCCTCAAGCGAACACTCTTTATTCTTGATGTATCTAAAAATACTTTTTTTAAAAAAATAAACTCCTCCGTTCATAATTAAACTGTATTTTTTGAAAAATAAGGATTTATTCTTAAGTGCTAAATTAAGTAATTTTTTACTTTTTTGTTTTTTATTTTTTGTAAGAGCAATATTACCAATTTTATTTTTGTCTAAACTTGAAATAAGTAAATTCAAGTCAATATTAAAAATAGTATCTCCATTTATAAGCACAAAATCTTTAACATTAATCTTTTTTAAATTTGATAATGCACCACCAGTTCCAAGAAGTTTATTTTCTTTAATACATATTATTTTTGTCAGATTTTGAAATTTTTGATTAAATTTTTTAAAAAAAATTTTATTTCTATAACCGCATAAAATTATTATTCTTTTGAAATTATATTTACCATTACAGTTCAATACATATTGTAAAAAATGTTTGTTATTAAATTTAACCATTGGTTTTGGATTTTTACCTAAAAATTCTTTTATTCTTGTACCTTTTCCACCAGCTAAAATTACTAAATCAATTTTATGTAAAAGATATGAATCTGGCATTTTGTTTAATTATAAGTTAAATATTTAACATGAAATTACTTTCTATAGTTTTCTCGTTCAAAAATGAAGAAAAAAACCTTCAAGAGTTAATAGAGAGAACGACTAAATCTTTAGCTGATTTAAATAATTGGAGATATGAATTAATTTTTGTAAATGATTTTTCAACTGATAAATCTGAAGAAATTCTATTAAAATTACAATCTCAGTATCCAATAACCATCATCAACATGTCACGAAAATTTGGAGTAGGGCCATGCGTTTTAGCTGGATTTAAATATTCTAAAGGTGATGCAATAATTTATATTGATTCAGATTTACAAGACCCTCCTGAAATTATTAAAGAACTTGTGAAAGAACATGAGAAAGGTGCTGATGTGGTGCATACTGTAAGGACTAAAAGACTAGGAGAGTCAAAAATAAAAATGTTTTTGACAGTTGTAGCTTATAAGATAATTAATTATTTTTCAGATATACCATTACATGTTAATGCTGGTGATTTTAAATTAATTTCAAGAAGAGCTTTAGATAAGATATTGGAACTAAAAGAATTTAGACCTTATATAAGAGGTTTATCTGTTTGGGTTGGTTTTAAACAAGCAAAAATTTATTATGTACGAGAGCCAAGGTCATCAGGCAAATCTAATTTTTCACTTTTTGGATCAGGACCAGTCAATGAATTTTTAACAGGTATAACTGCCTATTCTTTAAAACCATTATACTTAAGTATCATTCTAGGTTTTTTTGCAATGTTTATATCATTAATGCTTTTTATACATACAATTTTTGCAAAATTGAATAACCTTACAGCTTTAGGGTCAGCTGGTATTCTAATTTCAATTTCATTTTTTTCAGGAATAATACTTCTTTCTCAAGGTATAACTGCAATTTATATTGCAAGAATATTTGAACAAGTAAGAGGAAGAAAAAGATATGTTATTAAAGATATCAAAGAACATAATTTGAGTTAAATATAGATTATCCATTTAATTCATATAAATTTGAAATTAAAGATCTGTTTTTTAATATAAAAAATATAAAAAGAAACATCAAAACTTGATTGAAAGTTGAAAAATTTCTATTATAAAACAATTTTACTAAATGGCGGGGTAGCTCAGTTGGTTAGAGCGCGGGACTCATAAGCCCGAGGTCAGTGGTTCGATCCCACTTCCCGCTACCAAAAATTCAATTTATAATTTTCTTAGATAACCCGAATATTCGCAATTTCCATAAAATTTTATAGATTTCCTTATTTCTTTTTT
>MDTG01428206.1_pt1 | contig 10844 bp, 8 predicted proteins | sample 811421 | NCBI WGS metagenome assembly MDTG01 (sample SAMN05326645, study PRJNA326480) | marine metagenome | isolation source: seawater | place: Pacific Ocean: South East | collected 2011 | reverse complement strand
GAACCCATCATTGTGCTGCCGGACTCATAAGCTACCTCATCCATTACACTCTGGTTGAACTTGATTTTCCCTGACCGAATACGTTTCTGGATTTCGTAAACTGTTCCTTCAATAATGATCACTGCCCCGTCAATGATAATCCCGAAGTCAATAGCGCCCAGGCTCATCAGGTTGGCCCAAACGTTAAACTGCTTCATCAAAATGAAGGCAAAGAGCAGAGAAAGCGGAATGGTAGTGGCCGTAATGAGACCCCCGCGCAAACTTCCCAGGAGGATTACCAGTGCAAATATTACGATCAGTGCGCCTTCAATCAGGTTGTTCTTTACCGTATCAGTGGTTCTCCCTATAAGTGCGCTACGGTCGATAAAAGCATCAATCGTGAGCCCTTCGGGAAGCGATTTTTCTACTTCCTCCATGCGCTCTTTCACGTTTTGGATAACGGCATTAGGGTTGGATCCCCTCAGCATCATTATTATGCCTCCTACGGCTTCTTTACCATCACGGGTGAAAGCCCCGTAGCGCACCTGGTGACCAAAATGAACTTTCTCGGCCACGTCATCAATGGTGATGGGAATGCCATTTTCGTTTCGGATTACAATACTCCGTATGTCGTCCAGAGAGCGCACCAGTCCTTCCCCGCGAATGAAATTGGACATCCGGTTTTTTTCGATGTAAGCACCGCCAGTATTTACGTTATTTCGGGCAAGGGCACCGTAAACCTCTGAAATGCTCACATCCATGGCGTTGAGCTTTTCAGGATTAATAGCCACTTCGTATTGTTTGATGTAACCACCAAATGAGTTGACCTCCACCACACCATTAAGCAAGGTGAGTTGTCTTTTTACGATCCAATCCTGAATGGTTCGCAGTTCCATTGGACTGTAGACAGTGTCATAACCCGGTTTCGGTTGGATGGTATATTCATAGATCTGGCCCAAGCCTGTAGAAATAGGACCCATAGTTGGGTCGCCAAACTTTTCGGGGATGGTCTCCTGTAATTCATTCAGTTTTTCCTGTACCAGTTGGCGGGGCAGATAAGTACCCATATCGTCTTCAAAAACGATGGTGACGACCGACAGGCCAAACCTTGAAACGGAACGGATTTCTTCCACTCCGGGAAGATTTCCCATGGCCAGTTCCACCGGATAAGTGACAAACTGCTCGATATCTTCGGTAGCCAGGTTTTCGGATACGGTCATTACCTGTACCTGGTTGTTGGTGATATCCGGCACCGAACCTAGGTTAACCGTGGACATGGAGTAGATACCCACTCCTATGAGGGCCAACGTGAGCAGGCCCACAATAAATTTATTCCTTATGGAAAAGGAAATGATTTTGTCTATCATAATGCTTTGATGTTATTTTAAATGGACAGTGAAGTAATGATGTACCCGGTCGATAGTGGCTAAGAGCAGGATTATACAACCAATGGCAATTAAGAACCACTTTAGCACTTTTTGCCAGGTAACTTTCTCGCTGCCTTTTTTCTTTTTACTCAACTGCCCTTTTCTTGAATTAAAAATTCTTGCTACAGATAATGCCGTTTTCCGGCCTGACACAAAAAAGGCTTATGAAATCAGGATTATTGAAATAGCTGCTCTATCAGCTCCTCTGAGGAGATGAAAAGGCATAACTATCCTGAAATTGCCCGGGTTTAGGCTCTTGGAGGAATAAAAAGCTCGAAGAGGTCGAGGCTTTTGAAATTTTGATGATAAAAAGGGTAATGCGATGGATTGCCAAGTGGATTGGCTTCGCTCATTGCATTGGGGAAGATAACATGGATATGACAACAATGGCAGGAGCATATTGGATTACATAAATCATTGGAAGATGACCCGTTATCGTGCCCGGAATGGGAATCACTGTTCATCACAACCTGCTGATTTTCAGTAGAGGGATTATTGCTAAGATCATCCGCACAGGTTATGAACGAAAGACCCAGAAAATAAACTGCCAATATGTAGCATAGCCATTTCACAGTCGGCAAAAATAAGAAAAGGTCTTGAGATTTCAAAAAGTAGCTGCTGGAGGCACATGGGTGTATTCCAAATAGGAAGATAAGATTATATGACGTGTTTATAAGTTTGCATTTATTGGAAATCTTGGGATTGATCCAATTTTGAGAACCTCCCTAATCTTTGGTATGCTTTAGAGAAGAATGCCTTGCTGGAGCAAATTCTCCTTCAAAACTTTTGGGGTTCACTTTCAGAGTAAAAAAGTCTAATTGCAGGTTAATATGAGGATCTTCTGAACTCATGAACAGGAACTTTCGAGCCTCCTGTCTGATAACCTTATTGATGTTTTTGGCAGTCTTTCTGTATTCAAGAAAGTGATTACTGAGTTCCGTAACATATTCTTTCGATATAGATTCGTCAAAAAAGACTTGCGATTTACTATTGATTAGTTGAAGACCATTCAATTGGTGTATTTCTTCAATTGATTCTGTTGAACAGCAGTTCTCACAACCATCACCAAAATCATAAACTTTTGAATCATATAGGCATATCATTAACCTGGGATGAATGGGATAAAAGATTTGAAGGCCCTTTGCTACAAGTCCGGTAGCACCTATATAATTCCCTGTTTGCTCCATCAGTTGATTGTAATAAACTACGGGTGCATCTGAAGAGATGAAGGGTAATGGGGATAGGTTAACCAAAAAACGACAGTCCAGAAAATCCAAAAGTTTTTGATGCTTGATGGAGTTAAGGAGCATGAGTAAAACGGGGTTTTCATGAACTAACCTCCCACCTTTTTCTAAATGTTTCCATAGTTCAGGTTCAATCTCCTTTGCAAGAGCTTTTAGATTGTGATTGAGCGATTCCATTATGTTATCTCCAGACTTTGGAGTCCTAAAAGATTGGAACAGAATAAACTGCTTTAACAGCTTAAAACCGTTAGTTTCAGGAGGTGGTGGAATGAGTAATTTATCTTCCGTCCAGTAGTAGAAAAGTTTGGCCATCGTATCTTCCATAGCAGCCAGTGCATCCTCTATTTCAGGATCTTCACCATACAGGAAATTCTCATATGCTTGTTGTTTCAAAGGGGCTTTCTGTACGAATATTCTATTGGCATGATTGTATAATCCTATGTGCTTGCCTTCATTGTTGGTAGAAAACCTTTTTAAGTAGAATTTTGGGATGTAATGATGTCGTTTCTTTTTTGGCATTATAAGTTCTTGTGATCTACTGAAAGTTAATTGGCCGTGGCTTATCTGTCCAGTGAAAAGTAGCAGGTTTGAACTTTTTCATGTACTGACCAACTCCGTCATCTAAGACAATCGAATAAGGGCTCTCAAAATAGTTCCGGCCTGATTTCGAGCAGATCATTTCTTCGATAATCATAGAGGGTGCAATGAAGATTTGTTTGTTAGAAAGGCTTTCAATAAGGTCATTTTTAGATTCGTCCGCCTGTACTTCAAATTTCAATTTTTTCCCTTTAATGATCTCCATGTCAACATCGAGTTGAGTTACTCTTCTCTTAAAATACAAGACCCCATCACTCTGGATTACTTCGGACAGGACCGGAGTGGAAGTTGCCATGCCATTCTTCGAGCAAAATTCTTGCTGTTGTTTAAGCCACGTTTTAAAGGCTTCTCTTTCGGTCGGAATAATTCCGCAGTGGCTAAACCAGTTATTTAAATCTGATACATGACCGACTGTGCTTATTCTTAACTCCTTGTCTTCAACGTTCCAGGCAAAAGTGAATGATAGTACCTCCTCATTATTCTTTTTGAACAAGGACTCAACTACCATTTTAAGAGCCTCAGCCGTCTTATTTACCAGTTGTTGTGTATTACTTGATGAGTGGTAGATACATGGAATGTTAATATAGTAGTCCTCAGGGCACATATACTTACAACGATTCGGCATCTCAAGGTCTTCTCCAATACGGTTGAGCGCTTTTTTTACTTCAATGGTGAAATACTCGATCGCATCGTGCTGACCATCCTCTAAATGAATTACATCTGGTATTGACACATATCGGGTTCTGTCACCATGATCTTTTTTGGCATGATAGCTCACGAGCATACGTATCCCATCATCTTTACTTATGGAGTAAGGAATGTATTTCTCTAACGGGGTTTTTTCTTCCTCATGATTCGGAATTTGTTTAACTGCAGGTTTTGGAAGGTTAAAGTACTCGTAAATTTGTGGGTTTCCTTGCAGATAATTGGTAACAAGGGACTTCCATCGATCTAAAGAAAGTTTACCGTCTACCCTGAATAACTTTGTATAATTACTTCTTCGACCAAATTCGGTCATTTTGGAATCTAATCTCTCAATCATAAGGTCGGTTGAGTAGGCTCTAATTGCTCCGTCAAAATGTTGGAACTCCTTTTTATCCTTATTGTAAATGGAGTGAATGTATCTACAAGCATAAGTGTCGTTTAGTGTAGGTGCGGGTTCATCTTTAACTTCTTCTAATTCAAACTCATGCAATTCGTTATTTGCCTTCCAAAAGAACTCTGTTCGGTCAATATTGTAGTAAAGTCTTTCAAATTCATCACTCTTATGAACTGTTAACCCCGGCTGAATGGATGAAATATTATCGTCATACTTCGGACCCCACCAATATTCAAATTCAAACGATTGGAGAAAAGACGGACTAAACCCAATAAAATCGGGATCGAGCTTGATCTTCGCTTTTAAGCCTTCTTCTTCACTTAGTCTCACCAGTTCATCCAGAAACATTGAATGAAAATTGTTGTAGTGAGATAAGGACTTCCGAAAATATGGGTGAGCTAAAACTGTTTTATTTGAAGATCTATCTTTGAAAATACCATATCCCAGGTATTCAAAATCAGCTAACAGAACTTCAATATCTATTAGGTTGTCCTTGTCATTCTCTACTTGTTGAGCCAATTTCGGATAAAATTTAAAAAGTACATCACTCTGATTGTAAAGAACTAAGTTGTTGTAGAAAAACTTTCCGATTGACTCATCAAACGTTTCATCCAGCTCTTCGATAAAATCTTTTTGGTGTGGTTCTATCGATTTTGTCAGCATGTTTAAGAAAAACGACCTTCTGGCATTATTGATATTTTCGAAATCAGCGTCACTTTCACCTATTAAGAAATACCCAACGGTCAGGGTTTTCTGAAAATCAAAGTAAAGCCCCTTTGCGTAAGCCCAGCCAATAGGTTTGTGCAAATCATGTGACATGTTGGATGGAATACCATAAATGGAAGACTGCCAAACTCCGTCTTCAAGAGCAGCAATTGAGAATTGAGTTCCATCTTTAGAAACTTGGTCTGAATTAAATATTGCAAAGTGACGCTTCATATCATTATTTGTTTACTAAAACCACAAATTATTCTCCCCAAACTCTGGCACCTTATCGCTTTTGAAATGATGATCTATTTAATCAAAGGTGCCTTTCTTTTAGCTAAAGAGAAATGTCTTTAGCCTCATTCACCTATTTACAATCCTCTTAGTAAAAAAGAAAATAATAAGTGGTAAGAAACTGAATTGGAGCACTGGCGACAAGCCGACCTCAACCCAGGGGATTAATGGCATATCCTGGGCGTAGCTCCAGTTTCCGGCAGTGGTATGGCGCATTTCGGCCAGTATGGCTCCGATACCTCCTGCCAGGATGAGCCAGAAAACGCGTCTCCCTTTCATTTGCCCTATCCAATAAATATCCTTGTAAATAAGGGCGAATCCAAACCACAGTAGAATCACCATAAACATATCTGCAATAGAGGCAAGGCCACAAAAACTAATGTGTTCAAGGTCAAATACAAAACCTTCGTAGAGTGGCCCCTGCGCCACTTCCCATATCCAGTCTAGCCCGAACGCCAGCAGGGCTATTGCCCAGAGTGTTTTGTGAAACCGGTTTCGGTTCTTTACCAGCTTACTGAAATAGATATACCCCCACAGCACAAGGGAAAGGGCAAGGACAGGTGTTACAAACAAATCCAGATTAAAATTCATACGTCTTTTGATTTTCGCATCTTCCCTTTCAGCAACTGTGCGTTGATTGCTACGATAATGGTACTTAAGCTCATGAAAACAGCCCCTACAGCAGGCCCCAATACAAATCCTGTTGAATACAGAACTCCTGCTGCCAATGGGATAGCAAAAGCATTGTAACCGGTAGCCCAAACCAGGTTTTGGATCATCTTGTTGTAAGTGGCCTTACCGAATAAAATTAGGTTCGCAATGTCTTGCGGATTGCTGTTCACCAAGATAATATCTGCCGTTTCTGCTGCTACATCAGTACCTGAGCTCACGGCAATTCCCACATCTGCCTGTGCCAGGGCGGGGGCATCATTTACACCATCACCTGTCATGGCTACAAATTCACCTTTTGATTGCAGTTCTTTTACGATTTCTACCTTTTGGTGTGGCAGTACTTCTGAGTAATAACCGTCCAGTCCTAATTCTTCACTCACTGCCTTAGCGACTGTTTCATTATCGCCAGTGGCCATCATCACTTTTATATTGTTGTTTTTAAATACCTTAATTGCTTCTGCACTTTCAGGTCTTATCTCATCGGCCAACGCGATGTAACCGGCCAGTTTATTGTCAACGAGAATAAAAACTACGGTCTCAGCAGCACTGCTATAAGCATTTTCAGGAATGGAGATATTTTCGTCTTTCAAATATCCCGGGCTCACCACTTTCACATCTTTACCCTCTACTTTGGCTTCTACACCTTTGCCGGTGATGGCATTGAAGTTTTCTAGTTTAGGAATTTTAATCTTTTGCTCTTTTACTTTTTTTATGATACCCACCGCAATGGGGTGTTCAGAGCTTTGCTCCAGGCCACTTGCCAGTCTCAATAACTCGTCTGCATCAAACCCTTGATCTACTGTTTCTATCCTGGTTACACCAAAATCACCCTTTGTCAATGTGCCGGTTTTATCAAATACCAGGGCTGATATTTTTCGTGATTCCTCAAAAGCGGTTCGGTTTCGAATAAGCAGGCCATTTTGTGCGGAGATGGCCGTAGAGATGGCCACCACCAGCGGGATTGCCAGACCCAAAGCATGTGGACAGGCTATAACCATCACCGTTACCATTCTTTCCAGGGCATATACAAAGGGGAAACCGAGTACTATCCATGTGGCCAAAGTTCCAAAGCCAACTGCCAGCGCAATATAGGTGAGCCATTTAGCCGCACGATCTGAAAGGTTTTGCATTTTGGATTTGGACTTTTGTGCTTCTTCTACCATCGTAATCACCTTGTTCAGGTAACTGTCCTTGCCCGTGTGCTCTACCCTGGCCTTAAGCGATCCATTTCCATTAATCGACCCACCAATAATCTTTTGATCTTTTCCCTTTTTCACGGGTTTTGACTCCCCGGTAAGCATAGATTCGTTGAGATAGCTTTCGCCTTCTACAATGATACCGTCTGCCGGCACCTTTTCACCGGGCTTGATCAAAATGACATCATCCTTCTGAAGATCTTCCAGCTTTACATCTTCAACATTATCCCCCCTAACGCGGTGTGCTTCAGCAGGCATCATGCTTACTAACAATTGCAAGGCTTTGGAAGCTCCCAGCACTGATTTCATTTCTACCCAATGCCCCAGGAGCATAATAACTATCAAGGTAGCCAGCTCCCAAAAGAAGTCTTCGCCATCTAACCCGAAGACGGTGGCTGAGCTGTAGAAATAGGCTACACTTATGGCCATGGCAATAAGGGTCATCATGCCCGGCCCTTTAGCTTTCAGTTCGGTATAAAATCCTTTGAGAAAAGGCCATCCACCCCAGAAATAGACGATACTGGAAAGACCAAAAATGATATAGGCATTCCCTGGCAACAACCATTGATAACCAAAGAAACCTTGTATCATGGGTGAAAAAACGAGGATAGGGATGGACAGGATCAGGGAAACCCAAAATCGCTTTTTAAAATCCTCAATCATCATTTTGTGATGGTCGTGGCCCATTTCCCCATGGCCGGGGTTATGACCCTCATGACCACTATGATGAGAATGTTCATGTCCTTTATGGTCTTCTCCTTTTTTATGTCCTTCGTGATTATGCTCTTTATGATTTTCCATGCTTTCCGTGTTTAATTATTTGGATATTGTAGATTCAGTTTTTCAAGGTGTTCAATTAAAATATTGGCGGCCGTATAATTTCGGTACCAGCGTTTGTCGGCTGGTACTATATGCCAGGGCAATTGGTTGCAGTTATTGATAATGCTATGATAAGCTGTCCTGTACGCCTCCCACTGACCGGGTATAAGTTCGTCCTCCACAGCATACTTCCATTTTTTGTGGGGTTTGGTTTTGCGTTCATCAATGCGCTTCTTCTGCTCTTCTTCTGATAGGTGGAGGTAAAATTTCAAAATCACCGTGTTATTGGCCCCCAGATGATGTTCCAGTTCATTGATCAGGTTGATGCGGTGCTTCAATACATCTTCAGAAAGGGTTTTCTCTACGGAAGGCACCAAAATATCTTCGTAATAGGACCGGTTAAATATCTTGATCATTCCTTTTTCGGGAAAATGCGGATAGATACGCCACAGAAAATCATGTTGGCGCTCGTCCTCAGTAGGTTTCTTGAAAGACTTTACCTGCACTCCCTGCGGATTCATGCTGCTGAATGCGTGGCGAATGGTGCCGTCCTTACCTGAAGCATCCACTCCCTGCAAAATGATGAGCATGCTGTAGCGGCCATCAGCATAAAACTTATTCTGAAGTTCAAAAAGCTTTTTCCGCAGCACTTTTAACTTTTGTTTTGTTTCAGCTTTTTGCGTTTCCAGGGGTGGAAGTGTATTTATTTTTCTGCGGTCAATCATCAGTGACTTACTTTTAGTTTGTGCACCATGGCCTCACTAAGGCTTTCGCTATACACTCCATAAGCATCCACCAACACCCCTTTAATCCCACCTTTCCCGCTGATGGCGTACACAATACTGTTGTCATCAGGATTGCTCATCCCCTCAAAACGGTAAAAAGCATCAACCTGAAAATCCTCAGGGTGCAGTTCAAGTTTCGAGGTGGTACATTCCAGGCAATGTGGCTTTAGGTTGAGGTCTTCTGTATAACCTTCTTGGCGAAGTCCGGAAATCGCCTGACTCAATGTCTCGTAATTTCTATTTTCTTTATTCATGCTTGTTATTTTCGTTAGGATCAGATAATTCTTTTCTTCTTTTCAAAAACCACTTTTCCCCGGCAAAAATTAAAATCATCAATGTAAGGGATAACCAAACGACCAAAAAGTCAGTGGAGGCTTTGATCCATAGAAAGGCAGCCAGCACAACTCCGTCAATTATCAGTGCAGTGATAACAATTACCGGGTTTGCGTTCACGTCTTTACGCAAATGTTTCAAAACACCCCAATGAACCACCATATCCATTACGATGTAAAAGACGGCTCCCAGGGAGGCTATGCGGCTCAAGTCAAAAAATATGGTGAGGAGGATGGCAATGGTAACTGTATAAACCAGCATGTGCTTTTGAATTCGTCCGGGCATACCAAAATGGCTATGAGGAATGAGTTTCATCTTGGTTAACATGGCCGTCATGCGTGAAATGGCAAAAACATTGGCAACCACACTTGATACAGTGGCCAGAATAGCGATGCCCACGGTAAACCATAAGCCATACTTTCCAAATGCAGGACGCGCGGCTTCCGCCAGGGAATAATCCTTGGCCTCAATAATCCGGGGAACTGAAAGATTGGCTGCCACTGCAATGGCCACGAAAACATAAACCACAGCACAAATCAACAAGGAGATGATAATGGCTCGTCCTACATTCTTATGGGGTTTCTTTACTTCTTCACCGCTGTTGGTAATGGTAGTAAATCCGGCATAGGCCAGAATAGCGAGAGCCAGGGCACCGAGGTAACTTGCCATGGAATACTCCCCCGATATCTCTTTTGGAACGGCAACGTCAAAAGAAAAACCGGCCGCCCATAAACCACCCAGGGCGAAAATAGCGATGCCGCCAACTTTCAAAATAGCCATTATAAGGGCTGATTTTTGGATGAATTTGTTCCCAGAAATATTGATCAGGAAGGTGGTCACCAATAGCAGCACTCCCAGGGCAGGAATCCAAAAGTTTCTGGCACCCGCCTCAAACAATTGCAGGGTGTAGGAGCCGAAAGTTCGGGCCACCAGGCTTTGATTGATGATCATGGCAAAAGCCATGAGCAATGCCGAACCGGCAGTGATGGTTGTTTTTCCATAGGCTTTTTGCAGTATCATGGCAATACCGCCAGCCGAGGGATAAGAGTTGGAAACCTTAATATAGGAGTAGGCACTAAATCCTACGATCACCGCGCCAACAAGAAACACGAGGGGAAACAAAGCCCCGGAAAGTTCGGCCACTTGTCCCAGCAGAGCAAAAATGGCAGCACCAATCATTACACCTGTGCCCAAAGACACTGTTCCTGCAAGGCTTAAGCTGTTCTTTTTATATTCACTCATAAATAACAGTATTACTTTTCAAGCTCAGCTTTTCGTTCTTCATATTCAGCCTTCTCTATTTCGCCCCTTGCATATCGCTTTTTGAGTGTATCCAGTGCAGTGTCATTGCTGTTCTTGCCGGCCGTGGTGCCGGTGTTTTTTTGGAAGATTCCCCCACGGCCTAAGGCTACAATTAAAACTACTATCAGTATTGCACCGATAATCCATCCATACATCATCATTTTATCTGGTTTTTTTAGGTCAAAAAATAAAATTTATTTACAGTCTTTATTCATTGCTAAATGTCTGTTTTATGGTCTCCTTTTGATTATTTATTTTCCAATATCAGAATGATTGTCATTAATCTAAAGCTAATAAATTATCAGCCAAAAACTAAAGGCTTTCAATTACTGATCTCAGCTTATTACGTATCTCTTTCGCAATGCCCTCCAATTTATCATTTTCTACCGCTT
>MDTG01104689.1_pt1 | contig 10844 bp, 13 predicted proteins | sample 811421 | NCBI WGS metagenome assembly MDTG01 (sample SAMN05326645, study PRJNA326480) | marine metagenome | isolation source: seawater | place: Pacific Ocean: South East | collected 2011 | reverse complement strand
TGAGGGATCAAATATTGGTGGAAATTTAAAAAAACATCTCAAAGGTCTAGATAAGAAAATGAAAGAAGCTGCATCAAACCTTGAATTCGAAGAAGCAGCGAGAATTAGAGATGAAATGAGAAAACTAGAAGCAAGTGAATTAGAGATAACATTAAACCCTAAAATAGATCAGTACAAACTTAAAAATAAAGTGTACCCTAAGGGTAGATCAACCATGGGTATGCCGGGCACTAAACCTAGGAAAGCGATTAAGAAATGGAAGCCAAAAAAATAATAATTACAGGTGGGGCAACAAGAATTGGTAAATCTATCGCTTTAGAACTGGCCAGCTATGATACTCAAATTGTAATCCATTATTCTAAATCCTCTGCAGCTGCCAAAAAATTAAAAATAGAATTAGAAAATTTAGGCTCAACAGTATATTTATTAAAAGCTGACTTAAATAATGTTAAAAAATTACAAAAGATAGTTTCTTATGCATATAAGAAGATGAAAGGTGTTAATTGTTTAATAAATAATGCCTCTGTTTTCGAAAACGATAATTTAAGTGATTTTTCAGATAAAAGTTTTTTAAAACATATTAATATTAACTTGAAAGCACCTGCAATTTTAATAAGGGATTTTGCCAAAATATATAAAGGCAAGGATGGAAATATTATAAACATCATTGATCAGAGGGTTGAAAAATTAACTCCATTCTTTTTTTCATATACCCTAAGTAAATCAAGTTTAGCGACTCTAACTAGGACTTCAGCTATGAAGCTCGCGCCGAACATTAGAGTAAATGCTGTTTCTCCAGGTCCGACACTAAAAAATAAACGTCAGTCAGAAAAACATTTTAGAAGGCAATGGAAATCAACTATATTGAAAAAAAAGGTAGATACAAAAAATGTAAGTTCTGCTGTTAAGTTTTTAATTAATAATGAGAACATTACTGGCCAAGTAATAAATGTAGATAGTGGACAAAGATTAGCTTGGAAGACACCAGATATTGTCAATGTGAAAGAATGAAAATTTTAAAATTTAAAAATAAACAAAAATTTAGATATAATAAAAAAGTTATTGTGAAAGATTTAATCTTACTGATTTCAGTAGGGATTCATCAATTTGAAAAACAAAAAAAACAAAATGTAAAATTCAATATAGCAATAACGACTGATCCTGATATAAAATCTGATATAAAATCTATAGTTAATTATGAAAATGTAATTAATAACATAAAAAAGATTACAGAAAAAAAGCATTTTGAACTTCTTGAAAGTCTTTCAGAAAGTATATTTGATGAAATATTTAAAAATAAAAAGATAAAAAGAGTTAAATTAAAAATTGAAAAATTAGATATTATTAAAGAAACAGAGTCAGTTGGTATAGAGGTTATTAAAACAAAAATATAATGAATAGCCTAGAACAAGGAAAAAAAATTATCAAAGATAAAATACCGCTAATCGATAAAAATCCAGGTGTGTATAAAATGTTAAGCGTAACTGGAGAAATACTTTACATTGGAAAAGCAAAAAATATTCCAAACAGACTTAAGAGTTATGTAACAGAGTCTAATTTGCCGATAAGGACCGAAAGAATGTTGTCTCTAACTCATAATCTCGAAACAACAACAACTAGTAATGAAAGTGAAGCATTACTTTTGGAGGCAAATTTAATTAAAAAGTATAAGCCAAGATATAATATTCTTTTACGGGATGATAAATCTTTTCCGTATATCTATATTGGCAACAAGGATAAGTGGCCTCAGTTAACAAAGCTAAGAGGGAAAAAGTCAAAATCTGGTTATTATTTTGGACCCTTCGCCTCGATAGGTTCAGCTAACTGGACAATCAAAATACTTCAAAAAATTTTTCAATTAAGAGTTTGTGATGATACAGTTTTCAAAAATAGGGAAAGACCATGCATACTCTATCAAATAAAAAGATGTTCTGGTCCTTGTGTTGGGCATATTAAAGAAAAAGATTACTTGTCGACTGTGAGTGATGCTATTGATTTTATCTCTGGCAAATCCAGAAGAATTCAGAAGAATTTATCAAAAGAGATGGAAAAAGCGAGCAAAGAGTTAGATTATGAAAAAGCTGCGATTGCTAGAGATAGGATAAAAGCTTTGACTCAAATACAAACATCTCAAAAAATCAATCAAACTAATTTAAATGAAGCGGATGTTATAAGTGTTTATAAAGAAACTGGCAAAACCTGTATTCAAGTCTTTTTTTTTAGATCTAAACAGAATTGGGGAAATCAAGCTTTTTATCCTAAACATGATCCTGATGATTCAGTCAAAGAAATACTTTCATCTTTCTTATCTCAATTTTATGAAAACAAAACTGTTCCATCTTTAATAATTACAAATGATGAGGTCAATGAAAAATCCTTGTTGGAAAAAGCTTTAAGTGACAAGGAAAATAAACAAATAATAATAAAGAAAGCTAAATCCAAAAATGAAATAAGTATTTCTAAACTTGCAGAAAAAAATGCTAAACAGGCACTTACCCAAAAATTGATACAATCTGACACAAATAACAATTTAATTGAAAATTTAGCTACAAAATTCAATCTTAATAACAATATTGATATAATAGAAGTTTATGACAACAGTCACATTCAAGGCTCAGATTCTGTTGGAGCTCTGATTTGTTTTGGAAACGAAGGTTTTATTAAAAAAAGGTATAGAAAATTTAATATCAAAGATGAGAAGGTCAAAGGCGATGACTTTGGCATGATGAGAGAGGTATTATTTAGAAGATTTTCCAAAGCAATTAAAGAAAAATCTGGATCGCTTTCTTTACCAGATCTAATAATGATCGATGGTGGAAAAGGACAATACTCAGTATCAAGAGAAATTTTAAATGAGTTAGGCCTACACGATTTACCTATTTTAGCTATAGCAAAAGGAAAAAGAAGAAATGCTGGTGAAGAAAAAATTTATCATAAAAATAAAGAGTTTATTCTGAATAAGAGTGATCCTTTGCTTTTTTTTATTCAAAGACTAAGAGATGAAGCGCATAGATTTGCAATTAGCACGCATAGGGCAAAGAGAAAGAAAAGTTTAAGCAAATCTTTACTTGATCAAATTCAAGGCATAGGTCGTCAAAGAAAAAGAGCTCTACTTAATCATTTTGGGTCAGCCAGAGCGGTAGAGTCTGCTAGTCTTGATGATCTAAAATCTGTAGATGGAATAGAAGACAATATAGCAAAGAAAATATATAATTATTTCCACGAATAAAATGAAAATACCAAATATACTTACAATTGGAAGAATTATCATAGTACCAATATTCGTTTTAACTTTTTTTATTCCTGGATTTTTTGGAGATCTGATCCCATTTTTTTTATTTGTATTAGCTAGTTTTACGGATTATTTGGACGGACTTTTAGCAAGACTTTTTAAGGAAGAGTCTAAACTAGGCGAGTTGCTTGATCCAATAGCAGATAAGATTCTCGTTGCGGCAGCGTTAATTTTACTTGTAATGAATAATACAATTAAAAATTATGAAGTTGTAGCGGCTATAATAATTCTTACCAGAGAAATATTAATCTCTGGCTTGAGAGAGTTTTTAGCTAAAGCAAGTGTTTCAATGCGGGTTACGAGCTTAACAAAATTAAAAACATTCTTACAAATGTTATCAATTGCAATACTTTTAACAGGTGAAAGTGGAAATAAACTCATAAACTTTCAAGACTATAATGCACAGACTATCGGAATAATTCTATTATGGTTGTCGGCTTTCCTAACATTATACACTGGATATGATTATGTGAGAAAAGGGATTGATCATGCAATCAATCAGGATAATAAAGATAACTAATGAGTCTGTCTGAAATAAATATTAGAGAAAAAGAATTTCATAACGAACTTCAATCAAGAAGAAAAGGAAGATTTGAAAATATTTTTTATAAATCACTTTATAATATTAATGAGGATTTTTACTCTTTTTTAAAAAATAACGCTCACAATTCATCGATTTTAGATTTTGGATGCGGGGTAGGAACTTTTATTGAAAAAGTAGTTAAATTTAATCCAAAAAAAATAGTAGGTATTGATATTTCTGAGGTGTCAGTAAGCAAAGCGCAAAAGAGAGCTAAAGAATTAAAGATTGTTGCGAGTTTTAAGGTTGATAATTGTGAAAAAACTTCGTTTGAGAATAATAGTTTTGATGTTGTGTATGGGACAGGCATTATACATCATCTGGAAATAAATAAATGCATTGACGAAATACATAGAATTTTGAAATCAAAAGGTGATCTTTTATTTGTTGAACCTCTTGGAACAAATCCTTTAATAAATTTTTATAGAATTTTAACTCCCAGATCTAGATCGAAAGATGAACACCCTTTAACTGAGAAGGATCTAGATTATATTCGTAACAAATTTTCAAGTGTAAATATAAAATACTACGGGTTTCTTACTCTTTTATTTTCACCATTCTATAAGTCACCAGAAAATTCTAAATTATTTAAATTTATTGCAAAATTAGATCAAAAATTATTTAAAATAAAACTCTTCAGACTATTCGCTTGGTCAATATTGATTACTGCTAAAAAAAATTAAGCTGCTGTCTTCTTTCTCACTAATGCTTGGTAACTATCATTTAAATCTGAAATAATTTTCATAATTTTAAAATTATAATTATCGATTTGTGATACGGGAGTAATTTCTGCAGCAGTTCCTGTCAAAAAGCAACCCTCAAAGTCTTTCATTTCTTCAGGTTTAATTTTTCTTTCGATTACATTGATACCCTTGCTCTTGGCTATTTTTATTACTTCTCTTCTTGTAATGCCGTCTAAAAAACTGTCTGGAATTGGTGTGTGTAATTCATTTTTATTATTAATAAAAAATACATTTGCTCCTGTAGCTTCTGCTATATCTCCAGAGTGATCTAACATTAAAGAGTCAGTGAAACCTTTGCTTTCTGCTTCATGTTTTGAAAGTGTACATATCATATATAAACCCGCAGCTTTTGTGTCCCACGGAATTGAGTTTGGGTTTGGTCTTCGCCAAGAAGATATATCCAATTTTATTCCTTTTAATTTTAATTTTGGATCAAAATATGAGCCCCACTCCCAAGTCGCTATTGCTACATGAATTTTATTTTTTTGAGCTGATATCGCCATCATCTCACTGCCTCTCCAGATTACGGGTCGTACATATCCATTTTTCACTTTTTGAATATTAATTATGTTTTTGCAAGCTTCGTTAATTTCTTTTTGACTGTAGGGAACTTCAATGCCCATTCTTTTTGCAGAATAGAATAATCTTTCTGTATGTTCTTCTAACCTAAAAATTTCACCATCATAGACACGTTCACCTTCGAAAACACAACTTGCATAATGTAAGCCGTGGTTTAAAACATGAATATTTGCATCGGACCAATCAACGGTCTTACCGTTAAACCAAATTTTTCCAGATCTTTTATCGTAAGGTATACTTTCCATTAACAGTGAATATATAGATTTTTTTGTTTCAAAAAAGTATATTTCTTAATAAGATAAGTCAATATAACTTACCATTATGAAAGATTTACTTTACCTTAAAGATGAACAAATCAAAGACTTTATACAACTTTTGTCCTATGCTTACAGAGAAACATTTGCAGATCCTAAACAAATTTTAGCTAAAAAATTTTTTGGTCCAGCACATTTAAGGTCGATTAATTTAATAGAGAGAAACCCAGGTATAAGCTTTGGTGAACTGATGTTTAAATTAAAAATCACAAAACAAAGTTTGAATAGAGTATTAAGAGATCTAATTAAATCAAAAATGGTAAAGCAAATTAAAGATGAAAGTGATACTAGAAAAAAAAATTTGTTTTTAGACAAAGAAGGAAAAATTTTTTTTCAAGCGGTATATAATACTCAAAAAAAAAGGATCTTTAATGCTTTAAAGAGTTCTAACGCAGACGCTGTAATAAAGTTTAAAGAGGTATTAAAAAAAATAGTTGATGGCAAATAATAAAATACATATTTTAGTTGTTGATGATGATAATAGAATAAGGGATTTATTAAAAGAATACTTAAGTGAAAGCGGTTTTATAATTTCTACTTCTCACAGCGCTGAAGATGCTAGTGTTAAGATAACCCAATTCAAATTCGATCTAGTTATTTTAGATGTCATGATGCCGGGTAAAAATGGTTTTGAGTTTACAAAAGAAATACAAAAAAATGTTAGGATTCCAGTAATTTTACTTACTGCGAAAGATGAAGTTGAGGACAGAATAAAAGGCCTCGAATTAGGAGCAGTTGACTATGTAAGCAAACCGTTTGAGCCTAAAGAATTGTTATTAAGAATAAAAAATATTATTAAAGTAAATACTAAGTTTAATCTAAAAAACAATTATCTTATAGGAAATGCAAAAGTTGACTTGAATAAGATGAGTATATCATTAGGTAAAACGCACAAAAAAATCAATTCTGCTGAAAAGAAAGTTTTAATAGAAATGCTCACCAATCCTGGTAAAACTTTTACAAGAGAGGAAATTACTGAAATCTCTGGTATAAGCCAAGAAAGATCAATTGATGTTATGATAACTAGACTAAGACAAAAAATTGAAATTAATCCAAAAAATCCGAAGTTTCTTCAAACAATAAGAGGTTCAGGCTATGTTCTCTGGATTGAATAGATTAATAAAAATAATATTACCAAAAAGACTCTTTTATAGAGGTTTAATAATTGTAGCAGCGCCTACAATAATACTGCAACTTATAGTTACTATTGTTTTCTTTGATAGTATTTGGATTAAAGCCAATAAGAGTATAACAAGATCATTAGTATCTCAATTAAAGACGATTGAAAATACTTACCTAAACAATAGAAATAATTTAGAATTTTTCACCGACAGCTATAAAAATAATTTTAATTTTGAAATTGATATTAATAATGATCCTTTTCCAACTGTAAGTGGTGAAAGAAAATTTAGTCCTATGGACAGATCTTTGAGGCGAGAATTGAAATCTGCTTTCGGAAACAATAATTATTATTTTAATACATCAAAATTTAAAAAAGCAGTAGAAATTAAAATTAGACTAGAAAATGAAGTAATTGAATTTTTAGTACCAAAAGAAATGATTTCAACTTCATCAATTAGATTATTTGTTTTGTGGACAACGCTGCCATCAATAGTATTAATTTTGATTGCATTATTATTTTTAAAAAATCAAACTAAACCCCTTGTCAGACTTGCCAAAGCAGCTGAGAGATTTGGCAAAGGAGATTACGTTAATGATTTTAGACCCTCTGGAGCCTCAGAAATTAGGAAAGCTGCGTATGAATTTGATCGAATGGCCAAAAGAATAAACAGACATCTTAATCAAAGGTCTGAAATGTTATCTGGAATTAGCCATGACTTGAGAACACCTCTGACTAGGCTTAAATTACAATTAGCAATGATCGAACAAAAAAATATTTCTGAAAAAATGTCGAAAGACATCGATGAGATGGAAAGTATGCTTAATGACTACTTGCAATTTGCTAAAACCCAGACACAAGAAAGCACCTCTTTAATAAATTTAACAGATCTTGTTAAAGCTATACATAAGAATTTAAATAATGAAAATTTAATCCTTAGAAATTTAGAAAATGTTTCATTAAAGGGCAGACCTTCTGCCTTAACAAGGTGTTTTGAGAACGTTATACAAAATGGATTAATTTATGGAAAAAAAGTTCATATTCAACTTCAAAAAGGATCTAACCGTGCAATAATAATTTTTGAAGATGATGGTCCTGGTATATCTGAAGATCAATATAGAAATGTATTTAAGCCTTTTTTTAGACTTGATAAAAGTAGAAACCTAAATAAATCTGGTGTGGGGCTAGGTCTTGCAATAGTTGAAGATATAGTAAATTCTCACGGAGGAAAGATACAGCTAGGAAAAAGTAAATTTAATGGTTTAAATGTTAAGATTTCTTTGCCTTATTAGATTTTTTTTTTTGTAATTTTTTAATTATGTTTTCTTGCTTAACTACAATTTTTTTTAAAACTTCAAACTCTTCTCTTGATACCAATTGAAACTTATTAATTAGTTTATCTCTTGTAAATTTTAAATCGTTAGAAATTTCATTTTTAAGATCTTTAGAGCTTAACAATCCATTTTCAACTAAGCTTGTCAAAATTTTTAACAATTTTTCAGATTTAGTCATAATATATCATATTTGAAAGAGATCTTAATTTCAAATATGTTATAAGAAATAATGTATACTCATAATTTAAATCCGACACTATTTGAATATGGTTTAATTAATTTAAAGTGGTATTCACTCGCATACATATTTGGAATATTAATTGGGTGGTGGCTAGGTAAAAAAATTATACTTTACAAGTTTCAATCTACTGAATTTAAATTTGATTTGATCGAATTTGACAACTTAATTACCTATTTAATTATTTCAATTATTTTGGGAGGAAGAATTGGCTATGTAGTTTTTTATAATTTTGAGTTTTATCTTTTTAATCCAATTGAGATAATTAAAATATGGAAAGGTGGAATGTCTTTTCATGGAGGCTTGGTAGGAGTTATTTTCGGAACACTTCTTTTTTCTCGAAAAAAAAATATTCAAACTTTTTTTTTGTTAGATATAGTTGCATGCGTTGCACCGATTGGGATTTTTCTTGGAAGAATTGCAAATTTTATTAATAGTGAATTAATTGGCAAAACTACAAACGTTTATTGGAGCGTTATTTTTCCAAAAATTGACAATTTACCTAGACACCCTTCTCAACTATATGAGGCATTTTTAGAGGGCATTGTTTTGTTTGTTGTAATGATTTTAGTTTTATCAAAGAAAAATTATAAAATTGGAACATGCTCATTTTTATTTTTAATCCTTTACGGTTTCTTTAGAATTATTTCTGAATTTTTTAGAGAGCCCGATCCTCAAATTGGTTATTTTCTTAATTATGTAAGCATGGGAACTCTGCTAAGTATTGTCATGATAGTTACAGGCACAATAATTTTTGTTAAAAATAAATGACCTCAAAAATAAAATTTTTTAATAAAAAAAAGTTTTTACCTTTAGATAAGTTTTTAGAAAATGTACTTTTTAATAATAAAAATGGTTATTATTCATCAAAAATACCATTTGGTCAAAATGGAGATTTTTTAACAGCTCCAAATATTTCAAATTTATTTTCTGAAATTATTGGTATTTGGTTAATATCTGCTTGGTACACCCTTGGCAAACCTAAAAAATTCAATATTGTTGAACTGGGTCCAGGAAATGGAAGTTTGACAAAAATACTCATTAACACTTTTGATAATTTTCCTAGTTTCAAGAAGTCAACTAATATTTTTTTGTACGAAAAAAGTCTTTTATTAAGAAAACTACAAAAAAAAAATATAAATTCTCGACAGGTAAGATGGATAAAAGATTTCACTAAAATTAAAAAGGGTCCTATTATTTTTTTTGGGAATGAATTTTTTGACTCTATTCCAATTAAACAATTTATAAAAAAAGATAATTTACTTTTTGAAAAAAATGTCTTTTGTAATCAGAAAAATAAAATAGTTGAGGTATTTAAAAAGGCCTCTAAAATTAATAAGATGAATATCAAAAAATTTAAATCTTTAAAAAAATTGAATTTTATTGAATTTCCAAAGTTAGGTTTTGATGAGTTAAAAATAATCGTGAAAAAGATTTCAGATTTAGGGGGAGGTATATTGTTAATAGATTATGGATATTTAAAATCCAATAATAGCAACACCTTGCAATCTATCAGAAGACACAAGAGAAATAGTTTATATGATAATTTGGGTGATGCAGATATTACATATTTAGTAAATTTTAATCTTTTAAAAGAATTTTTTTTGAAAAATAGTTTAAAAGTCAAAAATATCGTATCTCAAAAATTTTTTTTAGAAAAAATGGGCATAATTGAAAGAGCTAACAATTTAAGTAAAAAAATGAGTTTTAAGGAACAATCAAATATGTATCTGAGGCTTAAGAGAATTTTAGATAATAAATTTATGGGAGATTTGTTCAAAGTAGTTTTCGCTTACAAGTTTAAAAATGATAATTTTTTGGGTTTCAAATAATGTTCTATTCAAAAAAACTTAAGAAATTTAAGAATATAAATCACTATTTTTTTTCGAGAAAAGGTGGTTATTCAAAAGGTATCTATAAAAGTTTGAATTGTGGTCAAGGCTCGAAAGATAACAAAAAAAATATTCAGAAAAATTTATCATTTGTTTCAAAATTGATTGGTATTAAAAAAAAAAGATTATTCTTAATGCATCAAACCCATAGCAACAAAGTGATTGTGATTGATAAAAAAAATAAAAATCTTAAAAGTTATAAATCTGATGCAATAGTAACCCAATTAAATAATTGTGGTATCGGGGTAGTTACTGCTGATTGTGTGCCAATTATAATTTATGATAATAATAATCAAGCAATTGCCTGTATACACGCTGGTTGGAAAGGAGCTTTGAACGGAATAATAGAAAATACTGCAAAAAAATTAAAAAAGCTTAAAAAAAAAAATGATCTTTACGCCTGCGTCGGACCTTGTATTGGCATGAAAAGCTATGAGGTAGATTTAAATTTTTATAGAAAATTCATATCTAAAACAAAAAAAAATACAACCTACTTTTCTTTTAAAAACAAAAATAAGAAACTATTCAATCTAAGAAAATATGTAAGTGATAAACTGCTTAAATTGGGAGCAAAGGTCGACCATATAAATTATGACACTTTTAGAGAGAAGAAACATTTTTTCAGTTATAGAAGGTCAATCAAAATAGGTGAAAAAGATTACGGAAGATGTATTTCTATAGTTGGGCTGACAAAGTTTAGCCAAAATTAATCATTATATTAAAAATTGTTAAAGCTCTTTAACTATAAAATC